>Ga0099828_10000185_pt1 | contig 35402 bp, 31 predicted proteins | sample CZO8metaG_2_FD_79338 | JGI IMG/M metagenome (GOLD analysis project Ga0099828, IMG submission 79338) | Vadose zone soil microbial communities from the Eel River Critical Zone Observatory, Northern California, USA - CZOApr15con2H1.8 metaG | ecosystem: Environmental > Terrestrial > Soil > Vadose... | reverse complement strand
TTTCCGACCATGATCAGCGTCAATCCGTGCATGACCTGCATGATGATTGGCGAAAAATGTGCCGATCTTCTGAAAAATGCACACGGAGAGGGTCAAAGTCTCACGTCGTGAGCCTGAAACCAGCCTCAAAAACGAGAGTGGGGTATAACCTCACCCTGAGTAGAGAGGCCGCTGTTGCAGTTTTGATGCGTTCTCTGGTGAGCAGGAGAAAACTTTACTCGAACAACCTCATTGTCCTGGACATATGGGACACCCTTTCGGGAAATAAGCACCTCGAGGACGATATAATCTTCTTCTACCTGTGTTGGCTACTTGGGACATCCGTTCAGAATATCGCCATTTTGCGCACAATTGTACAAACTTCCTTGCCGAAGAATGTAAGATGAGAGTACAATCAACGAAAGCCATTCTGTCCTTACTCTCTGGCAACGTGCCTATCTTCACGAAGGAGAGGTTCAATTCGTGCATTATGTGTTCATTTCAATGAAGCAACGAGTATGCTTCAGCTTTCATGCGCTCCAAAAGCGTTTTTCGCGTTGGATCAAACCACCGACAACCTCCCTTTTGCTCGGAACGCTCGCTGATATGCCCAGAGGAAAATCCGAACTGCTTGCGGAAAACGCACTGTACGACAACAACTGATGATCCTTCGTCGACAGATCAAACGACCGGTCTACCGGAAGATGGACCGGTTTCTCCTGGTGCTTCTTGCCAGGATGGTTCGGACCTGGAAACAGACCCTCTTCATTGTCCAGCCGGGGACTATTCTTCGCTGGCATCGTGAGCTCTTCCGTTTGTTTTGGAAGCGCAAATCGAAGGTGCGCTCAAAACGAGTGAGACTCTCACTCGAGACGATCACTTTGATCAAGGACATAGCGGCAACAAATCGGCTTTGGGGAGCTGAGCGCATCCGTGGTGAGTTGCTCAAGTTGGATATTCGGGTTAGCAAACGGACCATCCAAAAGAATATGAACCAAATTCGCCGAAAACGACCGGGTGGACAGAACTGGGCCACCTTCTTGCACAATCACGCTGCAGAGATTTGGGCCTGCGATTTTTTACAGGTCACTGATCTGTTCTTCTGCTCGCTTTTCGCCTTTTTCATCATCGAAATGCGATCGCGGAAAGTCATTCATGTGGGCGTGACCCGATGTCCTACCGACGCCTGGACCGCACAACAACTTCGGGAAGCGACTCCGTATGGACAAACGCCAAAGTACCTTATTCGCGATAATGATGGCAAGTTCGGGCTTTGTTTCGCTCGAGTCGCAGCAACGAGTGGCATCAAGGTGCTCAAAACGCCCTATCACGCGCCTCGAGCCAATGCGATCTGTGAACGCTTCCTGGGGAGTGTGCGACGAGAGTGCCTGGATCATCTCTTGATCATCCATGAGAAGCAGCTGCATCGTGTCCTGCGTGCCTATGTCACGTATTTCAATAGAGTGCGACCACATCAAGGGATTCAGCAGCAGATTCCCGAAGGGGAAGTTACCCATGTTGCATCAGATCAGCGTGGGAATCGAATCATCTCGGTTCCGATCTTGGGTGGGTTACACCACGAGTATCGAAGAGCGGCCTGAGCGCTCTAGCAAGGAAGCAGAAATGCCTAAAGAAATGGCGTTCCGAGTGCCACAATGTTTTTGCAGTGCTTGAAAGAAACATTCTCGCTGCCATCTCTCACTGAGAGAGAGGATGAACGATCTTCGCTTCTGCTGATTTCTTTACCTCTCAGCGTGCCGTCCGGCGTCCATACGCCCATACTGCCACCGGGATGAAGATGATGAGGATGCCCATGCACCAGGCCAGTGCTTGCAAGATCGTCGAGGCGTCAGGCTGGTTGAGGAGGAGCCCGCGCACCGCGTTAACGATCAGGGAGACCGGCTGATGCTCGGCGAAGGTTCGCAGCCAGTCGGGCATACTCTTTGTCGGCACAAACGCGCTGCTGGCGAAGGTCAACGGAAAGAGCCAGATGAAGCCGGCGGATTGCGCTGCCTCCACGCTGCTCACAAGCAACCCGATTGTTGCCGAGATCCACGAGAAGGCAAAGCTGGTGAGCAGGAGCAACCCCGCTGCCGCCACCCAGGAAATGAAAAGGCCTTGTGGTCGAAAGCCAACCAGCAGGCCGACCGTCCACATCACCATCACAACGAACGAGTTGCGTACCAGGTCAGAGAGTGTGCGACCTGTAAGGACGGCCGATTTCGCCATCGGCAAGGAGCGAAAGCGGTCGACCAGGCCGCGCTGCAGGTCAGTGGCCAGGCCGATGCCGGTGGTCGTCGAGCCGAAGATGACGGTCTGAGCGAAGATGCCAGCCATCAGGTAATTGACATAGGTGGTGCCACTGACCGCGATCGCCCCCCCAAACACGTAGCGGAAGAGCAGGACGAACATGATCGGCTGGATCGTCGCGAAGACCAACTCTTCAGGGATGCGTGAAGGCTAGGATACCCCCGCCAGGGGCAGCAAGATCGAGGGCATGCACCTCGGCGCGGCACACATGAAGGGTGGCACCTCTTGCAAGTATCCGCTGCAAGAGAGTTGCCTGGGCAACCGGAGGGTGTAGGAGAGCGAGCAAGCGAGTAGAGTGCAGGCATGATCAAAGACGAAGAACTGGAACGCTCTGACAAGAGAGTGCAGCCCTGCGAGATCAGCTGGCCCTTTGAGCGAACGCATCAACGTGCTGGAAGCCCAGCTGGCCAAAGATAGCCGCAACGATCACTGCGCGTTCATCGGCAACCCAAGAGCCTGAGCAAGAGAAGTGACAAGCGGCCTGGGGGACAGTCCGATCATCCGGAAAACACACTGAGGCAGGCGGAGGCGCCCGCTTTGGTGAAAGTTCACCAGATCGAACAATGCCTGCACTCTCAGTGAGATATGTGCGAGGTTGAGAGGCTGAAGGTGGAACGCCGCCAGGTGATAGCTCTCCCCCAAGCGTGTGGTGGTGATCGTACAGCGGGCCCAACAGAAAGAAGTGCTGTCCCAATTGTCACTCCCACTGCATATGCTCTTTGAGGCTGACGAAGCGCTGGTTGCCGATGATGATGTGATCGACCAGCTCGATCTCCAGGAGGCGGCCGGCGGCCACGAGCTGCCTGGTTGCCTCGATGTCGTCGGGCGAGGGGGCAGGATCCCCGCTGGGGTGGTTGTGGCAGAGGATCAGGCCTGGGCAGTTGCGGATGATGGCGGGCCGGAAGATCTCGGCCACGCGCATCACCGAGCTGTTGACGGTGCCCTGGTAGCGGCTGATCTTCTCGACGAGCTGGCTCTTGCTGTCCAGCAGCAGGATGAGCATCTGTTAGCTATCCAGGTGGGCCATGTCCAGCATCACCAGGTTCGCCGCGTCCAGGGGCGTGCGGATCTTCACGCGGGCGTCCTGCTGCAGCAGGCCGAGCCGCCGCCCGATCTCTAGGGCCGCCTTCACCTGGGCCGTGTTCGGCGCGCACGAGCCCGGAGAGGCCGCCGTACTTGGTCAGCAGCTTGCTGGCCATCTTCAGGGCGTTATCGCCCCTGGTGCCGGTGCGCAGCACGATCGCCAGCAGTTCCGCCGTGGAGAGAGCCTGGGGGCCGAAGTGCCGCAGGCGTTCCCTCGGGTGCTCCCCGCTGGGGAGCTCGCGCACGGTGGCGTGGTATTCCAGCTTGACGTGCCCGACAGTGCCGTTGTAGGTCTCGAGTGGGGGCATAGCGCCGTTTTCCTCCTTCGATTGCGATCAGGCTTCTCCCCTGCCTATTCCGAATCGCACGAGGAAAAAAGGAAGTGCGGCCTGTTTGGCTATGGGTGCGTGTTGCGAAAATGATGCCGGCCCTGTACGCCTGGGTCTATTCTGCTGATGAAGAGGAATCTGCTTGGGTAGTGGCTCATTTGAGAAGGATAGCCCTGTCGAGATTGTAGTGATGGAGAAAGAGCAGAAGACATGCCTCGTGCATGACCACCGATTTGGAAAACGAGAGCGTCATGCGAATAAAGCGAGCCAAGCGTTGACGGAGCGTGTTATTCCAGCGCTCGACATGGGCGGTTTCTCCCGTCTCTTTTCCTACGGCTGTATGCTGCTCTGAAGGCGATCACCGCCCTGTATGCCGCCCAGAAGTCGGTGAAACAATGTCCTTGGCAGTAGGCTAATGGGATGGCCTCCCACAAACGTTGACACGTCTGTTTGCTTCGATCACCCAGTGCATAGGCGACTACTTGACGCGTCTTGCGGCACAAGGCGATCCAAATCCAGGAGTCGGTCGCTTTTTTGAGCACAAACAACCAGAGTTCGTCCAATGCCAGCGTGGTGGAAGTGGGATCCTCAGGCTTACTTGCGCCATTACCAAATACTGAAGAAGGTTGGTACGATCTGACGTCAAGCGAAGGACAATCGAAAGAACGCAATCACTCTGCAGGGTGATTGGGGAACGTATCCACATGCGGAATGATTTCGTCTCATGATGCGGTCTTTGACCATGTTCTCTCTCCCTACGGGCACCTCCTATAGCCATATGAAACGGTCTCGGTATCAGGGTCACGCTCTGACCATGTCGCTTCTGCGGAACAAGCCAAGCGATGAACAGAAGAGGCTTCTTCATGTGACTAGCAGCGTCAAGAAAAAACGTGCCTCAAGCGAGAGCAAAAACGGCTAACTTGAGAACAGATGTACGAAGTAACCAGCACAGGTTTCCCTGAGGAAGCAAGGCAGGTGTTCAGGTATGCGAGGAATACGATGGATCTCGATCACGTTTCTGAGCGCGTGGCTGCCATAACGGTATCATAAAACAGCAACTCGAATTCGTGGCTCAGGCGCACAGCCCGAGTGATGTGCTGGCGATCTTCGGGTGTATCGTAGCGGGCTAGCAGGAGCGCATCGATGGGCGTGACCCTCTGTCCTATCTCCTCATGGACCGTAAAGAAGGCGACCTGCTCCGCGCTCATCCCGTAGTTGCGCATCAGTGCGGGGCCGACGCGCGCACAGATCTGGATGAAGATCTCCTCGCTGGCGCCGACGGCGGCGATTTTCTCGGGCACCGAGCCGTAGGCCAGCATCCAGTAGAAGAAATTCGTCAGGGCCATACAGCCGGCCAGCGGCTCCACGGCATCAAAATCCGCTCGAGAGAGGCCCAGCGCTTCGGCGAAGCGCAGCAGCAACCGGTAGCCCCCGATCTTGGGCACGAGCTTGGCGAGCAAGAGGTCTTGCAGGTCGAGGTCGGGCATCCCAGCGACGGCCAGCGCGTCGAGTCGATAGGCTTCCCGCACCAGCCACCAATCCTGAAGGGCAAAGACGCGCAGGGTTTCGCGCGGCAGCGTTCCCTCTTCGACCCCCGTCCAGAGCGCGTGGGAGAGCAGACGCTGGCGCAATAGTTCCAGGTCCTCGGTCAGGATGCTATCGGCGAAACTCATGGCTTCTCGCTCGTTTCTCGCGGTCGTGCGCTTCAAACAATTCGGGAAGGGCGAGGCGATCTGCTCGCCCTTCTTTCTCCTAATCATAGCATAGGCGAAACACGTGAGCGGTTGGGAGGAGCTCTGGGTAGAACGAGTGTCTGCCCAGAGCTCCCCCTACAGTGCTGCTCGTTTCGATTCAGTCGATTGGAGAGCCAAACGTCAGAGAGAGCTTAGTGGTAGCCCAGGAAAGCGCAAAGCCCTTGCTACGCGGCTTGAGTGAGGACTGCCTCGGAGACACGAACAGCGTCGTACTCAGCGTGCGGTGAGGTGAACCGGCAGGGTGGCACGATCATCCATCCGCAATGTATTGAGATGGCGACTGTTCCATGTGAATCAGTTGTCCCTCCTATGCATCCCAGCGCACGTGGAGCGTTGGAGGAGAACGGAATTCATGGCCACGTGGATTGCTAGGCCGAGTCGGGTCCAGCCGCAATCCGGGTAAGCGCTCGAACAGGATGCGCAGCCCTATCTCCCCCTCTAGCCGGGCGAGCGCGGCCCCCAGGCAGAAGTGTTTGCCCGTGGCGAACGAGAGGTGATCCCTGGCGTTGGCGCGCCACAGGTCGAATAGCTCTGGATCCGTGAAGTGCTCCGGATCCCGGTTGGCGGCCCCCACCATGCACTGCACCATCTCGCCTGGGGCAAGGTCTACCCCTCCTACGATGACCGGACGGTTCACAAAGCGCGTGCAGCTCTGCACGGGTGGCTCCCAGCGCAGCGCTTCCTCGCCAGCCCAGGTGAGCAGGTCCGGGTTGGAACGAACCGCCTCAAGGTGGGCTGGATGACTGAGCAGAGCCCAGATCGTGTTGGCCAGCATGGCCGCTGTGGTCTCCAGCCCGCCGAAGATAATGACGCGTGCCGCGGCCAGGATCTCTTCGTCGGAGAGTTCGCCAGAGGAAGCGACCGCCGCGAGGATGGAGCCGTCTGGATCGCTCTTTAGCCGTCCCGGGTGCGGAACGGCGTAAGCGCCGAAAGCGGCAGCGGCAACGCGCCCGCGCTCGCGTACCTGCGGGTCGCGGGCGAAGTTGCCCAGCGCGTGGGCGATGTCGGTGAACCAGCCGCGCACGGTGGGGAAGTCGTGAATGGGCAGGCCGAGCACCGTCATCACCGTCCAGAGCGCCAGGCGATCTGCAAATGCCGTTTTGAGATCTGCCTGACCCATCGCGCTGAACCCATCAACCAGGTCGTGGACGTAGGCCGCGATGGGCGCTGCCATGTGGGACTGCACCCCTTTGGGGGCGAAGGGCCCGTTGAAGGGCTGTCGCAGCTGGCGCTGCCTGGCTCCATCGGTGCTGAGCATGGTCTGACCAAGGGTGTCTTCGAGCAGTGAGGCGGCCGAGGCCACGCTGAAGGTGGTGCTGTCCAGGAGGATGGCCAGGCAATCGGCGCGCCGGGTGACAAACCAGGCTTGCAGCTCACTGACCCAGGAGACCGGTTCCTGCTCCTGCAGCACTTTGAGCGCCGGGTAGGGATCGCGGCTCAGTGCCTCCAACCGCACCCGACTGCCTTGGGGAAACCGTCCGCGGCGGTCATCGATCATCATGCTCCTCCTCTGCAAGAGCAAACACTTCTTCCAGCAGTATATCATGCGGTTTCTCTCCGTTGTTAGCAGCTTGCCAGAGTATCTGGGTGATATACAAGTCGCTAAAAGTGCGAAGGGAAGAGAGCTATCGATGGTATTGTCAACTTATCTTTCTTGATGAGTTTTCACCACTCGGAGCATTTTTTGAGGGGATGTGTGCAAAAAATGAGACGGAATGAACTGAAAAAGAGCAACTCTTCCCCACATTGTCAGGAAATTAAGCTCATTAGAGCATTAAGTTGACAATACCTAACGTCACTTACTACGGATGCGCTCCAGAAGAGGCTTGAGCAAGAGAGCAGGAGAAGCAATCTCTCGCCATACGCTACGAGCCTTCATCTAGCTCCTCAAGCCTTCTGAGGAGACTGCGTTGTACTTTTTGGTCAAAGAACTACCGACGGGCCAACTCGACGGGAATGTTTATTGGTACTACGTCTCCTTTGAGGATGGGCGACCTGACGAGCTGGTATCCCTGGCGCGGATCTCCGCCATCAACGATAGATCACGTGGGGTGATTGATGAGGATGGGAGTCTCCAGGTATTTACCCCTCGGCTATCGGCCCTCGGCGGATTAGACCTCCTGGCATGGTTAAGGACACATGAGGCAGAGTTACAAGCGGCGGCAGGTATCGCTCGCGAGGTTGTGGCACTCAGCGAGCAGGTGATGTGCCAATCGTGCCATCTGCTGATTGACCCAAATGAGTTGACGGTGCATACATGCCCTGCTCGCTGAAAATCCCACGTATACCCTATCGCAACTTGCCCGCCGATCTCGTTGTAGAAATGACGCAGCAGAAAAGACTTTCAGTTTGCTGTATCGAGAAGGCAACGAACACAGTTGTTGTGTTCTTGATACAGGTCCTGTACAAGGAGCCAATCGGAACGGTAAACACTTGATGATAAAAGGAAGTCGTCACCTGTGCAATGACGCTGAGCTTTCCTTTGGTCGGTCCATTATACACGGTCCACAGGGTAGCGATTGGACTTCCGCTGTTGTTATCAAACGAGAAGCCACCACTGGCTACCTGTCCATTGTGCGTTCCAGGGACCTTATGCACTCCATCAACCTTTTGAGTAGGCAGGCAGAAGGTCTGACCAGGATTAAATTGTCTGGTTGCCTGACTAAAGACCAGGGCGGCTGCGGGAAGACTGCTCACTGAGACGAAGACCAGGGCGAGCAGCAACGGGATGACAAAAAGTTGGGTGAGTCTCCAAGAGAATTGTTTCATCGGTGTACACTCCTTTGCATGGTGTATTGTGATGAGGGAAGACGACCTACGGAGAACGAGCCACACCAGGAGAGGAAATAAACCTGCCCATATCGATCTATACGTGAGTACTGGCTACTTGGGATATCCATTCTAAAACCAGGGGCTAAACAGTTATGTAGGAGACCTTTCCCCACCTGTCTGATGTGTGGATCGCAAGGAAAATGCACTGAGGCCGTTACCAGTAACGCTCTATGTTAGAACGGATATCCTAAGTAGCCAGTACAGGAAGGATGGCAGAAGGATGGCGGATATGTAGGCAAGTTGGCAACATATCCGCCATCTCTGCAAAAAGAGAGAGCAATGTCAATAAAGGCTACGGAAATGAACGGTACATACCGAACGTCGCATCGGCCAGAAAAGAATCTCATAGAGGTTTCGCACTTCCGACGCACGGTTTAGGAATACGCCACTTGCCCTCTATGGATGGCTATAGACATCTATGTCAAGCATAAATTGAAGTTGACGTGTCTATGGAGATGGCTCAAAATCTACAGTTGACTATGGGATAAGATAGCAGACTTTTTGGATAGGGAGACGGTGACGAATAATAATGCCCCTGGGCATTGGTCGTACCACACAAACGTTCAGCCATCTCCACTACTCTAGAGGCAGCTAAATTTAACTCGACAGTAATCGTCTCTCTGCCTTTAAAAAGCATCTTCAGTTCCAGCTCACTCAGCTTCACCAGAATGCCTCCGTTATACTCTATCATTTTCTAAAGTAGCCCAATTTTAGCACGAGCGGCAGGTTTCTCATAGAGGATGTCCGAAGCGATGTCCGAAGCAATGTCCGAAAGGACCGTAGATATTGCCTACTACTGTCATGAACGACGATAGCAAGAAACCATTTTCATGACACAGACGAGGGATCTCTCAGAGAGAATGACGGATGGAAGGCGGATAGATGTCCGATAGATGTCCGATGGGTGGCGGAATATGGCAGATAAGAGACCCACCTGATATACTTTTCGCGCTTGACGGATATCCAGACTTTGAAAGACATTTTCAGGGACGGTATCTCCATTGTATTGGCTGTCATTCGAGTTGTGGGATTATGCATCGTGAGGATTGAAGCTGATGTAGAAAGCGGGATTTGAACCCACGACTCGGTTTACCCCGTCTACTGGCGTCTAAAAACGTCTCTTTTGTGCTCAAAAGTACCGATAGCTGTCCACTGAGATCGCTCATTATCTCCTGTTGCCTATCGTCTTTGCTGTCAAGTCTGATCGAAGAGATGGAGCATACCAGCTTGTGGACAGCACGTTGAGGAAAAGAATACTTGACCAGCATTACAGGGTGTCACGCCACTTTCCTTTCTGACGCATCTAAAAGAAGATGAGCATCCCCTTGTACAGGGAGTGAAGCTTTTTTTCGCGTTGAGACATGTAGAGTGAGACGAAGTGCTTCACGCCAACTGCCCATCAAAAACGAAGCCGCTCCTGCGCTGCTCTCAACCATCTTCTGTCTGGCGAAGCCACCCGGCCTCATCTCAGTTTAGCCGTGTCGATTGCAAAAAAGCTTCACTTACTGTGGGAACGGACTCAGTCCCGTTCTTGATCTGCAAAAATGGAAGTGGCCTGAGACCCTGATTGAGGTTGTCTATAGGCGTTTGTGGTACATCTGTTCACATCTGATCAAGATCATGGTATTCTTAAGAACGAGTACAACTGTGTACGACGAAGTACTTTGGAAAGGAGCAATCTTTTATGGTAAAGCGCGGCAAGCGCGGCCGGCGCGGCAATGGCGAAGGAACTATTTATGAACGTCCAAATGGGACGTATGCAGCAACCTTTTCGATAGAAGGAGGGAAGCGCAAAACCATTTACGCGAAGACCTATAAAGAAGCTCAGGAGAAGCTCAAAAAAGCGCTCTACGAGCAACAACAAGGGACACTTGTGACCGCTCCGCAACAAACGGTCGCACATTTTTTAACAGATTGGTTGGAGAGTACACAAAAACAAAGTGTCCGTCCTCGAACGTATGAACGATATGAAGAGATTGTGCGCCTTCATCTTATTCCGGTGTTGGGCCGTCACAAACTCCAAAATTTATCCGCTCAGCACGTCCAGGCTTTCTACACAAAGAAGTCGAAAGAAGGACTTTCCGCGCTGACAGTGATCAGTTTTCATAGTCTCTTGCATAAAGCACTGGATACGGCCGTGAAATGGAATCTTGTGGCGAGAAATGTGTGCCAGGCAGTCTCTCCCCCGCGCCGAGAGCGGTTCGAGGTGACACCGTTGACCTTAGCGCAAATACGAAAGTTGCTTTCAGCGGTAGAAGGGCATCGCCTGGAGGCCCTGTTTAAACTGGCGCTCGCAACTGGCATGAGACGCGGAGAGTTACTCGGCTTGAAATGGCAAGACATAGATTTTGCGAAGGGGAAGCTGCAAGTACGTCGGATACTCTCACGAATTCCAAGCAAAATGCCTGGCAAGGGGTATACAGAGGCAGAGCCGAAGACACAGAAGAGCCGACGCACGATTATCATTGCTTCCTTTGCGCTTAAATCTCTAGAAGGGCACCGTATACGTCAGGCAGAAGAAAAGCAGAAGGCTGGAAGTTTCTGGCAGGAACATGACTATCAGGGTTTCAGTCCACTCTTTCTTTGAACCATCAAGAATGGGATTGGCACGCACTCACGAGCGCGAACGTAACCTTCGGGTTCATTTCAAATGGAAAGAAACGCCAAGTGGACTGAAACCCTGAAGGTGCTTCTACCGATGATCATACGATGTCGATGTCAAACGTTGTTTGTTGTCTATTTGCTACCGGGAGCGGAAAAGGACTGTGCAAACGCGATGGCTCTGTCAGTCAGAGAAGAGGACGAAAATCGCATATTTCATGCAGAAGCAGCATCTGTGAGCATTTTCATAAGAACAGCCCTGACCTGAGTCAATGACGCTTCATGTACGGAGCTTTGAGCTCCTTCCTCTGTGACAGATCTGGATCTTTCCGGATTTCGGGAGGATCCAGATCTCCTTGTACTTGTTACGGGTTGAGCAGCACCTTCATCATCGCTACACCACCATGCAGCGAGGTGCCACCGCCATTCTCGTCATAGAGAACCACAATCCCTTCCTGAGCACCTCCTTGGAAACTGGCCTCATAGGACACGTTGACTGAGAAAGGACCCAATCCGAAGCCGCTGGTTCCCATGGCAATGCTCTGGCCGATATCGGTATACAGGTGATCCAATAGATGGACGATCCCGACTTGCGACTCAAACTGCGAGCCAGATCCCGTCACTGCTACCGGGCTGGTGAGGCGATCACCATTCTGTGGAGCACTGATCTTCTTGTACTCACTTGCGACCCCTACGACGATCCAGATCCCGTTGGAGGTGTTGCCTTCGAGACGACTGAGCGTGACTTTGATCGGAGGAAAAGGCCCACAGCATCCAACAAGAACAGAGGGTGTTACATGCACGACTGCATCCACATCATGCACACCACCGCCGCTGACCAGCACGACTGCGCTCTCAGGAGGGGTTCGCAGTAAGGCTTTGGCAAAGAGCTTCGTGGTCGAGAGCGCATCGAGCTTCCAGGGTTGGTGTCCCTGGTTGACCAGGAGTTGATCTTTTTCCGCCTGGTAGCGTGTCAGGTCAGGGAACAGGCCGGGGAAGGCAACTTGCACAAAGGTCCTTTTCCCCTCTGACCACTGAAACTCGCGGAAGAGATCCGTCGTCAATGCTGCATACGGTTTCCCCTTGTTGAGGGAAGAGTTGAGATCCACTTCCGCCGTCAGAATGGTGCTGTATCCGCTGATCTGTGCCTCTCCCTTTAAGAGATGTCCGACCTGGAAGAGCAACTGAGGCTTGGGATCGGTGATCTTGTCGAAGACAAAGATGCTGCGATAAACGGGGCCGCCACCGAGGATTTCCCGCGCAACCACCATGGCCTGCAGAGAAGGCTTACCCAGCAGGTTCCCGCAACTCACGCTGTCCGCTACGCGGATGTCGGGTGGTGCTGAGACGAAAGGGGTCCAATAGGCAGCGTCTTTCACTGCCTCAGGGCAGGGGTGTGTACCCATCTGGACGGTTGGAGGTGAGGAAGCAATGCTGGTGGTGCTGCCACCTGCGCCTGCCGTTGGGGTGGATCTGCCGCTTGCACTGCCGCCATTGGTGCTGCAAGCGGCAAGTGAGAGTGTGAGCAAGAAGAGCATACTGAGAGCGATAAACCACTGATTCCGTTGCCATAAAAAGCGTTTCATAGATTTCTCCTTATTCATAGGTTTTAGAGCGTTTAACAAACGAGACAGAGATGGTTCTTGGGTTTGGTTTCATTGAAAGGTCCGAACCACTGCTTCTAGTCTACCGAACTGAAGGGGGAAGCGCATCGGTTAAATGACATAATTGGATTACCTATTTGTCCGTCTGGCTCAGAGACAGGAGGAGGGCTTTTTCAGGGGCGCAGCTAGCTGCGCCCGCAAAGCGGATCTGTCTCATCAGAGTTTCAAGCCACTGGACGCTTCTGAACTTCTAGAATGGGACGAGAGACGGGTTTGACGGTAAAGAGCAGTCTTCGACCATCAGGGAAATGCAGAGAAGCGTTGTTCACCCGTTCACAGAGCACAGCGAGATCGCGGTTGTACTGTCGATCATTGAAGGGATACAGTTCCACGAACACGTTGGAAGTACCTTGCTGCACCTGTTCTCCTAGGTGAAAGAAGGGAGCCAGGCGTTTCCAAGTGGCCTGCGCAAACGAAGCCGGAAAGCAATGATCTCGTGTCCACATCACCAAGTTCGTAAGTGCCACCTTGAAGACGGTCATCACCTGATCCTTTCGGTGATCGAGTTCATACATGACGCGTTCGTTTGCCTTGAGGTCTTCTAAGGCGCGCAACAGGTCACGCTGCTCTTTGCAGTAGCGTTCTTGTTTGCAGAACTCCTGGTTGCACTGCTCATAGGCCCGCCACATCTTCGCTCGCATCTGCTCAAGCTCGGCATCGATCACAGCTTTGCGTTCTTTGATCTCGCGCCGCAGCAGATGATCGGCCATCCCTTGTGTCACTAACTCGTCTTGACGATGATTGAGTTCACGATACAACTTGCCGGAACGGGCGTTGAGTTGCTGCCGGAGGCGCTCATGTCGTTTCCCGGCCTGCTGGCTGCGTTTGCCTGCGGCATCTTTCCATCGTTTCACGTTGGCTAGTCGCTTTTCCAGGGTGGTTCGCCGCTTGGACGCCTCCGAGTTCTCGACGGCTGTCTTGGCAAAACCGTGATTCGTGTCCAAGCCAAGAGGAAGTAAAAAATCCTTGATGCAATTCTCCTGCGCAGGCCAGCGATGAATGTAGGTCTGTGCAAGTTCCGCAGCATTGACTGTTGATGCCGTGGTGACGATAGGAATAAGCTTGGGCATCGTTGGGCAAGCTGGGGCAGGAGTGGCCTGCCATCCATCTTCCCACCACGAGAGATCACGCCGGTCCAGATCAGCATCCGAGCGTCGGTTGCAGGCCATCCTCATCTTTTGATGGAGGAAGAGGGACAGATCGGCGCAAATCGCGGATGAGCGCAACGCGCAACGGGAGTGTTTCCCCTGGGTGATCTGGGAGAGGAAGGGCAATAGAGGCGGGAGCAACTTCACGCAGCACGGTTCCCTGCCGGTCAGTCTGGAAAGGAACAAACGCTCCAACATCGGCGAACGACTCCAGCCCACCATATTGGTCCGTTCGCAGCACAGAGATCACGGTTCGTCCTGCCGCTTTGAGCGACGCGAGAAACTCAGCGGCTAGTGCTTCACGATCCACCACGATCTGTTGAACCGCTCCTGCTCCAGTGGCCTGCTCATAGCAAACGAGTATGGGAGGAAGCCCCCTGGTCAAGTGCTGATCACCACGATGTGTCATCGCAAGCCTGGGATGTCCCTGCTCGTCATGCAACAGCACCAGTGCTCGACATCCAAGGACAATGCCCAAACGCCCGACGAGACCGCGTGGGATCACCTGGTCAGTATAGACCGGTTTGCGATGCCCATCAATGTAAAAAGTGGTGGGCTGATCAGGAGGGCTTTGGATAGCTGAAGCCCAGAGATTGGCAGTCCAGGTGGCCAGAGCGCAAGTCCACATCTCAGCTCCGTTCGCTTGGGCTACCTGGGAAAGGAACCGTTCCATATGAATGTATCCGTAGGCACGGTGCCGTCCAGTCAGCAGCGCCAGCATATCGGCAGTGTAGCCACGCAGTTCCCACGGACGATGAAGCCCAACCACTCCCAGAAACAGCAGCGTCAACAACAAACTCCGGCGCGATGGCACCGTCAGATGCGAGAGGCGTGAGTGGTCAAGGGGCCTCTGAGCAAGACACGAGGAGAGGGCGGTTTCTAATGCGGAAAGGAGGCCAGTCTCATGAGCGGCTGCAAGCAGGAGCAGTCCTCCTACACCGCCTAGCCGAGGTATTTCGGTAGATGAGGTCAGAGCATGATTTTTTTCCCGCCCGAGCGACTCGTCTACTCAGACCATGTGCCGCTCGGATTCGATTGAGATGGGTGATGCTCATCTTGACCCCGAAGTGTTCTTGAAGTTCTTTTTGGAGACGAGAACTTGCCGTCTGTGGAGCGGAACGACAGCGCTCTGCGAGCCACTGGAGCACCGGTTCACGCACTTTCGCAGAATGTCCATGCCTTCCATCGTGGAAAGCGGCTTCCCCTTGGGTCTGGTAGACGGCAAACCATCGGTACGCCGTTGACCGACTGGTTTGCACGCCTGCTCTACGGGCTGCTTCCTGCCAAGAGGTCCCTTCTTGCATGAGCACCATCATCTGTCTTTTGGCTGCTTGTGATTACTTTGCTTCCATCATACATTCCTGCCATGTGTCGATCTCCTCTTCATCTTAACAAAAATGTTTGTCCTGGTCTAGATGGGCAAAGTGGATTTTGGACTGAATCCCTGACTATGTGTTCTGTACACCTCTAGGGACGCACCTGAATCCCACTCGGGATGTGCTTGATCTGCTGAAAGCTTTTTTAAAGAGGGCGGAACTGCCAGATATTCGCTTTCACGACTTGCGCCACAGTGCAGCAACACTTTTGCTGAGTCTTGGGGTGCATCCAAAGGTTGTCCAGGAAATACTTGGGCATAGTCAGATATCCATGACCATGGATATCTACTCGCATGTTTTGCCCAGTATGCATCAAGATGCGATGAACACATTGAATGAAGCGATAGGAGGGGATGAACCAGAGAAGAACGAGCCAGGTGTTGAACAAGCAGCATCCTAAGAAGGTGAAATTTGTAAACTGCCGTAAAAATTGTCGTAAGGTCGGTCATTCCCGGGACAAGAAAAACGCCCCAAGCCGCTCCTCACCTCGCTTGAGACGCCTCTAAGATCCACTGAGGTGCCGATGGAGAGATTCGAACCCTCAACCCTTGCGGGACTTGTTTTTGAGACAAGCGCGTATACCGTTCCGCCACATCGGCTCGTTCGTACTTACTTGTACTTACGGGTAGTATAATAGCGCATCAATGATGGGAAGTCAATAGCCCTATTCACCATGGTTCCAGCAAAAATCGGGGCTGGATGCAGGTGTACAATGCAATTGTACACCTGCATCCAGCCCCGATTTTTGCTGGAACCAATTCATCATATCCAGGGATTGAGCCTTTCGTACAATCAAGGCGGCTAGATCGATATGCAGCCGATGCCAAGGTGGGAGAGAAGGGGGCTGGCACAACTCCCAATATTCGTCCTCAAGTGCGAACCGTTGCGCTTTATAGGACAAATGGGTATATTTCTGTACTTTGCTTCTCTTCCTTGTTATGATGGGAAGATCGACCCATTTGCTTGAAACAAGAGAATATCGATAACTGTGTATGGCATGTCGAAAAGATGCAAAACTGGGGGACAAAAATGCATAACATCCAGAACGTACTTCCACTTCATCGCCGCAATGATGCTAGTTTTAGCAAAATTTCATTTGTAAAACTGGCAACGACCACCATAATTGTGGGCATCCTTCTTTCGTTTACCACCTCGATTTGGGGGAGTTCATTGCTCTGGCATACCTCCAAACCCACTGCCCATGCGGCCTCACCAGTCATCCGGCGCATCAATATCCCGTATTTCACGACCGATGTGCCGTTTAACCAGACCGCCATTTTCTGGTTTGGCTACGTCGATGGGTCGAATAACTATATCGATGTACGCATGGGCTATAACAACAGCGAAGTGTATGTTGATTTGCACATCATTGACCAGTATGTCTGGTATGATACCAATGCGCAAGCACCAGATTTAACTCATTTCGATACAGCAACACTCGATCTTCGTACGGCAAACAATGGCAGCAAAGCACCTGATAAATACTCCTACAAGTTTGTAGCGCAAGTCGACCATAACCAGGTTCGAACGCATTACCAAAAAGCGTACAATGGAAACGGCTCAACCTGGGTAGCTGCGAATATCCCCTTTACGACGGTCAGCGGGTGGCGAGGCCATGGCTTGAATGGCTTGCCAGATTCGGGCTGGACCATGACCTATCATCTGCCGTTTGCTTCGCTTGGCTTCTCAACCCACCCAACTCAAGGCACGGTTTGGCAACTGGGAATCAAAGTCCATAACCAGGATGATGCCCAAAAAACGCCCATGCCGCAGAAATGGTGGCCTGAATCCTTCAATGACCTGAACCCATCCAGTTGGGGGGAGCTGGCCTTTGGACTCCCAACATACCAACCGCCGAAGACTTTGAACAAAACGACCTATACGGTGCGCAACAAGCTCAATAACCAGGTGGTGACCGATGGCATGGTCGGGGGAGCATTGGGCTGTGGCAATAAGGGGCTCAATCGCTGGTCGCAATTGGGCGGGAAAAGTTACCCCGCAGCCAAGCAAATCAATATTCAGAATGAGTGGGATATCTCCGATTGGAATTGCTTCTCGAAATTTTACATTACTTTTCCTTTAAGCTCTCTGCCTACTGGAAAAGGAGTGATTGCCGCCAAAGTGACCCTGTATGAATATAGTAATGCTGGGAAGCCTGGACTACCCAATCCATCCCTCATCCAGGTCGCTACGGTGAATGAAGATTGGAATCCACAGACGCTTTCCTGGAATAATGCTCCTCTTGTCAAAGAAAACATCAGCAGAACCGTCGTCAATACAGTCACAGGCAAAAAAAGCTGGCCTGGCGTACCCTACACCTGGGATGTCAGCAAGGCCGTCGCCGATGCCTATGCTTCAGGACAACCGCTGCGCCTGGTCTTTTACTCCTCGGATAGTGCCTATTCTACTGGCAAGTATTTTTCGTCCTCGTATGTTGCAGATTGGAATGCAACGGCCAGACCGACATTGCAGGCGACTCTTGGAGACCCCTCGCTTTCTCACGCCTCTTCTCCACCTGCTCCCTCTTTAACATCAATGGCGACGATTTCTCTGAACACCACGCCGTTGTGGTTAACCCATGTTCTTCTATCAGCTTCTCTGTATGCCTGGAACAGAAAATGGGAATAGGGGATGAGGGCAGACCTCAGAAATTGCCTTTCAGGAATCGGAGCGGAAACTGAATATTCAGGCGCGACAGTTAACTAACTGTCACGCCTTATTTTTTCTGGTTGAGAAGCTTGCTGGCCATGCTATGGCTGGGGGACGACATAGACGGCGGTACCGTAGCAGAGCACCTCGGTTACGCCTGAGGCGATTTCTGTAGCATCGTAACGCACGCCAATCAAGGCATTTGCGCCCAATTGCTCAGCGTGCTGAATCATCAGTTCATACGTATCGTTGCGGGCCTGCTCGCAAAGATTAGTGTAGATCGAGATATTTCCACCGACGAGTTGTTGGAATGCGGCGCCGATGTTGCCGACGACACTGCGTGATCGAACAATAATGCCTCGTACAACCCCAAAATTCCTGGTAATACGAAAACCGGTTAAATCGAAAGCCGTTGTTACAAGACTATGATCCATGATAAAACATCCTCCTAGATTTCAGACTGATTGGCCTGACTTCAAACCTGAACACGCTTACCTTACATAACAAAAGCTGCACTCCGCCGTTAATTACTTACTTACACAGCCAGATGCTCAGCTTCTGTCTTGTGATGATTGTATCATGTCTCAATCCCTATGATATGATAAGGCCAGTTTCCAACTATGCCTACCTGGCCAATATGTGAAGCAAAAGTAAACATGTATAGGCAACCTGAACCTATGCCGAAAAGAAAACCTCAACCACTTGACCCGATGATGGTAATCAATGCATATGCCCAGGGTATTTTCCCGATGGCCGACCATTATGGCACCATTCATTGGTATGCGCCAGACCCTCGTGCTATCCTCGAACATGAGAACCTGCACGTTTCACACTCGCTGCGTGCCACTCTACGGAAAGGCATCTACGAAATACGGCTGGATACTGAGTTTGAAAGGGTTATGCGCTTCTGCGCTGCGCGACTGGAGACGTGGATTAACGAAGCGGTCATTGAAAGCTATACGCATTTGCATGATGCCGGACTGGCCCATAGCGTGGAGGCATGGAAGGACAATGTACTCGTCGGTGGCCTGTATGGTGTTTCACTGCGAGGGGCATTTATGGGTGAGAGCATGTTTTCCCACACCACAGATGCTTCCAAAGTCTGTATGGTTGCGCTTGTCGAACATCTCAAAGTCAGGGGATATGTCCTGCACGACACACAGTTTCTCACGCCTCACCTGGAAACGTTAGGAGTGACGGAGATTCCACGCAAAGTCTATGAGCAGAGATTGAGAGAAGCGTTACGCTTGCCATGTCGATGGAAAGGCTAATTTGTCTCCTCTATGTTATAATAAGAATTCGTTCATAGGTGAGCTATAGATACGAAAGAGAAAACGCATGGCAGGATATCTTTTATTAGAGGGCGGTGCGGAATTTGGTGGGCAGATGGCTGAACCGGACCGTCGAGCGATTGAATTGGCGGGTGGTCCTGACACCCTCATCAGCATCATCCCTACAGCCGCTGCTCCAGACAATAATCACCAACGCGCAGGCAACAACGGCGTGCGTTGGTTCCACAGCCTTGGAGCTACCCATGTCGAATCTCTTCCTTTGATTGATAAGGCCTCAGCGAATGACCGGCAAATAGCGGCAAAGGTAGAACAGTCGCGTTTGATCTACATGTTAGGCGGCTTTACTGGCTATCTCGGCGAGACCCTGAAGGATAGCGCGAGCTGGCAAGCTATGCTCGCGGCTTACGAATCAGGTGCCGTTCTCGCGGGCAGCAGCGCCGGAGCGATGGTTATGTGCCAGTACTACTTCGATCCCGGCGAAGGACAGGTCGTCTCAGGCATGGGATTAGTCCCCAACACTTGCGTCCTGCCTCACCATAATAGTTGCTAAAAATCTGGACAAATAGGACATCTGCCCAAACTTCTAACCTTGACCTACGCCCGTTGACGAACGAACTGGGCGGGCGGTTGGACTACGGCCAACCGTTTTGCTTCTTCCATGCCTGATGCCGCTGCAGCAGCAGGGCTTTGACCGCTTTCCTGTTTCTGCATGCCTGTAATGCAGCATCTCCAACTCGTCGTGCAATATTTGTAGCGGCATTGAGATCGGCATGCGTGCTGTAGCCACAGACCAAGCAGCAAAACGTTTGCTGGTCGGGTCGGTTGGCTCTGTCTGGATAGTGGCACACACAGCACTCCTGAGAAGAATAAGCGCTCTTCACTCTGGTTGCTTGTATGCCTCGTTTGGCAGCGTTCCAGGTGATCTGCTGAGGGATGTGCGCGAGATTGGAAGCACGCATATACGCATTCATGGCTCTGGCCTTGTGCTTCATCGTGGTAACCGACAACTGCTCATAGGCAAATTGGTAGCCCTGGTGTTCCTTAAAGCACTGATTGACGGCGCGGTTGATCTCCCGACAGACATGGCGGCTCAGGCGTTGCCCGCTCTTGCTGCTGGTGGAAGGAAGCTTTTGCACCCCTTTCTTTTCGAGACACTTACGCAGTTTGGCCTTGCGTCGGCGCTTCTCTCGATCACGCTTCTGGCGCTCTCGTAGCTTGCCATGAAAGGTCCCATAGTGCTTGCCTGTGCTGGTGGTCACGAAATTGGCAATGCCCACATCGATTCCTACCACTGGGGCGTCCGGTGCGGTCTGCACTGTGACCACCTGGTCATAGGAAAGTGTCAAGCACCAACCCGTGTCGCGCTTATTCAGGGTCACGCTCGTATTGATCGTTTTCCCCTTTAATGTCTGCCGGTGATAGTCCGCCAGCTTGACCGGAACAAGTGACTGTTTGCGAAAGTCGAGGGTGCTGATCTTCAACCAGTAGTCAAAGGCGGAGTCGTGCGAGGCTTCGAGTGCAACGACATTAGCATTGGCCTGGATGCAGGTCTGGCGCAGGGTGGGAACGTCCCATTCCTTCCAGGTCGGTTCTTCGATTTGTGTGTCCAGCGCGCCATCAGCCTGTTGCTCGTGATAGTCTAGAAGGTCGTCGAGATAGTCCTGATAGGCGTTGGTGCGATTGGTGCGCCAGGACTGGGCAATGCCTGCCGCCTGTTGGATGGCGACCCGCTGCCAGCGTTCTGATAAGGGGGTTGAAAATACAGGAGTACGAAACTTGTCTGGCTGCTCATCTGTACAAAACAGGGTGACATATTGCTGACAGAGCTCTAGGTACACTGGGGCCAGGGCATCGAGCGCGGCCAGCTTACCCGGATTGACCTCGATCAACCGGATATGCGTGACCGCTTTGGTGACAGTATATGACTGGCCTGATGCTGGTCGCTGGCGCTGCTTCATGGCTCGTACTCCTGGTGCCTACTTTGCTCTGCCTCTTGAACTTCTTCTTCGTGAGAGCGGAAGATATGGAAGTCTTCCGCTCTCGCTTCTACGTTTACGATACTCGCTGCATGGGACGCGATATTGAGGTAATACCTTGCTGCTCACGCCTGTTCAAGCAGACAAACTCCCATTCCGGCAAGCACCGCTCGATGCCGTCATAGGAGGTGTACCCCTCGGCACGAAACCGCTTGATGAGGGCCTTGGCCTCTTCAATATCAGGAAAGCAGACGAACTTGCCCCGCAACCGTAGACATCCCTGCTTGCTATGAATGCAGCAGCATCCCTGCACGGTGCTGTAAATGGTGTAGCCCCGGTAGTATTCGTAGAAGAGCGTGTACAGGGTGTCCTCGTTGCCGGTGATTGGGTCACGGTCGTGCAAAGTCAACCGCGCGCGTTCGCTTGGTTCGACAGGCTGCGCGACCGTCGAGGGTGCGCGTTGCTGCCTGATGAGGGAAGGTGCGTGTTGCCTCCGCTTGCGATTCTTTGGGAGGTGATGGGGATTGCCGCACTTAGTTCGCTGCATGGTTGTTACTCCTTCGTGCCTTGAGAAAGTTCAGCGCAGTCTGCTTCATCACTCCTGCCTCTTTTGCCAGCAGTGGACTTGTCACCCGCACACCCAGCCCTTCCAGTCGCGTACAGACCTCCTCAAGTCGCCTCTCGCGTTGTCGCGCCCTGGCTTCTTTGGGCGTCTCGATGCGGTGTAGGCGCAGGAACATGAGCGCGCGACCCATGCTGACCCCTGTTGCTTGCGCAAGCAGGCGTCCCGTCACGATGATGCCTTGCGCTTGCAAGTCGCTGCAGGCGTGCAGCATGGCGGCTTCCTGCTCGGGCGTGATCGTGTACCGGTTATGGGCATCAGGGTAGTAAATGCAGGGCTTGCCGTTCTTCTTGCCGAGCGTGGCTTTGCCCTCGGCCAGCGCTCTCAGCCGGGCGAGAGCGTCCCGTTCCGTCGTGAGCACCACCCGGCGATCAATGCCTAAGAGACGCACGATCTCTTTGGTGGTATGTCTGCGCTCGTTGTCATCGGAAAGGCCGTAGCGCAAGCGGAAAATGGCCTGGGCGCGCGGGGAGAGATACGACAGCCACGTCTCGACCTGGGCGCGTTGCTGTGGGTCGCGCGGGGGTGCTGCTTCTGTGGGCATGATAGGCGTGGAGCTCGGTTCTTCCAGGTCGTCGGTGTCGAACCATTCCATCTGCTCGTCCAGGCTGAGCAAGTGGTCAAGCGCGTCGATCTGGGCAGCGTCTCCCCGCTCGCGCGCGCGTGTCCGTACCCCGTAGTTGATTTTGACCAGACCATCATTGATGGTGGCATCTTTCAATCTGCCCCGCATCCAGGCCACCAGATAGCTGGTTAGGTCGTCAATCTGGGTGAGATCGGTGCGGATGATGACCTCGACCACCGTCAGGTTGGCCTCCCCGATGAGGTCGGGGAGATTGCGGTGGTAGCACGGCTTGGGGCAGAGAGCAATGGCGAAGTACTTGGCGAGAGGCAGGTAGCTCTCGATCAGTTGGTGCTTGATCTGGGTGTTCAGGTGTGGGTTGTCGGCTGTCGGAAGACTGGTAATGAGGTGTCGGCGTTCCTCTTCCGAGAGGCGCGGAAGGCGTTTCAGATCGGCGTAGTAGTACGCTTGATCGTGGGTGGTGTAGTTGGTAATCGTTTGTGGCATGTGTGTTCCCTTCCAATCATGCGAAAACTTGACAGGTCGGGCGACTCTGTGCCATCAATGTAGGCTGAGAGTGCCCGTAGAACGACGTTACAGCGGCTACATGTGTGCTCTCATCGCCGGCCCGTTGTTCTCGCAACGGGCCGGTATAGTCTCACCTCCTTTTTCAGACTATTCAACGAAGTGCGTAAAATCGGCCTCATAGAACCAACCTCTTGTAAGATCAAGATCACTGAGACTGATTCGAGTACTACAGCATCGTGCGAATTCTCTAGGACTGTTAATCCTGTCATTACTATCATCGTCCCTGATAGTAATATTTTCCTAATTTGATAATAACATTTACTTTCGTTGGTGTCAATAGTATCAAAATGTTGTTTTTACTACTTTCTTGTTATGATTAGTGAGATAACGTTAGCAGTCCTATTTTAGAAGGAGTAGCAACCATCTTGCCTTGTTTTACGTTTGCTGTTATACTCTAATAATAACTTTTATGAGAGCATATGAAAGTGAGAATAACTTAGATTGAAAGTAGCTATGAAAATGACAGAGGAAGAAAAAGTAGTGCCGCCATCTTATACTTCCCACGAGGCTGTAACACTGTTTGAGGCTCACGGTCTCTCGGAAGCCACGTTTTTTCGTTGGGTAAAGCAGGGGAGGATAAAAAAGTATCCTCCTCCAAGCGGCAGGTTGAAAGGTGCTTTATACGATAAAGCACAGGCCGATGCTCTTATTCAGTCTTCCCCTATCAAAAACAGCAGAAAAAGAAATACGACTCATCCTAGTAATACCCGGCGATCTAAGACCGGGCCAACCAAAAAAGTAGAGCATATGGAGGCCGCTGAGACTGACTGGATACAGGAAAGTGATCTTCCGTATGTCTTCGTTCTAGATGCAGAACTGTATGGACTTGAGAATACAGTTTCACCATTAATCACCAAATGGTGGTGGGAGAAAAATCCCTACGCCTGCCGTATTCTCTTTGACAAAAATAACCGCAAGGATATCTGGGGAGCTTTGACCATTCTTCCGATGGAAGAAGAGATTATCTATAAACTGTTGAGAGATGAACTCAAGGAGCAGGATATCACCCCTGACATGATTCAATCCTACGATCTTGGTGAAACCTTTGCAGGCTATATCGCATCAGTAGCCATAAGGCCAGAGAGAATGATGCATATCTTTTCCCTGCTTGGTAGTGTGATGGACTACTGGTACGAGCAGTATCCGGGCATACAAATCAAGAAGCTCTACGCCTTTGCGCTTGGTGGTGCCGAAGAAGAGAATGATGGTATCCGCCTTATTCGCAAGTTGTACTTTGCTCCCCGCTATGATCTCTCCCAAAATGCCTGGGAATTAAATTTAGCGTTATACAATCCATCGCCACTCATTCGACATTTTCAACAACGTCTGAGAGAAAAAGGCACAGAGAATGAGGGAACACGTATGAGTATAGCCATGTCTGTTCATGACCTTACCAAAAAAGCTCGCGCTTTTACTCCATCAGCGAAATTTAAACGCATAAGAACGCGTAAAGATATAGTTGGATGCCTTGAAGTCGCCGATGAAATTTTTGGGCCGATACCAAACATGCCAACCGAGAAGGTCATTGATCTCTGGTATTCCTGGCATCAGAAGAATCCGGATATCTTCCATCTCCTAGAACTCCGAGGCCGAGTGATTGGATTTGTCTCAATTATCCCTCTGGTACGTGAGAAAATAGATCGTATCCTTCGCGAGGAGGAAAGCCCGAAGGATATCTCTCCCGATGAAGTGCAGGAATATCGACCGGAGGCACCAGTCGATGCCTACGTTCACGTCATGGGTGTAAGGCCCGAATTCAAGGGCAAGCAGAAAAGTGCATACGGCATGCGCCTGTTTCAGGGACTCCAAGATGTCTTTGAAGATTTCGGACGACGGGGGATCGTCTTCAGAACGTTGATTACACGAAGTCGGTTGGATGATGGCATTCACATCTCAAGGCATGTTGGGTTCCAGGAAGTCAATCCGCCTCTAGGAATTGATAAAAGACATTTTCTGCTCAACGTTCAAGCGTCAGATGATCCTTTCCTTGGGCAGTATAAACAAGCATTGGAAGAGTATCATCGCCGCCTACTGCAAAGCTAGACATGTGATCAGGGAGTCACGCCATTTTCTAGACCTGCGCATCTAGACTGGAAAGCTCCCGAGTGTAAAACTGTGGGGCAGGGAAATGGAGAGGTCTTCATCCTCAACATCCAGTTTCCACGGAAGGCAAGGAGGAGCAAGCTATGATCGAGAGCACCCCAACCAATGTGTTTGCAGCGTTCGAGATCCTTTTAGAAGAGATCGAGGTGGAGATTGATTTCATCAACAAGGCTGGAGCCGAGGCATTCAAGGGGAGTGACTATGATGGCGCTCACGAAGCCCTCGAACGCGCAGGTCAAATCAAGGCTTTTCGAGATAAAATAGTGGCCCTCCGTGAGGAGTGGGAGACGTTAGAAGGAACACAAACTCAGAGAGCCAATATGGAAGAAGAAGCACTCCATATCGAGCAAGGCTTCCTGGGCCGCTTGCCAAGAGGATTACGTACACCCGAAAAAGCCTTCTATCAGCCTATTTTAAAGATACTCAATGAGCTAGGTGGGTCAGCCAAAGCAAGCGACGTACTTGAGAGGCTAGAGCAGACAATGAAAGATATATTGAAGGAAATAGACCATGAGCCACTCCCATCGGGTGAGATACGCTGGCGGAAAACAGCGAACTTTGCGCGCGATACAATGGTGAAAAAGGGCCTGTTAAAGTCGGGCTCGCCGTGGAGCATATGGGAAATCAGTGATTTTGGTCGCATGGATCTTACCAAAAGAGCTAATTGATTTCAGAACAGGAGAGAGCTTCCAGGATGATTTTGTATCCCCCTAGTAATAGATAGTGTATAAAGTACCCTTGTTTTTCCCGAAAATATCGGGTATACTTCCTACCAGGGTTAGTGTACAAAAAACACCTTTGCTTTTTTACTTGTGACCAAGTGTTCTTTTTTTTACACTTAACATAGTGTACTTTGAACACTTAGTCATACGGGAAGGATGCATGTATGGCAAACGTGGCAGACAGCCAGGCATATGATGTGGCGATTATTGGAGGAGGCATTGCTGGCCTCTCCCTTGCCCTCCGCTTACCGGAAAATATGTGTGTGGCTCTCTTTACCAAAGGACAGCTTGGCGAAAGCAATACCCGCTATGCCCAGGGAGGCTTGACGGCAGCACTGGGGGTAGACGATAGCCCTGAACTCCATTTTCAGGATACCATAGCTGCCGGTGCAGGACTTTGCGATGAAGCCGCGGTATGCATCCTGGTTGAGCAGGCTCCTACCGCCGTCAAATGGCTTATTCAGACGGGCGTGCAGTTTGATCGTGCGCAGCCCGGCAGCGATGCACATGCCACGCCAGATGGTCTGTTGCTTGGTCGAGAGGCTGCCCATTGTCGATGGCGCGTACTTCATGCTGGCGGTGATGCCACCGGAGCCGAGATCGAACGAGCACTGATGGCCGCGCTACAAAAACGTGCCGCGATCACGCTCTATGAAGAGACCTATGTCAGCAATCTTCTGGTGCGGGACGGGCTCTGTACCGGTATCGAAGCTATTGATCGCAATGGGAAAACATTTACAGTAGAAGCGCGGGCTATCGTACTGGCAAATGGTGGTGCTGGAGGACTCTGGCTGCATACCTCTAATCCAGTGGGAGCTACTGCCGATGGTCTGGCCCTGGCATGGCGTGCCGGAGCTGCATTGACCGACCTGGAATTTATGCAGTTTCACCCTACAGTTCTCGCGATAGGCAATACCTCTCACCTGATCTCCGAGGCCGTACGCGGCGAAGGTGCCTATCTCCGCAATCATGCCTGCGAGCGGTTTATGCTGCGCTATGCACCTCAAGCCGAACTTGCCCCGCGTGATGTCGTTGCCCGCGCTATCCTCAGTGAAATGCTGGCAGAAAAGACCGATTGCCAGTACCTCGACCTGCGCCATCTCCCGGCTGAAAAGATGCACGCTCGTTTCCCGACTATCTCCGCTATCTGTCACAACTATGGCCTTGATCTCGCTAGAGACCTGTTGCCTGTAGCACCGGCAGCCCACTACTGTATGGGCGGCGTCATGGTCGATACCTACGGTCATACCACGCTTCCCGGTCTCTATGCCGTTGGGGAGGTTGCCTGTACGGGCGTACATGGAGCAAACAGGTTGGCCAGCAACTCACTGCTAGAGGGCCTGGTCTTTGGCTTGCGGGTTGCCGATGGACTGGCAAACGGGCTGGCCAGTGACCACTCCTTACCAGACGATCATCATGTACAGGCGCGTCATGCTATTACTCTATCCGTCATTGACAACGCGTTGGACCAGGCTACTCCTGCGATTGCCAGTTCGACCACCATTTCGCGCATCAACCGCGAGCTGCGCGGCATTATGTGGCAATATGTCTCGCTGTATCGCGATCAAGTGGGATTGCTTGAAGCCAGGCATAAAGTAAGCGCATTGAAAAGATCATTATCGACTACAGATACCACAGGCAGGGAAGAGATGGCCAGTCCAATGCAGTGGGCAGAGACCAGCAATATGCTTCAGGTGGCTGAACTGGTGATTGCCGCCGCACTGCAACGGCGCGAGAGTCGCGGTAGCCACTGGCGCGGTGATTACGAAACTCTTGATAAGTCGTTAGCCACTTGCCATTATGCGTTCGTGAGAGAAACTCCTGCTTTCAGAGCAGCGCATTCTCGACAGGAGGTCATAGCTCATGCGTAGACCTCCACTGGATTTGATTAGACGGGCATTGGAAGAGGATGGAGCGGAATATGACATCACGACGCTGAGCACGGTGCCAGAGAAACAAACGGCTCAGGCCAGCCTCATTGCTCGCCAGGAAGGTGTTGTCGCCGGTTTAGCCGTTGCTGCTGAAACCTTTCGTGTCTTCGATGAGCGCGTCAGTGTCCATTTGCAGGTTGAAGATGGCGCGACTGTGTTCCCCGACCAGGTTTTGGCCAGCCTCAGTGGGCCTGCCCGTTCTCTATTGAGTGCTGAGCGCGTCGCGCTCAATTTCCTGGGGCACCTCTCTGGTATCGCCACCGTGACGGCTCGTTGCGTACATGCTATTGAGGGCACACATGCGCGCATTCTCGATACCCGCAAGACGACACCAGGACTGCGTATGCTGGAAAAAGATGCTGTACACCTGGGCGGTGGTCAGAATCATCGTTTTGGACTCAGCGACGGCGTGCTGATCAAAGATAACCACATCAAGGCCGCCGGGGGCATCGTGCAGGCCATCACTGCCGCACGGCGCACCGCTCAGCATCTCCTCAAAATCGAGGTAGAGTGTGAAACGCTGTCAGAGCTGCGTTTAGCCTTGAAAGCTGGAGCCGATGTCGTGCTGCTGGACAATATGGATATAGAAACCATGCGCGGCGCGGTCGAGCTGGCGCGCCATGATGCACCGGGGGTACTGTTGGAGGCTTCCGGCAATATTGGCACGAACCCGGCGCGTTTAGCTGCCGTTGGGGCCACCGGCGTAGATTTTATCTCGCTTGGAGCTTTGACGCACTCCGCTCCCAATTTCGATATATCACTAGAATTTGCTTGATTTGCCATATCCAAGGAGGAAATCCATGGCCTTATTATCAGCATGTGCGGAAAGTAAAGAAGAGCGTATATTGCCGCTCCTCTCCAAGGAGACCCGCGCAAAACATGCCCACTCAACCCGTATCGATAACGTCCCTCAAGTGTATGCAGAGATGTCGGGCGAGGAACTGGACCAGCGCATTGCCGCAGCCAGGGAGAAGTTGGGAGAGCGGCTTGTCATTCTTGGACACCACTACCAGCGCGACGAGATCATCAAGTATGCGGATTACCGCGGTGATTCGTTTAAGCTGGCGCAGTTAGCGGCTGCTCGTCCACAGGCGGATTACATCGTTTTTTGTGGTGTACATTTTATGGCCGAGAGTGCCGATATCCTCAGTGCGCCTCACCAGCGTGTCATCTTGCCCAATCCCGCCGCGGGCTGCTCTATGGCCGACATGGCGAATATCGCTGAAGTAGAAGAGTGCTGGCAGATGCTGTATGAAACGCTGGGTGAGGACGCTGCTATCATCCCGGTGACCTACATGAACTCGGCAGCCAATCTCAAGGCCTTTTGTGGGCGCAACGGCGGTATTGTCTGCACGTCATCCAATGCTCCGGCCGTTATCCACTGGGCCTTCAGCCATGGCAAACGAGTGTTGTTTTTCCCCGACGAGCATCTTGGTCGCAACACCGCCCTCAAGTATGGCATCGCCTCAGAGCAGATGGCGGTATGGAACCCCAAAGATCCCATGGCCTCAGATGATGCCGAGGAGGAATTGCAGCGGTCGAAAATCATCTTGTGGAAAGGGTACTGCACCACGCACATGCGCTTCAATGTGCAGCAAATCGCTAAAGCTCGTACACATTATCCTGGTATTAAGATACTGGTGCATCCAGAATGTCGCCGCGAGGTCGTGGAGGCGGCAGACCTCTATGGCTCAACCGAGTTTATTATTCAACAGGTCGAGCAAGCTCCCGCCGGAACTCAATGGGCGATTGCCACCGAGATAAACCTGGTGCATCGCCTGGCAAAAGAGCATCCAGATCAGTTCATCTTCTGCCTTGATCCCATAGTCTGCCCCTGTTCCACCATGTACCGCATCCACCCTGCCTATCTCGCCTGGGTGCTGGAAGGATTGGTCGAAGGCCAGGTAATTAACCAGGTCAGTGTCGATGGCGAGATCGTCCTCTGGGCAAAAGTAGCTTTAGAGCGTATGCTCTCGCTGTAAAATACATCGAGTATCCCAATAACAGAAGTGTGCTGTGTGAAGTGCGAGCCAGGCATCTTGCGAGTGCCTGGCTCGCACTTCACACAGCACACTGTTCGTCGTTTCAACGGGCATTGCACTGATCGAATGATCATTCTGCTTAACATGCTCCAAAGAAAATAGTGAGGCAGAAACGCTCACTTATTTCTCATCTTTCTTTTGCCTGTGCTTACGACGAATGCGGGCCCGTTCTATAATCGCCTTCTCTTCATCGTCCGCAGGCACAAGGGGAGGGACAGGAGTTGGTTTACGATTCTCATCTAGCGCCACATAGATCACGTAGCTACTGGCAATGTGACGTACGTCTCCCGTTATCAAGTCTTCAGCCATGACCTCGACTCCAATATCCATGCTCGTTCGTCCTACAGAGTGCATTTCACAGTAGACAGAAACAACATCTCCAATAAACGCGGGAGCCAGAAAATCAAATCTCTCCACCCTGGCGGTAACCACAGTAGGTCGCTGGCAGTGCTTGATTGCGACAATGGCGGCAGCCTCATCGACCATACGCATAATAACACCGCCATGCACATTACCGTGCGCATTCGCATCTATCAATTCCATGAGCCTTCTGGTGGTGCTCCGCGAGTAGGCAATACTCCGTCCCTGCGCCAAATCTACTTTAGGAAGAGTTTGATATCTTTTTACTATTCTCTCGAACGGGTTCATATTGTTCTCCTCACCCCAAGGTATTCGTTGCACAACAATACATCATTATGCCACTTGCAGCATGGCTATTTCATGGTAGTAACCCTTTGGTTCTAACTGGTGATTTTTTAGTATAATACGGACAGGAGTTATGAGGGATTTCAAATCTTCGTAGCTGAGCTAGCTTATCGTTGAAAGGAACATTTCCTATCATGGCAGAACCTTTTGAGTACATCTCCCATGCGCGTCTTGTCTATAAAGACGGCTATCGCAATGCCTATCTCGGTGACGTACCTGAACCCGTAATTTACGGCGTCCAGGGGAAGTTGCGCGAGTACTATGGAGCCAAGGAGGGACCTCCAATCGCCTCTACCCTCGACCACATCGTCGCCGCGGTTGCTGGCTGAATGTACGGCACACTTGCCGGTGCCCTGTCAGGGCGCAAGATTCCTTTTGATCGCCAGTCATACACGGCTACTGTTGATGGCAGTATCGTCGGCATTGGCAAAACCATCCGCATCGAGTCCATCGCATTGCATTACGACCTCACCATATCCCCTGAATTCCGAGAGGCTGCTGAACGGGCATTAACAGTTCATCCCAGTGGCTGTCCGGCGCATGAGAGTGTGAAGGATGCAATTAAAATTACATGGGATGCGACCATACATCTCGGTGATGAAGTGGTTTCGCTGAAGAGTACAGACGAAGCTGGCTAAGGGTTGATACCTTCTATTAAAGCACAAGATGCCTATCATAGTACGTTTCGAGGGCGAAAAGCATCACAAGAGATGTTGTAATGGGATTGGCTGGTGAGGAATCGTCCTGTGGAGTCGTATTACTCGTAATATATTGTGTTGCTGCATTGTTGGTGCGGGCATTGCTGCCATCGGCAGCAATGCCCGCACCAACAATGCAGCAACACAATACAAAACCCTTGTAGGGTTTGGTCTCTTTGATGCGTCTAAGTCTACAGGAATGATATAACCTATAACGAGGAGGAGCCTGTCTGATGTCTCTATCAGCGCGTGATCCCACTCTTTCAACACTGCCCGTTGACCCTGTGTGGTTTGTAGAGGTTGTACGAGATGCTCAGGCAGGAAATATTTCCGCGTTCAATGCACTCTTTCAGTACTACAATACTCGCATCTGTACGTACCTGGCGCGTATGGTAGGGAACGATGAAGAGGGTCGTGACCTCGCGCAGGAAACCTTCATCAAAGTATGGCGGGCATTACCAGGGATGCATGACGAGTTCCATTTCGACACCTGGCTCTATCGTATTGCTACCAATACGGCCATTGACCACCTGCGCCGCCGCAAGTCTCGCTGGCCGCTCTGCAAAGATTCTGAAATGGACGACTCGTCAGAAAACATGAGTACAGGAGGACCTGAAGAGCAGGTGGAGCAGTCGGAACAGATCAAACTTGCCCTGGTGGAGCTATCGCCGCAGTATCGAGCCTGTCTACTCTTACAATATGTCGTGGGTTTCACACAGCGCGAAATTGCCCGGTCGCTGAACCTCAGTGAAAAGAGCGTCAGCATTTATGTGAGCCGGGGATGTGAACAATTCCGCCGCGCCTATGAACGCCTGGCGAAGGGACAGGATGCCACAAGTGAGAGAAGGAGGTCAGTTGTATGAAAGATTCAACCTTCGCGCCCTGTGCCAATTGGGCAGACAAACTTGCTACCCGCTATCAGGACGATCTCTCATATGCTGAGCGCATTGCGCTCAATCAACACCTGGCATCGTGTCCAACGTGTGCCGCGGTGTACGCCGCCTACCGGGTAATTGGAACCCAGATAAGCGATTTGCCTGTCGTCGAGCCACTGCCAGATCTACCTTTTCATCTCATACAACACATGGAGCGTTCTGTCTCGTATAAAAGGCGATTTGAACCGGCTATCCTGACGTGGTGTAAATCTCTATCGACTGCACGGCTGCATGGCGTCCTCAACAGGCTGGTTCAGACCATTGCTACGCCTTTTCATCAAAGAGTCAGATATGCCACTACGGGTAACCACTCGTTCTATGCATTGCAGAGTAATGATGGTCCTCTTCTCTGGCAGTATAAGAAAAGCACTGTGTTTTTCTCCGCTTCGTCAATGAAGAACGGGGTAGCTTTTCTCAGCTTGTTCGATTCCCAAATTTTCCTCTTCGCGACCATAATGCACTTGCGACCGTGTAACAATTCATTTTTGTGGAAAAACTAGGGAGCCTCCATCACATCCTCTAGCAGCAGACGGGCAATTCCCTCCTGGTAAGCCCACTTGCCTCTTTCTTGCATGATTTCCACCAGGGGCGCAAACGCTTCGGGCAGGCTCTTCAACCCCTTTAACTCCGTCTTAGTAGCCAATCTACCCTCGTCATGCGATGCCTGTAGATAGGAATCGGGATCAAACCTCCATAGACTGCATCTGCCAGGGTAGCGTTCCAGCAGGTATGCGGCAATCTTCAAGCCCGCCAGGTCGAAGTCGCCGCTATAATGCAGATGGTTAGCGGGTGATTGAGCCACAAGCAGATCTAGCAGCGTGAGTGCTGCTGTACTGGGCCAGCCGGATGTGCAGACTAATGTGGGCAACCCCTTGCCGGCATTGGAACAAAGCAGCCCGGCAATCACCTCCTCAAAAACCTGGGGATTTTCAAACACATAGATATCTGTTGAACTTGACATAACAATGCGCCACTCCAGCAATTGGCGTAATGGCAAGAGCAGCACACGTGTACCGGCTGCCTGGGGAAGTGGGTCGAGGGAGCCATCGCTGTAGACAGCACCCGCCAGGTTAAATACTGCCACGTTCGATGAGATCGTATCCAACAGCAAGCCCGCGTTGGCGTACAGATCAATTGGCGGTCCCTGTACTTGCAGAGATGATTCACCTGAGAGGCTGACAATATCCTCCAGGGCGTAGCGTAAGAGGCGACCGGAGGTTCTATCGGGGTCGAACATGTGCGGGTCCCCGCCAATGCGTTGGGCAAAGAGTGCTAATCGTTCAGGAGCAGTTGAGGCAGGTAACCTGTCGAGTGCGCTCACAATAGAGCGCACTGTGCCAAGCTGTCGCTCTTGCTCTTCGATGGATTCGTTTTTATAGTGCGAGAACAGCCAGTCCAGTCCATGTTGCCCATGCAAGAGCCAGTTGCGGCCTTGTGAGTCTGCGGGCAGTTCCATGGCAATGGAGAGGAGAGCGGTATGGAAATCTGCCTGGTGGACTTTATGGGCGGCTCGCTGTTGCGGGCGAGTTACAAGAGGCTGATTGGGAAAGAAGGCATTGAGCAGATCGGGCAGCTCACAGGCAAAACCACTCTGCCGCAGTACGCTGTCAAACTCGACCAGCCGTACCTTAATGTAGTCCTCACGATAGGGAGGCTTGCCGAGAAAACTGGCAATATCCCGCCGTTCATCGGGCGTGCAGTCCTCCAGGGTAATTTGACCACCCACACGGCCCAACTCGATATACCGCTCGCGCAGTTTTTGCAGCAGTCGAGAGAGCCTGGCTGTAGAGAAGAAGTCAACGGCTTTTTGTACGTTGGGCGGAATATTGCTGCTCATTTTGTTTGAAAGCCCTGGCTACCGGCCCAGAACGAAGCAGAAGCCGTAGCCACTGGTGAACCCTTCTCGTGAATCATCAGGTATCTCGCGCTGGCAGGAATCTTCTCACTTGTGCCGCTGACCTGTGGCCCGGTCATAATCCACTGGAAATCTTGTGAGACAAGAAACTCCATAATACGCTGCGTGTTGGCGAAACTGACTTTATCGAAGGCTTCGTCCAGTGCAAGCAGGCGTGGTGCCCCTGGCGCAGCAGACTTGTACAGTGCTCCCAGGGCGGCAAAGAGTGGTACGTAGAGCGCGAAAAGCTGTTCGGCCCCACTGCGCGTACCCGCCAGGCGGTCGGTCAGACGCTGGCGTTGGCCTCCCTGCGGCGTGACCCAGACGTCGAAGTGGAACCACTCGCGGTAGTCAAAGATTTGCTCCAGCATCTCCATAAAGTTGACGCTGGCATCCTCTTCCTGCTTCTGCCGCACGATATCGATCTCTTGCTTGAAGGCACCCATCAAGGTCTCCGTCTCTTCAGTCGTCAGGCTCTGCGATGGTTTGCGCAGCAACCTGTAATGGCGGGCGAGATGACTACCCAATTTCGTCATATCATACTCAACAGGAGGCTTCCACGTCAGATCATAGTGCTCGCCGATCATCGGTAGATTTTTGAGTACGGCATTGATCTGCTGAATCCATTCCTCGGCCTCCAGGATATGCGTGCGAATGGCCTCCGCGATCTCCTGGAGCAAGAAATCCTCGAACAACTGGCGTTCTTTTTGTCCCAGCAGCGTCCTCTGCATCTCTATGCGGTCGCTCAATATTTCCAATAGTTCGGCTGGATTGCTCTTGTTCTCAAACAGGAAGAGCACGCGATCTTGATCGTCCAGGTTCGGACCGAAATCGTGCAGGAGGTGCTGCTCCTGGTTGAAGATATGTAAGAGGTGGTTGTAGCTGACGCGGCGTTTTGCCTCCAACAGCTCTTTTTGTGTCAGGAAGTCACTATCGCGCAAGGTGGTTCCCAGCAGTCCCTGGGCCGCACTGAGGCTATTTTTGTCAATCATCACCTGTTGCACCTGCACAAGCTGCTCCACCGGGTAAGCGGTCAACTGGTTGGTAAAACGAGCCTGTTTTTCAGTCCGCTCTTGCCGGACACTGCTTAATTGTGCTTCATTCTCTGAGAGGAGCGTTGCCACATATTGAGAACGTTCGTCGGCGCGGATGTAGCTGGTCTTTGCCTCGTCGATCTCACTGAATAGCGTCTCAAATCGTTCGCGCAACATGCGTAAGCGTTCACTCAATTCTTCAACATTGGCAATGGCAGCTATGCGCGTGAGTTCCTGTTCCTCCGCCTGCGCCTGTAGTGCCTGGCTGCGGATATATTCGTGCAGGTGAGCAACTTTATCAGCGTTGACCCTGGCATTTTCCAAAGCCTGCTCGATCTGCTGATACTCTTCCCAGTTGCTGATAATGGTTGCCAGTTGTATCGCCAGCGAGCGGGCCTGATTTTTGAGCTTGACCATACCTATCAGGGCTCTCTGTACCTGCCTGGCATCGCTGGCTAAAGCTCCAATGCCATGGCTCTCACGCTCTAATTGGGCCAAGACCGTATTGTACATTTGTCTCGCTTCCTGTGTTTGCAGGCGAGCCTTGTGGTACTTGCTTCGGGTATCATCAAG
>Ga0099828_10000176_pt1 | contig 36113 bp, 37 predicted proteins | sample CZO8metaG_2_FD_79338 | JGI IMG/M metagenome (GOLD analysis project Ga0099828, IMG submission 79338) | Vadose zone soil microbial communities from the Eel River Critical Zone Observatory, Northern California, USA - CZOApr15con2H1.8 metaG | ecosystem: Environmental > Terrestrial > Soil > Vadose... | reverse complement strand
GAGCAGAATGTGGCCGCCTGCGATCAAGGCGATGACGGTGTCGCGCAGTAGTTCCTTCTGACCGACGATCAGGCGCGAGAGCTCGCCCTCGAGGTTGTTCGCCAGCTCGGTGACCTGCTTGGGGTCGACTCGCTTGTCAGTGATCACGGCACAACCTGTGACTCGCCCAATCTCGAGAAGTACTCGCGCACAAGGTCGCGCTGGCTCCCTGGGATCAAGCTGCGATTGGTGGCGTTGAGGGCGGCCTGCCGGTAAGCCTGGATCACCTGCGTGTACGGCGTCAGCGGGACGTCCTGGCCGGGTCCGAGGGGGGGCGGTTCGGTGTCGGGCTGCCCGGAAGAAGCCGGTGCCGGCACGTAGACCCGCTCCGTGCTCTGGGCCGCGGAGCCCTGGCCCGCCCCGGAGCCGCTGCTGCCCTGGCCGCCCGTCCCGCCGCTGCCGCCGCCGCCAGCGCTGCCGTTTCCGTTCCCTGTGCCGCTGCCATTTCCGTTGCCGCTGCCGTTTCCGTTGCCGCTGCCGTTGCCGCTGGCCTGCGCGCCTGGGCTGGAGCTCCCAGAGGCGGGCGAGGCGGAGGTGGCCGAGGCGCGGCCCGCGTCTCGGTCAGCCTGGCTCGCGAGCTGCTGGCGCGCGGCCTCGAGCCCGTTGATCGCGGCGGCGATGTCCTGGTTGTTGCTCTCCTGTTGCTGGAGCGAGTCGAGCTGCGAGGCGAGTTCGTTCAGCGCGTTCGCGGCCGCGATCGAGTCGCCGCCGGCGAGGGCCGATGAAGCCTGTTGCAGGGAGGCGGCCATGGCCGGGTCCTGCGACTGCTGCGCCGCCTGGGCCAGCGCCTTGGCGAGCTCGGCCTTGTCCTGGGGGGAGAGACTCTGCAGCTGAGAAGCCAGCGTGCGCAGTGCCTGAGCGCCCTTCGCCGGGCTCGCGTTGATGGCCTGGCTCGAAGCCTTTCCCGCATTCGTCGAGGCGAGGCTGTTGGCCAGGTTCTGCGCGCTGCTCACGCGCGCCGGCGTCTGCGGATCCGACAGCTGAAGCAGCTGCTGCTCGGCGGGCGTGATGTTCTGCAGCGCGGCGCGAGGGTCGGGGGCGGCGGCGATCTTCGCCTGCGCATCCTGGAGGATCTTCTGCACCTGGGGGTCGGCGGGCGCAGGACTGGGAGCCGCCGCCAGCTTCTTCTGGACCGCCGCGATGGCGGCCGCGGCGTGGGTCTGCGCGGCATGGTCGGCGCGGCGCTGGGCCAGCACCTTGTCCATCGGGTTGGGGAGGAGAACCAACCCGATCGCACCCACGGCAAGAGCTGCGGTGAGGAGGGCCTCGCCGCGCCTCACGCCGAACGGGTAGGCCGCCGACAGCTTCACCCGTGCCGCGTGCTCCAGGGCGTCGCGCCGGAGCGCCGCGTCGAGGGGCCCAGCCGCCAGCCGCCGTTCCCACGCGGTCGAGAGCCGTTCCTTGAGTCCCAAGCGCAGGTCGGCGGTTCGCATCAGGCGCATCGGCCGAGGCCCGGACAACGCCCACGCCACAGCGACAGCGCCGAATGCCACGGGCACCCCGAAGGCGGCCACCCGCCACACCTGCTCGATCGGGACGAGCCTGGCCACGACGACCACGACGAACACCCATCCCGTTCCCACAAGGAATGCATGGAACAGGTGGCGGATGGCGCTGGAGCGTGCCGCCGACCATCGCAGCTCGCGGACGACCGCTTCGAGCGGGCTCACCAGACCCTCATTCCGCCCGCGACGGCGGCACCGCCCGGCGGCGGAGACGGAACCTGCGAACTGGCGGCAGCATGAGCGCGCTGAACAGCAGCGCGGCGAGGCTGATCATGAGCTGCATAACGACGCTTGCCTGCCAGTACTGCCACCCCTGGAAGAGCCCGCTCGGTATCGCCGTGGCCGTGTTAAAGCTGAACAAGTAAAAGGATGAGCCGGCGGTCTGCGAGGAGCACATGACACCGCCCTGCGGGCTCGGCGCGCAGTACTGCTGGCCACCGCTCGAGCTCAGGATCGCGGGACCACCCTTGGGGTTCACGTTCGTATAGCGGACGCCGTAGCCGGTGACCGGCAGGTTGGTCGCGATCGTCCACAGCGGGATGACCGGGCTGATCAGGGTGATCGCGGGCGGGGCAGGCTGGGTGGTGCTGCTCGCGTCGGCCAGGGTCGGAAAGAGCAATCCGTAAAGCAGGGTGCCGACAAGGAGCACGAATGCGGCCCCGTATGAGGCCACTGTCGCCGCGAGCGTGCGTCGCAGCATGGTGGAGAACGCGACTCCGACGAAGCCGAGCGTCATCGCCGTCACGCCCGTGACGATGAATGCGGACACGACCTGGTCCGCCTCGATGCCACCGAAGAGAAAGACCAGGCTGAAGATCGGCACCGAGATGAGGAGGAGGAGGACGACAAACGACATGGAGGCGAGGAGCTTGCCCCAGATGATCGAGAACGGGGCGATGGGGGTGACGAATAGAAGGTCGAGCGTCTGCCGCTCGCGCTCACCGCTGATCGCGCCGGCCGTGAGCGCCGGGGTGATGAAGGCGAGGAGGGCGACCTGGAAGAGGATGAGGAAGGTGAACAGCATCTGGCCGAGGCTGCCCGAACCCTGGTTGATCACAGACGAGCTGAACGTCAGCGCCGCGAACACCGCCCAGCCGATCCCGCCGAGCAGAACGATGTAGACCGTGATCGCCAGCGGCGAGCGCCAGGTGCGCATGCGCGTCCTGTATTCCTTTGCCACGATCGGGTTCCACAGGGCGCGAGTCGCCGCGTTCATCCAACCTCCTCCGACGTGGCTTTCAGGAACGCATCCTCCAGGCCGCCGTCGACAGGTGCGAAGCTCGACACCCTGATTCCGGCCTGGGTCAGCGCGAGCAGGATGTCAGACGCCGTTCGCTCGTCGCCGTCGTACTCGGCCTCGATCATGCCGTTGACCGCTTCGACGTGCCGGATGGAGGGCAAAGGGGTGAGGATCTCGAGCGCCGCCTCTTTCTCGTCCAGCACCCTGATGTGTAGACGCCGGCCGCTTGTCAACCGCGCGATCACCTCGTGCACGGGTCCCGTCGCACGCATGCGGCCGTGATCGATGATGCCGATCATGGTGCAGAGCTCGGTGAGCTCCGGAAGGATGTGGCTGGAGATGACGATCGTCTTGCCCATGCCCTGAAGCTCACGCAAGTTCTCGCGCAGCTCCACGCGCGCCCGCGGGTCGAGGCCGGAGGCAGGCTCGTCGAGAAGTAGCACCGCGGGGTCGTGCACCAGCGCCCGCGCCAGACACACGCGCTGCTTGAGACCCCGTGACAGGCTGTCGACCTGCTGGTTCTTGCGCTCCGTCATTCCCACGAGGGCAAGCAGGTCGTCGACGATCTTGCGTCGCCGCTGTTTCGGCTGCCGGTAGCAGGCGGCGTAGAAGTCAAGGTACTCGCCGACGGTCAGCTGGTCGTAGACCCCGAAGAAGTCCGGCATGTAGCCGATCCGGCTGTGCACCTTCTCGCGGTCCCTGGTGACATCCGACCCGTCGATGAAAGCCTTGCCGCCGGTTGGCGCGAGAAGCGCGGCGAGGATCCGCAGCGTGGTCGTCTTGCCGGCGCCATTCGGCCCGACGAAGCCGAAGATCTCGCGCACCGGCACCTCGAAGGACACGTGGTCCAGGGCGGCGCGGTTGCCGTAGACCTTGCTCAGTTCTTCGACAGCGATCATCTGACGTCCCCGGAAATCGAAATGTACCCGGAGGTGAACTGGCCGTCGGAGCTGAGACGAAGCCTGACCTCGCCAGTTGCCGCGTTCACCGCGGAATCCGGAATCGAAGTCGTGCCGGTGTCCTGGTACTTGACGGCGACCCAGCCCGAGGTTCCCCAGTCCCACACCTGGGCCTTCGTCCCGCCACTGCTGTTCACGCCCGCGAACTTGGGGCCGAACGGGTTGCTGTTCGTGATCGCGACGTTGGTCAGGTGCGTGCCGGGGGCGAGCGCCGGGGCGAAGGAGTAGGTCATGGATCCGGAATCAGCCAGCACGAGGCCTGGCGGCCCTGCCTGGCTCAGGTTGGCGTCGACGTCGACGATCCGGCCGTTGACGACGCCGGCCGGCATCGGACCCGCGCCAATCTGCGTCAGAGGGAGGTTCAGCACGATCGCGCTCTCGATGTAGGTCTTCGGATGACCGCCGTTGACCGTGATCTGCTGAAAAGGCTGCTTGCTCCACAGCACGACGATGGGCGTCGCGGAAAGGGGCAGGCCTGTGATGCTGTTGATCGTGAGCGTCGAGAGTATCGCCGTCCTGGTCTCGGCCTCGCGCTCCGCGCCGGACGTGTTGTTGACGGGACCTCCGCAGCAGCTGTAGTTGTTGGGATAAACCTGCATGAAGACAGGCTGCCCGGTGAAGCTGGAGCTCGTGGACGGCTGCAGGTTGAAAGAGGTGCTGCCGTTCGGCGCCAGCCGGCCGAACTTCTGATACGAATTCCCCGCGAACACGACGCCATCGGTGAAATTGACCGACGAGACGTTGTTGATCGTGCCCTTGAGCTGGCCGCCGACGATGTCGGCCTGCCCGGTGACCGCAGGTGCGGACGCGATTCCTTCCGTCGCAAACCCGCGGAGGGTGAACGCGGTCATGTTGGGCAGCGTGATGTCGTCGTTCGTGGCGTTGATCCGCATCGCGCCAAGGTTGGGATCGCCGAGATTGGACGCGAAGTAGTAGATCGGGCTGATCATCGCCTGGCGGCTCGCCAGCGCCACGTCATAGTCGCCCCGAGCCGGCGCCAGGATGCCCGTGTAGTCCTCGTTGTAGGAACGCTCCCAGCCCTGCTCGACGTGCACGATCGCGATCTCGTTCGCCAGGACCGACGTGCCTTTTGTGACGACGCTGGCGCCGTATGCGCCGCCCGATGCCACAAGCGCGATCGTGGGCACGGTGACCCACGCCAGCGCCCGCCGCTTGAGCGCACGCAACACGAAATAGTTGACGGGGCCCACGAGCAGGACGTATGCGAGCACCAGCGCCCCGATCAACCACCACGCCGGCAGGTCGAGCGCAGGCATGTTGCCGAGCGACTGCGACAGCGATCCGCCCCTCGTCGCCACGGAGTTGGAGAGGTTGCCCTTGCCGGCCGAAAGGTTGTTGAGGGCCGAACCGTTCGTGCTGCCGAAGGTCGACCGGATCACGACCTGGCGGAGCAGCGCGGTGGCCCCGCTCGAGGTTGCGATCGAACCCTGCGCCCAGTCGAACGTCGCCATCGCAACGAGTCCGGCGCCGGTGGGCTGCTCGATGAGCAGCGGATGGCCGTCCTCGGACAGCCACGCCGTGGCAGCCGTGCTGACGGTGCCCGTCGCGATCTCGACGCCCTTGACATCACCGAGCGCACTGGCGCCCGGCAGCAGCGCAGACCCGGTCACCTGCATCGGCACAATCGCGTTCGGCAGCCCGGCCAGCGTCTTGTGCCACGAACCGCCGGTGCCGAGCAGGAGGGAGCCGCCCTGCATCACATAGTCGACGAGCGCGTTTCGCTGCGCCTCGGTCAGCGTGTCGGTGGAGAAGTCGTCGATCGCCAGGACGTCGAAGGCGCGCAGGACGAGGCCCGAGTCGGGCAGGTCTGTGGCGGCCAGGTGAATCACGCTCGGCGCCACGCTGCCGGGGTGGACGGTCGCGATTGTGTCCAGGGCGGAGGGCTGGTCGGAAATCACGCCCACGAGCAGGCCGGAAACGGTGTTCGTGACACTTGTCTGCTGCGTCGCGAGGACGCGCCCATTCGCGACGATCCGCGCCTCGATCGTCCCCGGAAAGTCCTCCGACAGGAAGGTCCGGAAGTGCTTCGCCGCGCCGGAGGCGAGGCTGAGCGGCATCTGGTAGACGGCCGATCCGCCGGGCGGGCCTCCCTTACCGGCGGCCAACGAGTTGGCGGCCTGGATCTCCAGCGTCCCCTCCACGTCCGCCCCGTGATTGGTGACGTCGATCACGACCGGCATCCACTCGCCGAGCTTCACCGTGTCGTGATAGCCGACCTTCATGGTCATCTCGAGGGGATTCGGGGCCGCCTGGGAAGCGACAGCCGACGTGACGAGGCCGATCGTGGCCGCAAACAGGGCCACGCCCGCTCTGACACCAAAACGCCGGCCGGAGCCTGACATTCAAACCTCTAGAACGTTGGGGGGCCGCAAATCGTAATCCGCAGGGGGTTAACTATGCGCCCTGCCCTGGGCGCCGGGCCTCGCTTCCCTGCCCGCATAGATAAGGACGGAAATGCCCGGCCTGGCCACTCTGCCGGCGAGCGGTCAAGATTGTGGGATGACGAACTACAGCCCGCTGCTGGCCCTCTTCGTCCTGGCGCCGAGACTGCGCCGCGCGTCGAACCGCGCCGTGAGCATCTACCTGCCCGCGCGCACGGAGGGCTATGACGCTCGCTTTTACGACATCGAGTTCCGAGATCTCATGCATCGCTACACCGACCGGCTCAGCGGCAAAGACCGCGAGCTGATGGAGTACGAGCTGCGTCGCCTGCGCCATCACGTCGCCGTCGTGCGGCCGGCCGGCTGTCCGGCGTTCGCGGGTTTTGCAGATGAGCCGCACGGCGTGCTGGAGCTGATCAAGCTCCGAGACACGACCGATGAGAGGCTCGATGTCGGTGAGCTGCTGCTGGCCCCGATGCTGCGCCAGCTCGAGCACTATCCGCCCGCCCTGATCGCCGTCGTGGACAAAGAGCACGCCAAAACCTTCGGCGCCATCCTCGACGACATCATCCCGCTGCAGCATGTGAACGGGACCGAGGTCCGGCACTCGCGGGCTGGGGGCACGTCCGCGCCAAGCAACCAGCGCAAGGCGGAGAACAGGGCCAGGGCCAATCTCGAGAGCGCGCTCAAGACCGTGGAGCGCGAGATGAGCACGGGCGCTTACATGCACTTGTACGTGGCTGGACCGGACGAGGCTCGCGCGACATTCGAGCGCATGCTTCCCGAGCGGCTGAAGAAGGCGCTCGCCGGCCATCTCAGCGCGTCGCTCGATTCGTCGGAGCTCAAACGAGAGCTGCGCGAAAAAGTGGTCGCGGCCGAAAAGCGCTGACTCTTTTCATGGCGATGACGGTCAAGGCCAGACCACCGGCGCTGGAATCTGCTCTGGCCGCCGCCGAGAAGCGGATTGGAGCTCGCATCCCCGACGGCTACCGAAATTTCCTGCTGGCAGCCGATGGAGGCAGGCCGGTCGAGGATGTGTTTCCTGGCGATCGCGACGCCGGAATCGATTGGTTCATGGGTGTTGATGAGATCGTCGAAACCGTGTCCGCGCTAGATTTGACCTCGTGATCAAGGTCGCGGTCACGTTGCCGGCCGAGCTGGGCGACCCCGGCGAGTTCCTCGCCGACGTGCGGGCGCTGGAAGCGGCGGGCGCCGAGATGGTCGGGCTGGAGACCGATGGTCAGGAGCAGCGGATCCTGATGGGGGCGATCGCGGCGGTGACGAGCCGCATCAAGCTGCGCCTGGCGAGCCCTGAGGGCGCCCCGACCCTGCAGCGCCTCAGTCGAGGCCGGACCGTGGTCGGCCTTCCGGCCGGCGAAACGTGGGCGACGATCGACATGCCGCCGGACCGAGAGTCATGGGCCGCCGTCATGCGCGAGCAGGAGGCCGCGGGCGTCACGGGCGTCGTCGTCGCCTGGGACCCCCGCTTGATCGACCTTATCCGCAATCCCGAGCCTGACGACCGCAGCGACCTGCTGATGTCGACCGGCTGACACGCCGGGCGCGCGCAGGGCGCACCCCCAAACTTGACGTCGTGACCAGCCTGAGCTAGCGTCACTTCTCTCAGGGGGTTTTAGGATGCCGACCGTCACACGTCGGGATTTCCTCAAGGTAGGCGTCGCAGGGGCCGGCGCCCTGGCTGCCGCGGGCCTCGGCTTCGACGACGCAATGGCCGAGTCGACCACGGTGAAGCAGAAGCTGCGGATCGCCGGTGCAAAGGAGCTGCACTCGGTATGCCCCTACTGCGCGGTGGGCTGCTCGCTGGTCGCCTACACCCGGCAAAACAGCAACGGCACCGTCGAGCTGCTTCAGATCGAGGGCGATCCCGACAGCCCCGTCAACGAAGGCCGCCTCTGCCCCAAGGGCGCGACCGCCATGCAGCTCGCGGTTTCACCACGCCGTGTCGAGTCGCCGCAGTACCGGGCCCCCGGCGCGACCGGCTGGAAGACCGTTTCCTGGGACTTTGCGCTGGACAGGATCGCCCAGAACCTCAAGGCGTCTCGCGACGCCACCTTTGTGACGACCGACGGCAACGGCAACACGGTCAACCGGTGTGAGGGCATCGCCTTCGCCGGAGGCGCCGCGTTCAGCTCTGAGGAGGGCTACTTCGCCACCAAGCTGATGCGCGGCCTGGGACTGGTTCATCTGGAGCAGCAGGCCAGGGTTTGACACGGCCCCACGGTGGTCAGTTTGGCCGCCACGTTCGGGAGGGGAGCGATGACAAACCACTGGCGCGACATCAAGAACGCCGACCTCATCCTGATCAACGGCGCCAACCCCGCTGAGGCGCACCCGGTCGGCTTTCAGTGGTTCATGCGGGCCAAGCTCGACCGCGGAGCGAAGATCATCCACGCCGACCCCCGATTCACGCGGACGTCCGCGGTCGCTGACACCTACCTGCGCATACGCACCGGCACGGACGTCGCTTATTTCGGCGGGCTCATCAACCACGTGCTGCAGAACAACCTGATCCACGACGAGTACGTGCGCAACTACACGAACGCGTCGTTCATCGTCAAGGAGGCGTACGGGTTCAACGACGGCCTGTTCTCCGGTTACGACCCGGCCAAGCGGTCGTACAACATCGCCTCCTGGAGCTACGACACCGATCCCGCCACCGGCTTTGCCGTGCGCGACATGACGCTGGAGAACCCGCGCTCCGTTTTCCAGCTCATGAAGCAGCACTACTCCCGCTACACGCCGGAGATGGTGTCGAGCATCACGGGCATCCCGGTGAATGCATTCAACAAGGTCGCAGACCTCGTCGGCCAGATGGGCAAGCCCGACAAGGTGATGACGATCGTGTACGCCGTCGGTCTCACCCACCACACCACGGGCGGGCAGCTCATCCGCTCGGGCGCCGTGCTCCAGCTGCTCCTCGGCAACATGGGGCGGCCCGGCGGCGGCATGAACGCGGAGCGCGGCCACGCCAACATCCAGGGCAACACGGACCACGCGATCTCGTGGGAGATCCTGCCCGGTTACCTCAAGATCCCCGCTCCGGGTCAGAAGACGATTGCTGACTACGTTGCGCAGAGCGCGCCCAAGAAATCCGACCCTCACTCGTGGAACTTCTTCGGCCTGAACTACGCCAAGTTCATGGTCAGCACGCTGAAAGGCTGGTACGGAGATACCGCGACCAAGGGCAACGAGTTCGCCTTCAACTTCATCCCCAAGCCGGCCAGCAACTCGTCGTGGATGACGATCTACGACCAGGCGCTGAAAGGGAAGATGGAGGGGGTGATGCTGTCCGGCATGACGGCGGCCAGCATCGGGCCCGACAGCAACCAGGTGCGGCAGGCGCTGGGCAACCTCAAGTGGTTGGTGGTCATGGACGCGCTGCCGACTACAAGCTCGGAGTTCTGGCACGCGCCGGGTGTGGATGCAAGCCAGGTCAAGACCGAGGTCTTCATGCTGCCGGCCACGCACTGGATCGAGAAAGACGGGTCGTTCGTCAACAGCGGGCGCTGGTCGCAGTGGAAGGACCAGGTGATTCCACCGCAAGGCCAGGCGCGTCATGACCACTGGATCCTCGCCGACCTGTTCCAGCGCGTGAAGGCGCTCTACAAGGCGGAGGGCGGCAAGTTCGCCGACCCGATCATGAGCCTGACCTTGGACTACAAGAACCCGACGAAGCCGGAGCTGGACGAGATCGCCAAGGAGATCAACGGCAAGGACCTGACCACCGGCAAGCAGATGACGAGCTTCGCCAACCTGAAGGACGACGGCACAACCACCACAGGCGACTGGATCTACACCGGCAGCTACCCGGACTCGGGCAACCTGATGAAGCGACGGTCCGGCATCCAGGACTCGACGACCAACGACCCGACCGGCATGGGGTTCTACCCCAACTGGGCGTGGAGCTGGCCGCTCAACCGTCGCGTGATGTACAACCGGGCGTCGGCCGACCTCGACGGCAAGGCGTGGGATCCCGCGCGGCCAGGCATCACGTGGAACGGCAGCAAGTGGGTCGGCGACGTGCCCGACTACCCGGCGACCCTTGCGCCGCACGACCCCAACGCGTGGCTGCCTTTCATCATGAACGGCGAGGGAGTCGGCCGGCTGTTCAGCAACGGCATGGTCGACGGACCGTTCCCCGAACACTACGAACCGATCGAGTCGCCGGTGGCAAATCCGCTTCATCCCAACAATTCGGCATCGCCGGTCGCGTTTCTATACGACAAGGCGGCCGGCCGGCCCGACCGTTTCGGCACCCCCGCCGAATATCCTTACATCGCGACAAGCTATCGCCTGACCGAGCACGAGCACTACGTGACCCAGCACGTGCCGCACCTGGTTCAGCTCCAGCCCAAGCCCTTCGTCGAGATCCCCGCTGAGCTGGCGAGCGCCAAAGGCATCAAGAGCGGTGACCAGGTGCGGGTGTCCTCGAAGCGAGGCAAGGTGGAGGTGCTGGCGCTGGTCACGAAGCGCCTCGGTCCGATGACCGTCGCCGGGCAGAAGGTCTATCAGATCGGGATTCCGATTCACTGGGGCTACGTCGGCATCGCGGCCGACAGCGACCCGAGTCACGGCCGTTACTGGATGGCCAACGCGCTGACGCCATTCGTGGGCGACGCCAACGCGCGCACGCCCGAGTTCAAGGCCTTCCTGGTCAACCTGGAGAAGATCTGATGGCAGTCACGCTCATGTCGACAGAGATCTGGACGGACCGCCGGCGGCGCGTGGGCGAGCTGCGCGCCCGCCAGGGGTTTGCCCGCCAGCTGCTGGATTTCTACGGAACGCTTCTTTCCGTCCAGGAGAGGGCGTACCACGACGCGGCGGCCGCGAAGCCCCCAGCTGAGAGCCTGGCCTCATACGTCACCGAGGTCGTCGTACCGAGCGTGGTGGACGTGACGGTCTCCGCGGGTCCGGAGCGTCTGCGCTCCCTGCTCATCCACCGCCTGGAGGCGGAGCATCCCCACCGCATCGTCGAGCGATGGATCGCAGGCGAGGAACAGCCCGTGGTCGACCGGTTCCTGGCGCGAGCCTCGCTGGGCCCCGTGCTGGAGGCGGTGGATGCGGCGACGCGGGCTGCGTGCGCCGGAACGCGCGACGCCCGTCACTGCCCGCACTGTGGAGGCCTGCCGCAGCTGAGCTACTTCGAGCCGGCGCCGGAGGACCTGGCGACCGGCCCCCGGAACCTGCTGTGCGCCCGCTGCGGCGCGAGCTGGGGCTACGCGCGCATGACGTGCGCGGGGTGCGGGGAAGACGACAGTGCGAAGCTGCCCATCTTCAGCGAGCACGGCAACGCATCGGGCGAGCGCGGAAGCGTCGTGCGGGGCCTCGGGCCTCGGTCCCCATCGGCCCAGGCCGGTGCCTTCTTCCCCCACATGCGCATCGAGGCATGCGACACGTGCCGGCGCTACCTTCTCAGCGTTGACGTTGCGGCCGATCCCCGCGCGGTCCCTGTCGTCGACGAGCTCGCCGCGATCCCGCTCGACCTGTACGCGCGGGAGCACGGCTTCACCAAGATCATCACCAACCTGATGGGTTTTTGAGCATGGCGACCACGATCAAACCCGGTGAGTCGTACGGCTTTTTCACCGACACCAGCGTGTGCATCGGATGCAAGGCTTGCGAGGTGGCTTGTAAGGAATGGAACCAGCTCCAGGGCGACAGCCCAACCTTTCTCGCCGACAGCTTTGACAACACGGGCACGCTCGACGCCCAGAACTGGCGCCATGTGAAGTTCGTCGAGCACGTGCCCGACCAGTCGGAGACGACGGGCAACGGGAGCGCGTGGCTGATGATGTCCGACGTCTGCAAGCACTGCAAGCACGCGAGCTGCATGGAGGTTTGCCCGACCGGCGCCATCATCCGCACCGAGTTCAACACCGTCTTCATCCAGCAGGACGTATGCAACGGGTGTCGCAACTGCGTAGCGGCGTGTCCCTACGGCGTCATCGGCATGAACCAGCAGACCGGCACGGCCCACAAGTGCACGCTGTGCTACGACCGGCTGCAGGGCGGCCTCGAGCCGGCGTGCGCCAAGGCCTGCCCCACGCAGTCGATCCAGTTTGGGCCGCTGGCCGACCTGCAGAAGGCCGCCGACGTGCGTCTCGCCGCGCTGCACAGCGAGGGCATGACGCAGGCTCAGCTCTACGGCCGCGATGACACTGTCTACGGGGGGCTGAACGCATTCTTCCTGCTGATGGACAAACCCGAGACGTACGGCCTGCCCAATGCGGACAACGCAAAGCTGCCGAGCCGCAATGACCTTGGCGGCTACGTGGGCGCGGTGATCACGGCAGCGCTCGCCATCGTCGGAGGGCTGGTCGCTTTCAGGCGCCGGGGGATGGGCTGATGGTTTACCTCGCCGCCGAGCATTTCGTCCGATCGCCGCAGTGGCTGTGGTACATCCTTTTCTACTTCTTCTTCGCGGGGATCGCAGGCGGCGCGTACCTGGTGGGGACGCTGCTTCGCCTGTCGGGCGACTCGCGCGACGAGGCGGCCGCGAGGATCAGCTTCCTGGTCGCAGGACCGGCCACCGCGATCTGCCCGCTTCTGCTCACGGTCGACCTCGGGGCCAGCTGGCTGAAGTTCTGGCACATGATGGTCAACGTAACGCCCGACCAGACAAGCCTCAACTTCAAGTACTGGTCGCCGATGTCGGTGGGCGTTTGGGCGCTGCTGCTTTTCGGATTCTTCGCCTTCGTGTCGTTCGTCGACGCATGGCTGAGCGTCAGGCGCGGGAGCCCCTTCGTACCGATGGCGATCAACCGCGGCTTCAACGTGCTCGGCGCGCTGGTGGGGATTTTCATCGCGTCCTACACCGGCGTGCTGCTCAGCGTCAGCAACCAACCGGTCTGGAGCGACACCTGGGCGCTCGGTGGACTCTTCCTTGCCTCGGGGCTTAGCGGCGCGGCTGCTCTGGTCGCATTGCTGATCCGCAACCGGCCCGAAGCAAGCTTCAGCCTGGGCCGCCTCCACCAGGCGGATGGGTACTTTTCGGCGCTCGAGTTTGCCTTGATCATCGTTTTCTTCATCACGGTCGGTGCCGCAGGCACCCTCTCTCGTGAGCTCATCTGGCTTCCGCTCTGGGCCATTGCCGTCGCGGGCGTCGCCGGGTCGCTGGTGGAGGCGCGCGGCCATATGCGCCTACGCGCCACCGGCTCGGGCACGGCCGCCGGAATTCGCATCGACACCGTGGTCGTCTCGCTCCTGGTGCTCTTGGGCGTCCTCGCGCTGCGGGCGGCGGTGATCTTCAGTGCCCAGTAAGGACGAGGTCCTGGCGGCGCTGGCCGCCATCAAAGACCCCGACCTCGGTCGGGACGTGGTCAGCCTCGGCATGATCAAGGACCTCGCCATATCGGGTGAGGGCAGGGTCAGCTTCACCTTCGAGCTCACGACTCCGGCGTGTCCGGTGCGCGACCGCTTTCAGTCGCTCGCCCGCCAGCTCGTGAGCGAGCTCCCCGGCGTGACAGCGGTTGATCTGCGCATGACCGCCAACGTGCGCACCCCCTTCAACGGCGCCGCGAAGACGGGCTCGATCCCAGGCGTGAAGCACGTGATCGCTGTCGCCTCCGGGAAGGGCGGGGTGGGCAAGTCGACCGTCGCGGTCAACCTCGCCGCGTCGCTGCAGCTCTCCGGCGCGCGGGTCGGTCTGCTCGACGCCGACATTTACGGGCCTTCGGTGCCGGGCATGCTCGCGCTGGAGGGCCAGCCGCAGGTGCGGGACCTGAAGCTCATCCCGCTCCAGGCGCACGGGATGAAGGTGATCTCGATCGGCCTCCTGGCGGGCGCCGACAAGGCGATGGTGTGGCGGGGGCCGATGGTGTCGCGGGCGGTCGAGCAGCTGCTGGGCGATGTTCTATGGGGCGAGCTGGACTACCTGGTCGTCGACCTTCCACCGGGCACCGGCGACGCCTCATTGACCCTGGCGCAGGCGGTCCCGCTGACCGGTGTCGCCATCGTGTCCACGCCGCAGGACGCGGCGCTAAGGATCGCCGTCAAGGCGCTGCAGATGTTCCGTGGCCTCAACGTTCCGGCCATCGGCCTGATCGAGAACATGAGCTGGTTTGTGTGCAGCCGCTGCGGCGAGGAGCACCACGTCTTCGACCATGGCCAGACCGAGCGCGCCGCCACGCGGCTGGGCGCGGCGTACCTTGGCGCGATCCCCCTGGAGGCCGCCATCCGCGAAGAGGCAGACGCCGGTGTGCCGGTGGTCGTGTCACGACCGGACACCGCGGGGGCTCAGGCCCTGCGCAATGTCGCTTCCGCGGTCGCCGCGCGGATCTCGGTGCAGAGCTTCCGGCAGCTGCCGGTGATCAGCGTCCGCTGAGAACGCGTCCTAAAGCCCCGGGACTTCGCGCTCCAGCCTCTGCCTGACCTCGAGGATGAACTCCGCGACCGCCGCTTCGTCGACCTGCTTCGCCGCCCGGAGACGTTCGGCCGCCACGCCCGCCAGATAACAGGTGAGCGGCGCGAATCGCCTTTCCTGCGTGTGCGCGGCGACCCGGGCCAGCTCCAGCAGCTCGAGGGCGACACGCGAATCCAGCTCCGGCTTGGCGATGGCCGCTCCTCGCCGCTCCGCGGCGTCGAGCCAGTCCTGTCCGAGCGCTTCGAAGAACTGATTCATGAGCCACTAGCCTAGATGCCTGAAGGTGATGCAGCCCGCGATCGAGGCCCGCCAGCTTCGCAAGACTTACACCACGACCCGTGGCTTCTTCCGGCGCGAGCGAGTCGAGCGCGTGGCGCTCCGCGGGGTGGACCTCGCGATCGCTCCCGGCGAGCTCTTCGGGCTGCTCGGTCCCAATGGGGCAGGCAAGACCACGATGGTCAAGATCTTCACGACCCTGCTGCTGCCATCGTCAGGGATGGCGATGGTCCTCGGCCTGGACGCGGTCAAGGACCAGTGGCAGCTGCGCAAGCGCATCGGCTTCGTCTTCGGTGGAGAGCGCGGTCTCTACTGGCGTCTTTCAGGACTCGACAACCTGCGTTACTTCGCCGACCTCTACCGCATCCCGCCCGAGGTTTCGCGGCGCCGGATCCCTGAGCTGCTCGAGCGGTTGGACCTCGCCGGCAGGGAGCGCGACAGGGTCGAGCTCTACTCCCGAGGCATGAAGCAGCGTCTGCATCTCGCGCGAGGTCTGCTCAACGACCCCGAGGTCCTGTTCCTCGACGAGCCGACCATCGGCCTCGACCCGGTTGGCGCACGCGAGCTGCGCCTCATCGTCAGGGAGCTTGCCGACGCGGGCAAGACCGTCTTCCTGACCACTCACTACATGTTCGAAGCAGATGCGATCTGCGACAGGATCGCCGTGATCAAGGACGGGGGGATCGTGGCCGAGGGCTCCCCCAGCAGCATCAAGACCGTGGTGCAGGACCAGGGCGTCGTCGAGTTCGAGGTCGTGGGGATGCCGGTGGACAGGCTTGCCGGGCTGCGCAGTCTCCCGGGGGTCAGGTCCGTGACGATCTCGGAGCATGAGCTCGCGCAGGTCGTCACCGTGCACTGCGCACGGCCGGCGGACGTCATGACCCAGCTGGGCGTGATCCTCGACGGCGTCAAGATGCAGAAGGTCAGCTCGCGGGAGCCGACCCTGGAAGACGCGTACGTCCAGTTGATCGGCGAGTCGCAATGAGGAGTCTCGCCCGCGCCGCGTTCAGCGCGTTCCGCGTGAGCGTGCGACTCCGCTTCATCAGCCCGTGGTCATACCTGAACTGGCTCGTCTTCCCGGTCATGTTTGCGGCGGTCGGCCTCTACGTGTTGAGCCGGCCGGGCGCGGCCTCATCGCACATCGTGTACGGACTGCTGGGCGGCGGGCTTATCGGCTACTGGTCGGTGGCTTACCTGGACGGAGGCAACGGCATCCAGGACGAGCGCTGGAGTGGAACCCTCGAGCAGATCTTCGCCACCCCGACCCCGCTGTGGGTCATCGTGCTCGGCAAGATCTGCGGCGGTCTTCTCTTCGGCCTCCTCGCCTTTCTGCCCACTGCGGCCCTGGCCTACTTCGGGTTTCACGCGGTCCTGCCGGGTCTTGACGCCGGCCGTTTTGCCATCTCGCTCGGCGTCCTCACGCTGTCGTTTTTCTGTATCGCGCTGACCCTCACGCCGCTGTTCGCTCTCTGGCGCTGGGTTTTCAGCATGCTCAACGGCTTCGAGCTCGGCGTCTACGTGCTGAGTGGCTTCATGTTCCCCGTGGCGGTCCTGGCGCCGTGGGCGCAGGGCGTTGCGGGCGCGCTCAGTCCGACCTGGGCGGTGCGCGCGCTCTATGCGTCGACGCTCACTGAGGGCCCCCACGACTTCGCAGCCTGGTGGCTTGCCGCCGTCGGGCTCAGCCTCGCTTACCTCGGCGGTGCGTATTTCCTCTACGCGCTCGTCGGGCAGCGGGCCAGGATTTCGGGCCAGCTGGCGCTGGTATGAAGCGGCTCGCGCTCGAGGGCGCGGTGTTCGCGCGCTCGACCTACCTGCAGTACGTCGCGCTCTTTCAGTGGGCGACGCCCCAGGGCTACGTGGCGTACAAAGTCCTGCTGCCCATCACCCAGATCCTGTTTTTCGTGGAGCTCGGCGTTTACGCGACCGGAAGGCAGAACGCCCTTTATTTCGCGCTCGGCAACGCGCTCCAGCTGACCGCGAACGCAGGCATCTTCGGGGTGATCGCGACGGTGGCGAACGAGCGCCAGTACGGAACACTGCCCATCCTGCTTGCCTCGCCCGCCAACCGGCTCGTGACCTTCTTCAGCCGCACCGTGGTCAACGTCATCGACGGCATCGCGACCGTCATCGTCGGTCTTGCCATCACGGTTCTGCTCTTCGGTCTGAACCTGCAGCACGCCAACCTGCTGCTGCTTGCACTTTGCGTGGTGGTGATCTCGTTGACCACGGCCGGCTTGGGCCTGATGTTCGGCAGCATCGGGCTCGTCATGCGCGACGCGATCATCATCGCGAACATCGTTTATTACGCGCTTCTCATCGTCTGCGGCATCAACTTCCCGGTGAGCCGGCTCCCCGGCGCGCTGCAGCTTGTGTCGTATGGCCTCCCGCTCACGCGCGGCGTCCAGGCCGCCCGCGATGCTGCCGCGGGTGCCTCGCTGGGTCAGGTCGGAGGGCTGCTCGCAGGAGAGCTGTTGGTCGGCCTGACGTGGGCGCTTGGCGGCTACCTCCTGTTCCGGCTGCTCGAGAACTGGGCGCGCCGGGGCGGGCTGCAGGAGGCGTACTGATCGGGATGGCGTCGACCACGCGGCCCGAGCTCAAAGGCACTTTCGGTGTCGTCAGCTCGACGCACTGGCTTGCCTCGCAGTGCGCGATGACAGTTCTCGAGCGCGGCGGTAACGCCTTCGATGCCGCGTGTGCCGCGGGGTTCGTGCTGCAGGTCGTCGAGCCGCATCTCAACGGTCCCGGCGGCGAGGCGCCGATCGTGCTGTGGGACACCACGCGGCAGCGCGCCGAGGTGATATGCGGCCAGGGGCCGGCGCCCGCCGCGGCGAGCATTGCCCGCGTCCGTGAAATGGGGCTCGCCGAGATTCCCGGCACGGGTCTCGTCGCCGCCTGCGTGCCCGGCGCCTTCGCCGCCTGGATGGCCATGCTGCGCGACCACGGCACGTGGCGGCTCTCCGGCGTGCTGCAGTTCGCCATCGGCTACGCCGAGTCTGGCTATCCCCTGCTGCCCCGCGTAGTCGAAACGCTCGCGATGGTCGAGCCGCTCTTTCGCGAGCACTGGCCGAGCTCGGCCGCGGTCTACCTCTCGAGTGGGCCGCCGCGACCCTGGCAGCTCTTTCGCAACCGCTACCTGGCCGCCACCTACCGCCGCATCGTGCGCGAGGCTGAGTCCGTTGCGGAGGAAAGGGAGCAGCAGATCGACGCAGCGACCCGGGCGTTCTACTCGGGTTTCGTGGCCGAGGCGATCGACCTGCACTGCCGAGGCGCCGCGATGGACAGCTCTGGCAGTCCTCATGCGGGGCTCCTCGCGGCAACCGACATGGCGGGGTTCGAGGCAAGGCATGAGGAGCCCGTCGTCACCGATTTTCACGGCTGGAGCGTGGCCAAGTGCGGCCCCTGGAGCCAGGGTCCGGTCTTCCTGCAGCAGCTGCGCCTGCTCGAGCCTTATGACCTCGGAGCTGGAGAATTTCTGTCCGCCGAGCACCTCCACCTCGTCACGGAATGCGCCAAGCTCGCGTTCGCTGACCGCGAGGCGTGGTACGCCGATCCCGACTTCGCGCGGGTTCCAGTGGCCGAGCTGCTCTCTCCCGCTTACGCCGGCTCCCGTCGCAGCCTGGTCGGCGAGCGGGCTTCGACCGAGCTTCGTCCAGGAAGGCCGTCGAACCTCGAGCCGCACCTGCCGCGCCGCGAGTCGCAGACGATCAGTCAGGGCCACTGGACCGGCACTGGCTCGCAGTCCCTCGGCGCCGTGCGAGGGGACACGGTGCACGTCGCGGTGGCCGACCGAAACGGCAACATCGTCGCGTGCACACCCAGCGGCGGCTGGCTGCAGAGCTCGCCAGTGGTTCCAGTCCTCGGCTTCTGCCTCGGCACGCGCGCCCAGATGTTCAACCTCGACCCCGACCATCCCAACCATCTCGAGGGCCGCAAGCGGCCGCGGACGACGCTGAGCCCGACGCTCGCCCTACGCGACGATGGAGCACGACTCGCCTTCGGCACTCCCGGCGGAGACCAGCAGGACCAGTGGACGCTCGAGTTCTTCCTGGCGCACGTCCTGTTCGGCCGCGACCTGCAGGCTGCGATCGATGCGCCGATGTTTCACACCTCACACTTTCCAAGCTCGTTCGCGCCGCACGACGCCCACCCCGGGCGCCTGCACAGCGAGCCGATGGCGAGTGGGGTGCTGGATGACCTGCGACGCCGCGGCCACGAGGTGGTCGAGGCTGAGCCGTGGTCACTGGGCCGGACCTGCGCGGTGAGGTTCGATCCGGCGACGGGGGTGCTCTCCGCGGGCGCCAACCCGCGGGGCGGCCAGGCTTACGCAGTCGGGCGGTGAGCTCGGGACATGGAGGCCCCGTCCAGCCGGTCGGCGAGCGAGCGCAGCCGGCTCGCCGCCCAGGTCCGAAGTGGAATCTCGGCCCCCGGGTTGAGCCGCGCGTGTCGCTCGGCGTTCTGGATCATGTCCCGGTGTCGCTCCAGCATCCATCTCTCCGCGCTGTAGTGGTCCACGCTGAAATTATAGCTCTTGGGCTGTTGGGATAGGCAATAACCTACGTTGAATTGCGATGATCTTATGTTAATATAGGTCATCGGCTATGCCAGCCCTGAATGACGCCGCCCGCGGCAGCAGGATCCGTGTCGCCACCTCGGCGCCGCTGGAACTGATGTGGGTGCTGCACTTCGTCCAGGCCGGGCACGAGCACGAAGGCGCTTTCGCGGCCCTCGAGCCGATTCGCCTGACCCTCGGCCCCGAGCTCGCCCGGCTCCGGGGCGATGACATGACGCAGTACTCGACCGAGCTCATAGTCCTGGCGCACCGCTCGGGAACGCTGCTGGACCTCGACCTGCGCCGCTTCTTTGCTCGCATTGACGAGGCGGTGGCGGAAGCGTCCGAGATACCGTCCCTGCTTTCGGAGAGCGCGGAAGAGATCGAGGTCACGCGATCGCGCCTGGCGAGGCTTCGCACCGACGCGGCGATGCGCAAGCGCTACGTCGAGCTGCTGTCCGAGATCTGGAGCTCGGTGAAGGACAGCTGGGAGGAGGAAGGTCGGGCTGCAGTGGTCGCCGAGGGCCGGCGATGGATGCGCGCGCTCGACGACGGCATTCCATTCCGGCAGCTGCTCGGCGTGCAGAGCCTGTGGTCCGGCCGCCCGCGGATCGATGCCATGGCCGACACCGCCGCAGCCGGGGGCAAGCTCATCCTCACGCCATGCTGGTTCGGCGGGAAGATCCACGTGATCGAGCTCGACGGCACCATCTACGCGGGCCAGGGGATTCGCCACGACGAGCCGTCCTACCGGAAAGTGGCCGCGGAGATCTCGGCCAGCATCAAGGCGCTGGCGGATCCGACGCGGCTCGCCATCCTGCTGCGCCTTGCGCGCGAGCCGGCCTCAGTCACCGAGATCGCGCGCCAGTTTCACCTCTCGCAACCCACCGTGAGCGCCCATGTGCAGGTGCTCCGCGAAGCCGGCCTGCTCGAAGAGAAGGCGGTGGGCCGCAGCGCCCGGCTCAGCGCGAACGAAGAGGGGCTGCGTCGGCTCTTCTCCAACGCGGAAGAGTCGCTCGTCAGGGTTTTCCGCTCTGAGAGGCTCAGCGCTGGGCAGCAGCGAGACGGTCGACGACCTGCTTGAACACCTCGTACGGCTGAGCTCCGAGGATGAGGTAGCGCCGGCCGAAGATGTGCGCGGGAATCGCGTCTATGCCCACCGAGCCTGCGATCCGCCGGTTCTCATCGATGACCGTGTCGTAGCGACTTTCCTCCACGGCGGTGCGCAGGTCGTCGCCGTCGAGTCCGACCCAGGTGCCGAGGCGCACGATGTCGTCGACCTGCTCGAGACGTCCGCCGCCTTCCCAGTGCGCTTTGAAGAGCGCGTGATGCATCTCGTCGAACTTGCCGTGCTCACGGGCAAACTCCGCCGCGCCGAGCGCGCGCCGCGAGTTGATGATGACGTCGCGCGAATGCATCTCGAGGCCGACCGATTCCGCGACCGACTGCAGATGCGATCGTATTCGGTCAGACCGCCCGCGGCCGAAGTATGCCTCGCGAGGGATGCCTTCCGGCGGCGCCTCCGGATGCAGCTCGAACGGCAGCCACGTCAGGTGGACCAGTCCCTCGCGCTCGAGCTGCTCGACTCGGACCGAGTCGATGTAGCACCAGGGTCAAACGTAGTCCGAGAAGATGACCAGGTCGACCGGCTCCATTTGATCTGCCCTAAGCATCCCTTAATCCGCGGGTGGCACAATGGATGTCGAGTGTGGGGGGCCCACCAGGTACCCGCGTCGACTCTGGGAATTCAGGAGGTACGCATATGGCAGACGCGAAGACTTTTGTCGTGAACGCGCCCGCGTGGATTGATCTCTCGAGCACGGATCCAGCGGGGTCGCGCGACTATTACTCGAAGTTGTTCGGCTGGAAGGCCGAGCCCGAGAAGGATCCCGCCGCCGGTGGATACGCGATCGCCAGGCTGGACGGCAAGGACGTGGCCGGCATCGGCGGGACGCAGGATCCCAACGCCCCTTCGTCGTGGATGGTGTACATCGGGACCCGCGACGCGGACGCGGTGGCCAAGAAGGTCGAGGCTGAAGGCGGCAAGGTCGTCGCGCCCGCCTTCGAGGTCATGGACGTGGGTCGTATTGCCGTGTACCAGGACCCGACAGGAGCCTTCATCTCGGTCTGGCAGCCGAACACGATGAACGGCTTCGACGTCCAGCGAACACCCGGCTCGTTCTCGTGGGCGGAGCTCAACTCCCGGGGGATCGAGAAGGCGAAGCAGTTCTACAAGAACGTGTTCGGCTGGGGCGAGAAGGTGAGCCCGATGGGCGAGGGCCAGGGCGACTACACGGAGTTCAAGCTTGGAGGCGAAAGCATCGCCGGCGGCATGGAGATGAACCCCATGGTGCCGCAAGAGGTGCCGTCCTACTGGATGGTCTACTTCGGCGCGGCCGACGTCGACAAGGCGCACAAGAAGGCCGTCGACCTTGGCGGCAAGGAGATGCTCCCGCCGGCGGACTTTCCGGGCGGACGGTTCTCCATCGTGTCCGACCCGCAAGGTGCCGCCTTCGGCATCATGAGCACCAACCCGTAACGACCAGGACCAACAACCGGCGGGCCGCATGGCCCGCCGGTTTCTTTTTGGAATGATTTGAAGCCAGGTCCCGCTGCCGAGAGGTGGTTCGCGGGCAAGCCCGCGGAGCCGATCCTTCGCCGGGTCCGCGAGGTCGTTCTGAAGGCCGACCCGCGCATGAGCGAGGGCACGAAGTACGGCACGGTTATGTTCCATTCCGGTGCTGACTTCGCGAGCTTTGTGCAGCACAACCAGAAGACGGTGAGCCTGATGTTCAACCGAGGTGGCATCATCCCGGGTCGGTTCCCCCACATGGAGGGGACAGGGCGGGCCGTGCGGTTCATGAGGTTTGCGGACGTGGCTGAGGTCAACGCACCCGCCGCCGAGCTCGGCAAGATCGTGGTCGCCTGGTGCGACCTGATGTCGATGCCCGCTAAGGGACGGCGCGCGGAGTCACGATCGAAATGATCCTTTCGACCTGGATCTTCCCGTTGTCGTCCAGCTGCCAGGTCTGAGCCGAAGGGAACGTTTTCGCTCCGATCGGGCCGCCCTCGGTGTCGACCTGATACATGATCAGCGCGTTTCGGTCATCGCCCATCGCAGCGATCACGCGCAGGCTGCCGGGCACGACCTGCCTGGCGAATTGGGTCAGGCCTCTCGGCCCATCCATGTACTCGTCGATGCCCGTCAGGTGTGCGGCCGGGCTGAAAAACTGCACGTCCGCCGCCAGGTTTCGGCGCGCCGTTTCCAGGTCGTGGTTGCTCCATGCCTCGAGGTGAGCGCGGGCAAATGCGACTGCCGGTGCATCCATCATCCAGCCTCCTTGACGAAATCAAGAGCTTCGTGCGCGAGCGGCAGCCAGCGCATCGACGAAGAAGGGGAGAGCACGAACCATTCGCGCATGGGTTTGCCCTTTCCCGCGTCGAACCGCGTGCCCTCGCCCCGACCCACCAGCTCGTCGACACGGCCGCGAGGCAGCTTCACCACCAGGTCCCCACGCACGAGCATCGCGAATATGCGGCCCTTGACCTTGAGCTGGCCCGTCGAGCCGAAACCCTTGCCCTCGGAGAGGTGAGTCACGCCGGCGGCGCTCGACAGCTTGTGGGCCAGCTCCGCATATCTGCGTTCGGCCGTCACGCGGCCTCCGCGTCCGGTGACTGACTGCCGAAATACTCCCTCGCGACCTGCGCAGCCACGCGCGCGTTGTTGACGACCAGGTCGACGTTCAGGTCGAGCGATCGCCCGCCTGACAGCTCGGCCATGCGCGCCAGCAGCCGCGGGGTCACGCTTCCGCCGCGCACGTCACGCAGCTCGCCGACCGCGAGCCGCGCCATCTCCTCAGCGCCCTCCAGGTCGGTGGGCGGCGGAACCGCAACGACCACTCCGCGACCCCCGGTGTCCCACACGGCACGCAAGACGCGCGCCGTCGAGCTTTCTCCGTCGACGCGGGCGCTCACGGGACATCCGCTGCGCCTCGTGTAGAAGGCGGGAAACTCGTCGCACCCGTACCCGAGGACCGGCACGGACAGGCTCTCCAGCCTCTCCAGCGTGAGGGCGAGGTCGAGGATGATCTTCGCGCCCGCGCAGAAAACGGCTACCGACGAGCGCGCGATCTCGTCGAGGTCGGCCGATTCGTCTTCGGGACGTCCGCGATGCACACCGCCTATGCCGCCGGTCGCGAAGAATCGAATCCCGGCCATCGTGGAAGCTCGCAGTGTGGCCGCGACCGTGGTCGCGCCGGTCGCGCCGCCGGCCAGCGCCGGCCCGATGTCTCGCGAGCTCACCTTGATCGCACCGGCGGCAATCCGCTGCAGCTCTTCGTCGCTGAGTCCGACCCGGAGGCGGCCATCCAGCACGCCAACCGTCGCGGGAACCCCGCCTTCTGCGCGTATCGCCGCCTCGCAACCTCGCGCCGCCTTCAGGTTGTGCGGCGCAGGCAGCCCGTGGCCGACGATCGATGTCTCCAGCGCGACCACCGGGCGGCCGGCGACGATCGCGGCCGCCACTTCGGACGAGACCTGGAGCAGGTCGCTCAGCTCGGACGGGCCCCCGCGAGCAGCACGGAATGCGAGGCGGCCTGGACCGCCTTCTCGGCGGCCTCGACGGGCGTGGCGCCGTGCAGCCACGCGACGCAAAACGCCGCCGCGAATGCATCGCCGGCACCCGTCGGGTCGATCGCCTTCACCTCTGGCGCGGCGATGGTCTGGCCGAACACCCTGCAGCCCGTGCGGCCCAGCTTGAGGATCGGAACCTGGGCGAGGCTCTGCAGCGGGACAGCGAGCGTCGATGACTCCGCTTCGGTGGCGAACAGCACCTCGGGCTTGAGCCGCGCCAGCACATAGGCCATGCGGGCAGGTCCGTAGGCGCGCAAGCCGGTGGCCGACGAGAGGTCGACGGCGAGCATGCCGCCCGCATCGCGCACCACGCCGATGGCCGCACGCGTGGCTGCTGCGATCGGTTCCACGAACAGCGAGTAGGCGGGAACGTGGAGCAGACGGGCATCGCTGAACCATGCCTCATCCAGGTCGTCTGGACTGAGACCCACGCTCGCCCCGCGCTGGGTTGCCATGGTGCGCCGGCCGTCCGGCCCAATGAGCACGGCGATGGTGCCGGTGGGTTCCTGCGCCCAGACGGCCCGCACCTCGACGCCGCGCGACTCGAGGTCGGCAACCAACCTCCGTCCGGTGTCGTCGTCGCCGACTCGGGTCACGAGCCGGACCGGTTCGCCCAGAGCCCCCATCCACGCGCAGAAGTTGGCCGCCTGGCCCCCGCCGCCGAGCGTGATCCTCGCGGGCGAATCGTCGTCCGGCTCGAGCGGGCCGTCGGGGACGATTGCAATGTCCAGCACGAGGTCGCCGATGGAGACGATCACGTCCTGACGACCGTACCTCACTTGCGGTAGGTGAATTCATGCAATTGCCGGGCGGTCGACTTCCTGAACGAGTCCTGAATATTGGTTATGCTCGGGGGGTTCGTTCGAGCGTCTGAACTGGAGGGGGATTCGGGTGAGCCGCACAGTCCGCCGCATTCTGGTGTCTGCATCGACCGCGTCGGTTTTCTGGGCCATGAGCGTTGGCGCTGTGACGAGCTCGACCCCCGGCTCAGATCCGGGTATCGGCATCGTGCCTCAAGGACGCCAGACGGATAGGACGTACGCGGACAGCTACACCGCACACCAGGTCACCAACGTATTCGTGACGAGCCAGCAGGTGAGCTGCTACCGGCCCGAGGTTCCGACAACCGCTTTCAACAACGGGCCTAACGACGGCTACACGGGCGAGACGCCGTGCCCTGTGAAGGACGCCAACACGGGGGAAGACATCGGTACGGCGCAATATGGGACCCAGTACGGAACTTCGACCGCGTCGGACCCGATGCTGGTCACCGACAAGTCGGAGTCCGACATCCGCATCGATCCGACGAATCCCAAGCACATCATCGGTTCGACCAAGTGGTTCACCGGCGCAGAGGGCTACAACCATCTGCTCGGCTTCTATGAGTCGTACGACGGCGGCAAGACGTGGCCGGTCATGGGCCACATCCCCGGATACGAGGGCTGGACCGACAACACTGACCCGGTCGGCGCCTTCGACCCGTGGGGCAACTACTACGAGGCCATCCTCCCCTACCAGTTCTATTACGACAAGACCGGCCACAAGAAGTACGAGGTTGGCAACGAACCGAACCCGTTTGTGCCCAACGAGGCCATTGCGGTTTCGGTCCGGCGGCATGGGGCTACCGCGGCCGGCGACTGGTCGACAGCCGGAAACCACCCGGATTATGCCTTCACGACCAATGCCGGACTGGGCCAGGAGCCGGACAAGCAGTGGATCGCGATCGACCGCAGCGGTACGCAGGCAACAAATCCGAACTACGGCCGGATCTACCTCATGTTCGTGAACTTCAACGGGAACGGCAGCAAACCGTTTGTCGTGACCGCCGTCGCAAAGCCTGACGGCACACACACTGCCTGGAGCGCGCCGGTACTTCTGCCGACCGGGAATGGCGCCACGAACAACAACACGTACCTGTATCCGCACATCGACCCCGACGGTGTCGTGTACACGCCGGTCGTGAACTACGCGTCAGCTCAGGGTTCGTGCTGCGTCGACATCTACGTGGACTACTCCACGGACGGCGGCGCCATTTGGATCGGTCCGAAGCTGGCCGTCGCGAATGTGCACACGCCGCCGCTGACCGGTCCCGGCTACGCCAACACCACGTTCGAAGACGGGATCGAGGAAACGTTCGCGGTCGGTAACCACGCAATCTACCTCGCGTATGAATCCAAGAGCAGCGGCTTCGGCAACATCCTGCTCATCGCCTCGCACGACAGGGGAGCCACGTGGTCGGCTCCGATCCAGGTCAACGACAACAAAAGCGAGAGCGTCGACGAGTTCCAGCCGAACCTCGCGGTCGGCCCGGACGGGACGGTCAGCGTCAACTTCTACGACCGCAGGCTGACGTGCCCGGCGAGAGGCACCCATGAAGCCGGGGGCGCGGGCCTGGCGCTTGACCGCTCCAACCCCAACTACACGGGTCAGTTGCCGCCCTATGCGGCGGCGGACTACTGCGTCAACTCGAGCGTGCAGTTCTACACGGCGGCGCTTACGCCGATGAGCCACAACATCCGGCTGACCAGGAACACGTGGGATCCGCAGCTGAACAGCCCCGACCGCGCCTGCCCGTGCAACCAGGCCGACACCTTCCTCGGCGACTACTTCAGCAACGAGATCTCGGGCGCCACCGATTACTCGACGTTCGTCAGCACCTACGACGACGGGTCCAACCCACAGCACTACCAGCAGCAGGTGGTGGCGACGCTCTCCCTACCGTGACGCCGCGGCGGTAAGCAGGCCCCACGCATCGAGGCGCTCGCGCAATCGCGCCTCGAGGCGCTCATCAAGGCGGCGCACCGGCGGCGCCGACCAAGGCTCGCAGATCCCGAGCATGTGGAGCGCAGCCTTGATCGCCAGCGGAAACACGCCCTCGCGCACCGCGGCGACCAGCGCGTAGAGCCTGTCCTGCGCGTCGCGCGCGGCCTGGATGTTGCCGCTACAGAATTCGTCGTAGATGCGCACCACCCAATCCGGGGCGATGTTGCCCGCGCCGCAGATGGTGCCCGCCCCGCCCATCGCAAGTGACGCGAGCAGCATCGTGTCGCTGCCCGTGAAGATGCGAAACCCGGCGATGTCACGCGTGGCGATGCAGACGCCTTCGAAGTATTCGAAGTCGCGGCTCGAGTCCTTGATGCCTTTGATCACGCCTTCCCGGGCGAGGGTCGCGATCGTGGCCGGCTCGGCCACCACCTTGGTGAACTGCGGAATGTTGTAGAGCATCAGGGGCAAGCGGGAGTGGCCGGCCAGCTGGCGGTAGAAATCCAGCACGCCCGGCTGGTCCGTGGGGTAGTAAAAGGGAGGGGCGACCAGGGCTGCGCCGGCGCCCAGCTGCTCCGCGGCCTCCACCTCGGCGCGGGCGGATGCGAGCTGGCTTTGCGCGACACCGCAGATGACTGGAACCCGGCCCGTCGCCGCGCGGACGACGGCAGTAAGGAGCGCGCGGCGGGCCTTCTCGTCGAGGGACGCAGTCTCGCCGGTCGAGCCGAGCGCGAGCAGACCATGGACGCCTCCCGCAATCACGTGCTCCACCAACCGGGCGACGCCGGGCTCGTCGACGCTTCCATCGCGCCTGAGGGGTGAGGCGAGCGCGACCAGGACGCCGGACAGCTGGTCGAGCTTCAATCGCGGGCTGCCGAGACGATCCGGTTGCGCAGCATCCCGATCCCCTCGACCTCCGTCTCCATCACGTCACCCGGATGCATGACTTCGGAAGGCGTGCGCCAGAAACCCACGCCGTCAGGCGTCCCGGTGGCGATGATCGAACCGGGGAGCAGCGTCATTCCCTTCGACACCCACTCGATGATCGCTTCCACGGGATAGATCATGTCGCGCGTGTTGCCGTCCTGCTTCAGCTCCCCATTGAGGCGCAGCCTCACGCCGAGGCTCTGTGGATCTTTCAGCTCGTCAGCCGTGACGATCCATGGCCCGGTCGGGCAGGTGCGGTCAAGGCTCTTGCCCTTGAAATACTGCCCGCCCCATTCGTTCTGGATGTCGCGGGCGGTGACGTCGTTGAGGGCGGTGTAGCCGAAGACGTGGGCGCGCGCGTCAGTGCGCTTGATGTTCGCCCCGCGCGTTCCGATCACGACCGCGAGCTCAGCCTCCCAATCGATCTGTTCGCTGATCGTGGGATCGATCGCGATGTCGGCGTATGGCTCGGTCAGCGACGTGATCGCCTTGGTGAAGACCGTCGGCGGTTGTGGTTCGTAGCCTTCCTTCCGCGCCGACTCCTCTGCGTGCTTCTGGTAGTTGCGGCCGATCGCGATCACGTTGCCCCGTGGCTCGGTGATGGGGGAGAGCAGCTCGAGGGAGTCGAGCCTGTGGGCCCTGGCGCGCGAGGACGACAGCGCCGCCCGGGCCGCGGCCAGCCCCGCCTCGCCCGCGTCGATGAGCGAAAGCATGTCGGCCGCGTCGCTCAGCTCCACCACCTCGTCGTGGTCGCGCACGACCCCAAGGCGCGATCCGCCATCGACACGGAACGTGATGAGTCTCATGTGTCCTCGTTCTCCTTTTCGTCTGGCTGGGGCGCGGACCTCGCCGGCGCTGCGCCCAGGAACAACTCTTCGAAGTCGGCGCGCTGCAGCAGCTCCTGGGGCGGGCCTTCCAGCCTGGTCGCTCCGGAGACCAGGACGCTCGTCCACGTGGCGATCTGCAGGGCGGCGCGGGCCCTCTGCTCGACCAGCAGCACCGCCTTGCCGGCGCCCGCGAGCCGCTTCACGTCCTGGCTGAGCAGGGCGTCGGCGACCTTCGGGCTGAGGTTTGCGGTCGGCTCGTCGAGGATGAGCACCTTCGGGTCGAGCATCAGGACGCGCGCAATGGCAAGCATCTTTCGCTCGCCACCGCTCAGCTTGTCCGCGCGCCGCGTGAGCATCGGCAGCAGCGCGGGGAAGACCTCGCCGACCTCCTCGATGCGCGGCCGGATCCGACCCGGCGCAAGGAGATACCCACCCATCTCGAGGTTCTCGAGCACCGTCAGCGGCTCGAAGATGTCGTTGACCTGAGGCACGTAACCGACTCCACGGCGCGCGAGCTCCTCTGGCGGACGGTTGGTCACGTCCTGGCCGCCAAGCAGCACCTTGCCGCCGGTCACGCGCAGGATGCCGACAAGGCTCTTGAGCAGGGTGCTCTTGCCTGCGCCGTTGGGGCCGATCACGGCCACGATCTCCGCCGGGCCGACCGAGATCGAAACGTCGCGGATCACCGGCACGCCGCCGTAACCCGACGTTATTCCTTCCGCCCGCAGGCTCGGCGCCGGGCGTTCCGGTGCGACGGCCGGCTGTCTATCCAACAAGGTAAGCGTCGACAATCTCCCGCTGCCGCCTCAAGCCGGCCATGGTGCCGCTCCCGATGAGCTTGCCCTGCGCCATGACGAACACCGAGTCGCAGAGCTGCTCCACGAGGTGCAGCTCGTGCTCGACCATCAGGATCGTCAGTCCTTCCGCGCGCAGCGACTGCAGGTAATAGCGAATCTGCTCGACGACCCGGGGATGCACTCCGGACATCGGCTCGTCGAGCAGCAGGCAGCGCGGGTGCAGCATCAGCGCGCGCATGATCTCGATCAGGCGTTTCTGCCCGCCGCTCATCAAGCCCGCGTAGTCGGATTCCTTCGCGCTCATGCCGAAGCGCTTGAGCAAGCCGCGCGCCTCGGTGACAAGCCTCTCTTCGTCCTCGCGCCAGTACCGCCGGCCCATGAGCGCTCCGAACAGCGAGTCGCCGCGGTTGTGCGGGGCTGCCACGAGCAGGTTCTCGAGCACGGTCAGACGCGCGAACTCCGAGGGGAGCTGGAACGTGCGGACCAGACCCAGCCGCGCCCGGCGGTAGGCGGGCAGGCGCGTGATGTCGGCACCCTCGAAGAAGATCCTGCCCGCGCTGGCCGGCAGGGTGCCCGCGACCACCGCCATGAATGTCGACTTGCCGGCGCCGTTCGGACCGATCAGACCCGTGATCTGACCTCTTGGCACGTCGAGTGACACGCCGTCGACCGCGTGCATGCCTTCGAAGTGGCGATGCACGTCTTGCGCGACCAGCATCGCGCGCTCAGGCTGCGACGACACGGTCCTCGATCTCAGGATGAGGACTGCCTTCGAAAACGTGTCGCTGCTCGGGCCGCACGCCCTCGGGCCGGAACCAGAGAAAGCCGAGGATGAAGAGCCCGATAACCACCCATTCCAGCGCGGGGATGAGGTTGGGCGGGCCGATGTTCAGACGGATCATCAGGCGCGTCACCTCCTCGAAGCCGACCGGCACGAGAAGCGCGCCCAGGATGGCACCCAGGTTGTTGCCCCGGCCGCCGACGATCAACGCGGCGAACAGGATGATTGTTTCGGGATACAGCCAGGTCGAGGGGGCCCATACCGTGAGGAACCCGACCAGGATCGCGCCCGAAAGGCCCGCGATGGCGCCGCCGACGATGAACATGGTCATCTTCAACGCCACCGGGTTCTTCCCCAATGCAGTGGCCGCCAGCTCGTGTTCGCGCATGGCCCGCAGCGTGCGGCCGTATGGCGAGTTCACGATGCGCGCGGCGACAAACCAAACGAGGCCTACGCAAACCGCGGTCAGCGCGATGTAGAGGTAAAGGTAGGAATCCGTGTTGGTGTCGACCTGGTCCTGCAGCGGTTGGGGGACGAGCGCGAGACCAGCCGCGCCATTGAGGAACGGGCGGGCGTTGTTGATCACGGTGTTCGCGATGATCGACGTCACCAGCAGCGCGATGGCCTGGTAGTCGCTGCGCAGCTTCCGCAGCACGACGAGCCCGACGGGGATCGCGAGGAGGGCGCCGGCGAGCGCGCCGCCGATCCAGGGGATCGGGAACGGCAGCTGGTATCCACCGATATAGACCTGGAAGCTGTAATCGGCCGCGGTGTGGGGCGGCATCGAGAGGACGGCGGCGGCATACGCGCCGGCAGCCTGGAACACGATGAAGCTGAAGTTGACGATGCCCGAAACGCCGAACTGGAGATTGAGGGCGAGGACGGCGATGATGTCGACCCCCGCGTAGATCAAAAGGTTGGCCGCGTAGTAGGTGTTCATCCGGCGGCGGCCAGCGCCCCCCGTTTCGCAAGCAGTCCCTGGGGCCGCAGGACCATGACCAGGACGAGGATTCCGAACGCCACGACCTCTTTGTACTCGGGCGACCAGGCGGCGGCGCTGAGCTCCGTGACGAGGCCGATGATCACGGCACCGATCATCGCGCCGTAAGGCTGGCCCGCGCCTCCGAGGACGGCCGCGGCCAGCGCGGTGACGAGAAAGCCGGCGCCGCTCGCGATCACGAACGAGTCCGAGTTCAACGCCGCGACGACTCCGGCCAGGCCACAGAGAGCTCCCGTGATGAGCCACACCATGTCGATCACCCGCTGCGTGGGAATGCCGCAGTTACGGGCCAGGGTCGGGTTGGCTGCCGTCGCCCTCATGGCCTTGCCGAGGCGTGTGTAGCGCAGCAGGGCGTGGATGCCGAGCATCACCACCACCGACAGCGCGATGATCGCGATCTGGTTGTTCGTGAGGACGATGTCGCCAAGGCGAACCAGGCTGCCGGCGTGTTCCTGGTACGAGACGCTGAAGTAACCGACTATCGGCAGGAGCAGGTTGGCGATCATCAGCGAGACGGCGAGGGAGACGATGACCATCCCCAGGTGGGAGGTGCCCTTGCGCTGAAACGGCGCATAGATCAGGCGGTTCAGGAGGAACGAGAACACCGCGCCAAACGCCGCCCCGGCGATCATTCCGATCCAGATCGTGACTCCGGCGCGGTTGACGTAGTAAGCGACGTAGGCGGACGAGATCATCACCTGCCCATAGGCGAGGTTGATCATGTTCGTGATCCCGAACTGCATGGTGAACCCGACCGCCGCCAGGGCGATCACCGACATGCTGACGAGGCCGAACCCGAACGCCGCTGCGAAGATGCTCACGGCGTTCGGGTCCTCTTGATCCTTGGACTTACGTCAGATACCGCCTGCCTGGCTGATCTTCGACGTCTGGTCCGGGGTCAGCTCCTGGACTTTGACCTCGTCGCCCTGGGCGTCGTACCTGACGAGGATGTACCCCGCCACCGAGTTGTTGTGGTCGTCGAAGCTGTTTGCGCCCCCGGCGCCCTCGAACTTGATGGACTTGTTTGCCCTCAGCGCGTCGAGGCCTTCCTTGTAGGTGTGAACGACGGTCGCCCCCGATACTCCATTGGCGATCTCCTTGATCTTCGGGTTGTAGACCGTCGGGTCGTGGCTGTTGGTCGCCACCATCGCCAGCGCAGTCATGACGATCCCGTCGTAGAGGTGGAGGGTCGATCCGCGCTGCTTGTACTTGGGGGCGTCAGGAAATTGAGAGGCGGCGGCGTTGAGGTTGGTCTGGAACTCGGTGTAAGCCGGGCCTGAGAACGTGTACCCGAGGTCGACGCCTCCATAGTTCTTGACCAGGTTGTCGACGCCGATCGCGTCGCTCACCTGCTTGAACCACGTGGGGTCGATCGTGGCCGACGTGCCGATGAACGGGGTCACCTTGCCGCCGTTCAGGGTCTTGTACTCGCCCAGGAAAGTGCCGGCCGAACCGAGCGCCTCGGTGAAGATGACGTCAGGCTGGTAGGCGATCACCTGCGTGACCTCGGTCCGGTAGTCCGAGGCGCCAAGGGTGATCGGGAAATTCTTCACCTGCCCACCGAGCTTGGTGAACGCATTGGTGGCTGGATCGACGAAGGACTGCGACCCGATGTCGTTACCGAAGACAAGTGCCGCCTTGTGGAACGGCGCCGGGCTCGGCCCGTAAAGCGCCCAACCGACCATGGCGTAGGCGTCGTAGATGTCGGCCGGCACGAGCCGGTGGAAGTACTTGAGGTTGGTCTTATTGAACTCGCTCTGCCCGGTCATGCAGAACATCGGGATGTGCGCCTTGTCGACGATCGGCGCCACGGCCGACGCCTCATCCGAGGTGCATCCGATCACCGCCATGAGGTTCGAGTTGCCGGCGACCATCGCGCTGGCGGCGGGCGCCGCGTCCGCGGGCTCACCGCGGGTGTCGAACTGCTGGCACTTCACCTGGCGGCCCCCGACGCCGCCGTTGCTGTTGATGGACGGGGCGGCGGCAAGACAGGCTGCGTAGTAGGCAGGACCAAGGCCCGCGTCCGCGCCCGAGAACGGCGCGAGTACGCCGACCAGGAGATCGCCCGAGCCCAGTCCCGCTCCCGAAGAGCCGCCGCCGCCGCATGCCGCGAGCGCCAGGACCGCGAGTGAGCAAGCCGCCGAGCCGATGCGCTTCCGTGCGTGGAAGGTCTTCACTGCTCCTCCCCTTTGAGCGAAAACAGCCGAGCCGAATTGTCGACATTATTGAGGATAATCTCTTCGACAGCAAGTGACCAAGCGCCGCCCGTCCCGCGTCGACCCCTACCACCAGCTGCGTGAGGCGATCGTCAGCGGCCAGTTCCATCCCAACGAGAGGCTGGTCGAAGCGTCGATCGCGGAGCGGATTGGCGCCGGCCGGACCGCTGTTCGCGCCGCACTCGTGCGCCTCCACCAGGAGGGTCTCGTCACGCTCGAGCACAACCGGGGCGCACGGGTCCGGCTCATCTCGGACCGGGAGGCGCTCGAGATCGAAGAGGTGCGCGCGGTGCTGGAAGGGATGCTGGCGCGCCGGGCCGCGGCCCGGATCAGCGCCGAGGGCCTGCGTGCCCTGCTCGCTGTGATCACCCAGATGCGCGAGCGAGTCGTGGCGGGCGATTCGATCGGCTATTCGGAGCTGAACGCGACGTTCCACCAGAACATCTGGACCGCCGCCGAGCATCCGACCGCCAGCCATCTGGTCGGCAGCCTCAAATCGCAGGGCATCCGGTTTCAGTACCAGACCGCGCTGCGGCCCGGCCGCGCCCAGCGCTCGCTGCGCGAGCACGAAGCCATCTTCGCGGCGCTGAAGGCACACGACGGCGATGCAGCCGAAGAGGCGATGCGCGAGCACCTCGCGGAGGTCCTCGACACCCTGAAATGGGCGATCGACAGCCAGCACCGCACCGCGCGGTGGCTGCCCGGCTAGTCAGCGCGTAAGGCGACCGCCCCGGCCAGCTTCGCCAGCCCGTAAAGAGTCCGCAGCCCAGGCACCGCAACGCCCTTCCAGTCCGCGATCTCGATCACCGCGCCGAGCAGCGCGTCGAGCTCCAGCGGCTTGCGGGCCTCGAGATCCTGCAGCATCGACGTCTTGTGCCCGCCAACCGCGGCGGCGCCCTGGATCCGTTTCTCGATGCTGACGGGAAGCTCGACCTCGAGCGCCCTCGCGACGCCCGCGACCTCTTCCATCAGCGCCCTGATGAGCTCGCGGCTCGCCTCCGATTCGAACATCTCGCCTAGTGTCGCCCGGGTGACCGCGCTGATCGGGTTCAAAGTGGCGTTGCCCAGCAGCTTCAACCAGACCTCGCTGCGCAGCCTGGAGGAGGTCGGCGCCTTGAACCCGGCAGCCGCCAGGATGCCGGCGATCCTCTGGACACGCTCTGTTTTCGAACCGTCCGGCTCGCCCAGCGAGAAGCGGTCGCCTTCTTCGTGCTCGACGACGCCGGGCTCGACGATCGAGGCCGCGGGGTACACGACGCATCCGACGACCTGCTCGAACGGGATGCTGCGGGCGATCACCCCGCCTGGGTCGACCGATTCGAGATGACGGTCCGGGAAGTACCACCAGGGGATTCCGTTCATCGCCCCGACGACGCATGCGTCCTTCCGGAGCGCCTCGCCGATCCGCGGAGCAACGGCTGGAATGCTGTGGGCCTTCAGGGTGATGAACACGACGTCGGCGTGTGCGACGGCATGCATGTCGTCGGTGCAGCGCGGATGAGCGGTGAACTCTTCGTCGCCTCTCCGCACGGTGATGCCGCGGGCTTGCATCGCCGCCAGGTGCGCACCGCGGGCGATCAGGATGACGTCTTCGCCGCTTCGCGCCAGGTGCCCACCGAGCAAGCCGCCGATCGCCCCCGCGCCGACCACCGCGACCGTCACGTGGAGTGAAGCGCTTCGGCGACCGAGCGGCGCTGGATCTTGCCCGTGGCGGTGCGGGGGATCTGCTCCACCAGGTAAAGCCTCTTCGGCACCTTGTGGTCGGCCAGTCGCTCGCGCGCGAAGGCGACGATCTCCTTCTCGCTCGCGGGGCTCTTCAGGACCACCGCGGCCGCGACCACCTCGCCCCACGCGGCGTGCGGGATGCCGAATGCGACCGCCTCCGCGACCGCGGGGTGCTGCAGGAGCACGTCGTCGATCTCCCGTGGGGCGATCTTCTCACCGCCCCGATTGATCATCTCCTTGAGCCGCCCGGTCAGCGACAGGTAACCGTCACCGGCGAGAAAGCCCTGATCGCCGGTGCGGAACCAGCCGTCGGTGAACGACTGGGCGTTGGCCTCCCGGTTGTTCGCGTACGCGTCGATGATGCTCTGCCCCTGGATCACCACCTCGCCCTGGGCGCCGGGCTGCAGCAACGCTCCATGCTCGTCCATGACAGCGATCCGGATTCCCGTCTCCAGCCCGACCGTGCCTGGGCGCCGCTCGCCCGGCGGAAGCGGATTGGACGCCATCTGGTGAGATGCCTCGGTCATGCCATACGCCTCCAGCACCGGAGCGCCGAACTTCGACTCGAGCTGTCTCATGACCTCAGGAGCGAGAGCAGACGAGCTGGAGCGGATGAAGCGGAGCTTTTCCGCGCCCGGGGGACGCCCGCCGCGATTGCGGAGCAGGAGCATCTGGTGCATCGTCGGCACCGCCGAGTACCACGTCGCACCATGCTCGGCCAGTGCGGGCCAGAAGTTCATCGCGTCGAAGGCGGGCGGCACGACGACTGTTCCGCCGGAGTAGAGAGTGGCCATGGTCGACGCCATCAGGCCATGGATGTGGAACAGGGGCATCACGCACATCGCCACGTCGTCGGCGGTGAGCTGATACGTGCGTGCGATGTTCTGGGCCGAGAACGCGAGATGGCGCTGGCGCAGCGGGACGAGCTTGGGCCGGCTGGTGGTCCCGCTGGTGTGCAGGACCAGCGCGACGTCATCGGCGACAGCAGCGCCTGCCCTGCGCGAGCCGTCGCGGGGTGAGCTGCTTTGGAGCACGACACGGCCGCCGTCCATGCCGGCCTCGATCAGGACCACGCCCAGGGGCATCGCGCGG
>Ga0099828_10000173_pt1 | contig 36325 bp, 35 predicted proteins | sample CZO8metaG_2_FD_79338 | JGI IMG/M metagenome (GOLD analysis project Ga0099828, IMG submission 79338) | Vadose zone soil microbial communities from the Eel River Critical Zone Observatory, Northern California, USA - CZOApr15con2H1.8 metaG | ecosystem: Environmental > Terrestrial > Soil > Vadose... | reverse complement strand
GGACCGGGCCCATGCGTTGGCGAGCCAATCTCGATGAAGCAACCACCGACTGGAGAGCCGTGTGCGGGAGAACCGCCTGCACGGTTCGGAGGGCGGGGAGGCGAGAGCCTTCCCGACCCCTATTGGGATTGACGGTCATAACGAACGTCAGCCTAACCCTCATATTTAAGAGAGCAGAAAATTGGCGTCGAATTGTTGAGATGCCAATTTTCTTCCGGCATTATGTCGCCAGAATCACAATCCGAAGCCTTTGTATGCCTCAGATCCCCGCCGCCGACATCGTGAGCCTCGTCTGGTTTTTCGCGCTCTGGGTCGGCTATACCTGGTACGCGGACCGCGTCTCGCGGCGCGCGCACTCGCTGCGTGCGGTGATGCACGCGCACCGCTACGAGTGGATGCGGTGCATGCTCGAGCGCGACAACCGTATGGTCGACGCCAACATCCTCGGCAACCTGCTGCAGGGTGTGTCGTTCTTCGCCTCGACCACGCTCCTCATTCTGGTCGGGCTGATCACGGTCCTCGGTGCGACCGACAAGGTGATCCTGCTGATCCGCGAGCTGCCATTTACCTCCAGGATGACCCTCGTGCAGTGGGAGCTGAAGCTGTTGGTGTTGATCATTATCTTCGTGCACGCCTTCTTCAAGTTCACCTGGGCGCTGCGGCAGTTCAACTATTGTTCGGTCTTGATCGGGAGTGCGCCGCTTCCCGGTGCCAAATCCGTCCATGACAGCTATGCGCGCCGTGCGGCGCAGGTGAGTACCCAGGCGTCGAAGGACTACAACCAGGGGCTGCGGGCGTATTATTTCGGCCTCGCGGCGCTCGGCTGGTTCATGAGTCCATGGATGTTCATGTTGGCAACCACGGTGGTGGTCGGGGTGCTCTACTGGCGCGAGTACTATTCCACGACCCTCAGGATACTGGCGTCGCCCGCGGACAAGTAGGGTTCTCTCCCGTACGCCGCGCAGGGTCGGTGTACAATACGCCCATGCGTATTGCAGCAATTATTGAATACGACGGTTCCCGCTTCTCCGGCTGGCAATGGCAGGACGGTGCGCGCACGGTGCAGGATTGCGTCGAGCAGGCGTTATCTTCAGTCGCCGATGAACCGATACGGGTAACGGTAGCGGGACGCACGGATGCCGGGGTGCACGCCTGTGGCCAGGTGATCCACTTCGATACCAACAGTGCGCGCACGCCGTACGCGTGGGTGCGCGGCGCCAATAGCAATCTTCCGGTTGATGCCGCACTATTGTGGGCGCACGAAATCAATCTCGATTTCCATGCACGTTTTTCCGCGACCGGCCGCCATTATCGCTATGTGATCCTCAATCGCGCCGTGCGCCCGACTACCTGGGCAAAACGTGTTACCTGGGAATACCGCCCGCTTGACGCGGAGCGCATGCAAGCGGCGGCCAAAATGTTGATCGGCACGCATGACTTCACTTCGTTCCGCGCGATTCAATGTCAAGCGAAAAATCCGGTGCGGGAGCTGCGCCGGCTCGAGGTCGAGCGGCGCGGCGAGCTCATATTCATCAGCGCTTACGCCAACGCCTTTTTGCATCACATGGTGCGCAATCTTGCCGGGGTATTAATGACTATCGGTACGGGGGAACAACCGCCGGCGTGGGCCCACGAGGTTTTGCAGGCGCGTGACCGGACATTGAGCGGGGTCACCGCGTCGCCGGACGGCCTCTATCTGACCGCGGTGGAGTACCCCGATATCTACGAAATTCCCCGGCTTTCGCAAGCTTGCGGCCTCTGGTAAGCTGTTTCGCTTTGTTCACGTTAAGATATGCGGACACGGGTAAAGATCTGCGGGATCACTCGCTTCGAGGATGCGCTGGCGGCGGCGCAGGCCGGGGCGGATGCAATCGGACTGGTGTTTTATGACGCAAGCCCGCGCTTTATCGGCGTAGAGCAAGCGCGCGCGATTATTCGGATACTTCCGCCGTTTATCGCTGCCGTAGGTCTGTTTGTCGATGCGCCAACGGAGCAGGTCCGGCAAGTGCTAACCGCAATGAAGTTGGATCTACTACAATTTCATGGTAAGGAGACGCCGGCACAATGCCGCAGTTATGGCCTTCCTTATATTAAGGCCATCCAAATGCGTAAGGACGTTGATATCCGCGCGCAAACCGAGCTATATCACGATGCCGCCGCGTTATTGTTGGACAGCTATGTGGCGGACCTCCACGGCGGCACCGGTGAAACATTTGACTGGGGGCGTATTCCGCGCGAGCGCAATAAGCCGCTCATTCTCGCCGGCGGGTTGACGCCGGAGAATGTCGCCGAGGCGGTGGCGCAAGTGCGGCCTTACGCCGTGGATGTCAGCGGTGGCGTGGAAAAGAGCAAAGGCATTAAAGATGCGGACAAGATTGCCGCTTTTATCAACCACGTAAGAGGCGCTTATTGATGACTTACGCCCTGCCGGATGAGCGCGGGCATTTCGGCAAATACGGCGGCATTTTTGTCGCCGAGACCTTAATGCAGCCGCTGACGGAATTGCGCGAGGCCTATACGCGTTATGCCGACGATCCGGCATTCAATGATGAGTTGGAGCGGGACCTGCGCCTGTTCGTCGGGCGGCCATCGCCGTTGTATCCCGCACGGCGCTTAAGCCGGAAGTTCGGCGGCGCGCGTATTTATTTAAAGCGTGAGGATCTCAATCATACCGGCGCCCATAAAATTAATAACACCGTCGGTCAGGCGCTGCTCGCCAAGCGCATGGGCAAGACCCGCATTATCGCGGAAACCGGCGCCGGTCAGCATGGGGTCGCGGCCGCTACTGTCGCTGCCCGATTAGGCATGGAGTGCGTGGTGTACATGGGCGTGGAGGATATGAAGCGCCAGGCGATTAACGTCTATCGTATGAAGCTATTAGGCGCCGAAGTGGTGGCGGTGCACTCCGGCTCCAAGACCTTAAAGGACGCGCTGAACGAAGCGATGCGCGATTGGGTCACGAACGTCGATAATACTTTTTATATTATCGGCACCGTCGCCGGCCCGCATCCCTATCCGCAAATGGTGCGCGATTTCCAAGCCGTCATCGGTCGCGAGGTGCGCTACCAGATTATGGAGTTTGAAGGCCGCTTGCCGGACGCTTTAGTCGCCTGTGTCGGCGGCGGCTCCAATGCCATGGGTTTGTTTTATCCTTTTTTGGATGACGCCGCTGTCGCGTTGTACGGCGTCGAGGCGGCGGGAGAGGGGTTGCATACCGGGCGGCATGCGGCGTCTTTGAGTGCCGGCAGCCCGGGCGTATTGCACGGCAACCGCACGTATTTAATGCATACCCAAGACGGCCAGATTATCGAAACGCATTCGATCTCGGCCGGGCTGGATTATCCCGGCGTCGGGCCGGAGCATGCCTGGCTCAAGGATTCCGGTCGCGCGAATTATGTCGCGATCACCGATCAGCAGGCGCTGGCGGCGTTTCATACGTTGACGCGCATCGAGGGCATTATGCCGGCATTGGAATCGAGCCATGCATTGGCGTATACCGAACAATTAGCAAAGCAATTAGGAGCCGATGGTGTTATCGTGGTGAATCTGTCCGGCCGCGGCGACAAAGATATTCATACCGTAGCCACGCTCGAAGGAATCAAATTCTAATGGCGCGCATCGCTAAACGTTTTGCGCTGCTCAAGCAGCAAGGGCGCAGGGCCTTAATCCCGTTCATTACCGCCGGCGATCCGCACCCGCAGGTTACCGTGCCGTTGATGCACACTTTAGTCGATGCCGGTGCCGACCTGCTGGAGCTGGGCATGCCTTTCTCCGACCCCATGGCCGATGGTCCGGTGATCCAGCAAGGCAATGAGCGCGCATTAAAAAATCAGGTTAATCTTAATAGTGTGTTGGCAATGGTAACGGAATTCCGCGCCAAGGATGAAAATACTCCGGTCGTGCTGATGGGTTATTTAAATCCGATCGAAGTAATGGGTTATGAGCGTTTTGCGGAAAGTGCGGCGCAGGCAGGCGTGGACGGGTTAATCACTGTGGATCTTCCGCCGGAGGAAAGCGAATCGTTGTGCAAGGTGTTGCGTAATTACGATCTCGACCCGATCTTTTTGCTGGCGCCGACAAGCACGCTCAAGAGGATTGATTTGATTATTAATTGCGCGCGCGGATTCGTTTATTATGTGGCCTTGCGTGGCGTAACCGGAGCCGGAAATTTGAATGTGGAAGAAGTAAAGCAAAAACTGCAAGCGATTCGCCGGCGCACTGCGTTGCCGCTCGGCGTTGGATTTGGAATTAATAGCCCCGAGGCCGCCGCGCAGGTGGCGGAGTTCGCCGATGCAGTGATTGTCGGTAGCGCGGTGGTTAAGCGCATCGCGGACCTGGCTGCTTATCCGGATAAAATCTATAATGAGGTCGGTAGGTTTATTTCCAGTTTGCGCGCGGCCATGGATAAAGCTGCGCCGGCTGCCATGCCCGCTGAGGTGAGAGCATGAATTGGGTCGATAAACTATTACCCCCTAAGATTAAAAACAAAGGCTCCGGCAAGAAAGCCGTACCGGAGGGGTTATGGAGTAAATGCCCCGGCTGTAACGCCGTCCTGTATTGCGCGGAAATTGAAGGCAATATGGACGTGTGCCCCAAGTGCAATTATCACATACGTATCAGTGCGCGTAAGCGGCTGGATCGATTTTTAGACAAAGAACCGCGGCAAGAGTTAGGCGGGAATCTAAAACCGATTGATTTTCTTAAATTCAAAGATAGCAAGAAATATAAAGACCGCTTAATGGAGGCGTATAAATCCACCGGCGAGAAAGAAGCGCTCATTGTCATGCACGGCCAGGTAAAGGGCATGCCGCTCGTGGCTGGCGCGTTTGAGTTTAATTTTATGGGCGGCTCCATGGGCTCCGTAGTGGGTGAACGGTTTGTGCGCGGCGTTAATATTTGCCTGGAGCAGGGACTTCCTCTGGTTTGTTTTTCCGCCAGCGGCGGGGCGCGTATGCAAGAGGCGTTGATGTCGTTAATGCAAATGGCGAAGACCAGCGCCGCATTGACCCGTATGGGCGAGCGCGGTCTGCCTTTTATTTCCGTGTTAACCGATCCTACCATGGGCGGCGTATCGGCAAGCTTCGCGATGCTGGGCGATGTCGTCGTGGCCGAGCCTAAGGCGCTGATCGGGTTCGCCGGCCCGCGCGTCATTGAGCAAACGGTGCGCGAGACGCTGCCGGAGGGTTTTCAACGCGCCGAATTCCTGCTGGAGCACGGCGCGATCGACATGATTATTCACCGCCACGCCATGCGCGACAAAATTGCTGCGCTGCTTTCCTTGTTAACCGGCAAAAAGCCTCTCGTGGTCGATGCTCAAGCCGGACCATCATTAAACATCTGAAACCGCAATCCTTACAAGAATGGCTCGCATGGATAGAAACGCTGCATCCACGCGAGATTGAACTTGGGCTCGCGCGGGTGCAGGCGATACAGGCGCGCCTGAATTTAACCCGGCCGGATTTTTGTATCATCAGTGTCGCCGGCACCAACGGCAAAGGCTCCACCGTCGCCATGCTCGAGGCCATGGTGCATGCCGCCGGCTACCGCGTCGGCGCTTATACTTCGCCGCATTTGCTTAATTACAATGAGCGTGTGCGCGTCGGCGCGCAAATGGTTACCGAGGCCGATCTTTGCGCGGCATTTTCCCGGGTCGAGGCCGCGCGTAAGGATATACCGCTGACTTATTTTGAATTCGGCACGTTAGCCGCAGTGGATATATTTCGCCGCGCGCGGGTCGATACCGCGATTCTGGAGGTGGGTCTCGGCGGGCGTCTGGATGCGGTCAACGCCTGGGACGCGGATGTTTCCATTGTTGCTTCCATCGGTATCGATCATACCGAGTGGTTGGGCCCCGACCGAGAATCCATCGGCCGGGAAAAAGCCGGGGTTTTCCGCGCGCATCACCCGGCGATTTGCAGTGATCCCGAGCCGCCCGCCAGCATCGCCGGGGCGGCCGCCGCAATCGGCGCCGATCTGCTGCAACTGGGGCGGGATTTTTCCTGGGAGCGCCAAGGCCCGGGTTGGAGCTGGCGCGGTAAGTGGCGCGATCAGGAGCGCTCGCGCACCGGCCTGCCGTATCCGGCTATGCGCGGCGATTACCAGCTCTTTAATGCCGCGGGAGCATTAATGGCGTTGGAAACCTTGCGCGAGCGCTTTCCGGTCAGCCAGGCCCATATCCGCGCAGGCCTGCTCAACGCGGTCTTGCCCGGGCGCTTCCAAACGCTCCCCGGCGCGCCGTTGCGGGTGCTGGATGTGGCGCATAATGCCGAAGCGGCGTACCAGCTTGCCGCTACCTTGCGCGCCCAGACCGTCCTCGGACGCACGCTTGCGGTGGCCGGTATGCTTAAAGACAAACCTTTAGTCGACGTCATGCGGGTAATGTCGTCCGTCGTCGATGAATGGTATGTCGCCGGGCTGCCGACGCCGCGCACGGCCAGCAGCGAGCAACTGCTTGCCGCGCTGGCAGCCGCGGGTAACCAGGCGCCGGCGACCGCCCATACCGATATCGCCACCGCCTATGCCGCTGCCTGTGGTCGGGCGGAAGACACCGACCGTATCATTGTGTTTGGTTCATTCTATACGGTTGGTGCTATACTACGCCTGCTTAATGATTAGCCGAGGACAGACTATGCGGGATAACGACGATCACAGCCGAAATTTTAATCCCCGGCATCGCATCGTAGGCGCCATTGTTTTGGTTTCGCTTGCGGTAATTTTTTTGCCCATGATTTTGGACGAGCGCAAACAACCGGGACCGGCCATCAGCCGGATTAGTGAAATCCCCGCGCCTGATGCGAAGACATTAGTATCCGAAATTCCGCCGGTGATGGAACCATCGGAGGAGCCGCGCAACACCATTCATGCTTCGACCACGGCTTCGCGTTCGCCGGAACAGGCGGCGCTGACCCAGCCGGGTCCAGGTAAGGAAGCAAGCGAAAAAACCGTTTACCGACCGCCGACACAAGATAAGAGAGCCGGCATTACGCGTGGCGCCGATGCCGTGGAAAAAGGTTGGTTTGTGCAAGTCGGAACCTTTTCTAATCAAGATAATGCCCAACAGCTTGCCGATAAGCTCAAGCAAGACGGCTTCAACGTGCAAATGGAGAATGTCAGGCTGGCTAGCGGCAAAGCCGTGCGCGTGCGTGTCGGCCCGTTTCTTGCGGATACCGCTAAGGATGCGCAACTGCATATTGAGAAGTCGATGGGGATAACAGGGGTGATTCTGGCTTACCAATGACGGCCGCGCTTTGATAAAGAGCCTTAACCGCCGTTGCCCATGAACGGGTTTGATCTCGCGATTATAGTAGTAATCCTGTTATTTGCCGCGATCGGGGTGTTGCGCGGGTTAGTGCGCGAAGTATTTTCTTTGTTGGCCTGGGCGGCGGCAGGCGCCGTCTCCTGGCTGTTCGCCAAGGATGTTGCCGATTGGTTCATTAACAGCATTCAGGATCCCATTTTGCGCCGGCTGGTGGCGTTTGTGGTGTTGTTCGGGACGGTTTTTATCCTGACGGCGATTGCGGCGTTTTTCGTGCGCCGGTTGTTTTTTGAAGGCAGATTAAAAACACCGGACCATGTACTGGGTGGATTATTCGGCGCGGCGCGCGGGGTGGCGGTGATCGTGATCATTTTTTTGCTGGCCGCCCTGTCCTCGTTTCCACGCGAGCCGTGGTGGCACGAGTCGTATTTAGCCGGCTATTTCCAATCGCTGGCGCTGTGGGTGCTGAATTTCTTTCCCCCGGATATTGCTCACTACTTCAGCTACCGCTAGACTTACACTTTAAGCATTGGAGGATTCCTCTCTATGTGTGGCATTATCGGCATCCTGGCGAAGAGCCCGGTTAATCAGGCCATTTATGACGGGCTGACGGTTTTGCAACATCGGGGACAGGACGCCGCCGGCATTATTACCAGCGATGGACAGCGCGTCTATCTGCGTAAGGATAACGGGCTGGTGCGCGATGTGTTCCACGCGCGCCATATGATCGGTCTCAAGGGCAACATGGGCATCGGCCATGTGCGCTATCCCACCGCCGGCTGCGCCTCATCCGCCGAGGCACAACCTTTTTATGTCAATTCCCCGTTCGGCCTGGCGCTCTCGCACAACGGCAATTTAACCAATGCCGCGGAATTGAAAGAGGAGATTTTCCGCGAAGACTTGCGCCACCTCAACACGACTTCCGACTCTGAAGTGCTGCTCAACATATTCGCGCATGAATTGCAGGCTGTGGGCAAGCTGCAATTGACCCCCGAGCATATTTTCCGCGCCGTGGCCGCGGTGCATCGCCGCTGCCGCGGCGCTTACGCGGTCGTTATGCTGATCGTCGGCTTCGGCATCCTCGCGTTCCGCGATCCATTTGGCATCCGCCCGGTGGTTTACGGCAAGCGCGAGACCGATCAAGGGACGGAGCATATGATCGCCTCGGAAAGCGTGGCGCTGGATGTGCTCGGTTATGACTTGGTGCGGGATGTGGAGCCGGGCGAGGCGATCTTTATCGACTTGGAAGGCCAAGTCCATGCCCGCCAATGCGCCGAGCGGCCGCGGCATACGCCTTGTATCTTTGAGTATGTATATATGGCGCGGCCGGACTCCATTATCGATAGTATCGCGGTATATAAAACCCGGCTGCGCATGGGCGAGAGGCTGGCGCGCAAACTGCTGCGCGAGTGGCCGGACCATGACATCGATGTGGTGATACCGATCCCGGATACCAGCCGCACCGCCGCCTTGCAAATGGCGAATGAAATGGACTTAAAATATCGCGAAGGATTTATTAAAAATCGTTATATTGGCCGTACCTTTATTATGCCCGGCCAGGCCCAACGCAAACATTCGGTGCACCAGAAACTCAACGCCATTGATTTGGAATTCCGCGGCAAGAACGTTTTACTGGTGGATGATTCCATCGTGCGCGGGACCACTTCGAAACAGATCATTCAAATGGCGCGCGAGGCCGGCGCGAAAAAAGTTTATTTCGCTTCCGCCGCGCCGCCGGTGCGTTATCCGAACGTCTACGGCATCGATATGCCTTCAGTGCATGAATTAATCGCCGCCAGCCGCACTATCGAGCAAATCGCCGCCGAGATCGGCGCCGATCGCCTGATTTACCAGGATCTGCAGGATTTGATCGATGCCGCGCATGAAGGCAATCCTAGGATCACGCAATTCGATACCTCTTGTTTCGATGGCGTCTATGTGACCGGCGACGTGAATGCGGCCTACCTAAATCGGATTGAACAAGTACGCAGCGACGCCGCTAAGGAGAAAAACCTGTCCAATGATTTAGTTTCCACGGAATTGCACAACTATTCCTGACCGTTGACAGCCAAGCGGGTGTGGTATAGGGTGTCCCTGACGATTGCGCCGATTTGAGCTTCAGCTTGCGGGCGCGTAATAAATCCAGCTAAAGCGAGAATGCCCGCTTTAGCAATGCGGGTTTTTTTATGCCCCGCATCCGGCGAAGCCTTAGCCGCCTTTAAACTGAATTCTTGAGCGAGGATACAACTATGCCACACGACGATTCCGAGCAGTGGGGGTTCGCCACCCGCGCGGTGCGCACCGGGCACACCCGCACCGGCGAGCAAGAGCATAGCGAGCCGATTTTTACTACTTCGAGCTACACCTACGAGAGCGCGGCGCAGGCAGCGGCGCGCTTCTCAGGGGAAGAGCCGGGGAATATTTATTCCCGCTTTACCAATCCCACTGTGCGCACTTTCGAGCAGCGCCTGGCGGCGCTGGAAGAGGGCGAACGCTGTATCGCCACCGCCTCGGGCATGGCGGCGATTTTGACCGTCTGTATGAGCTTGCTCAAGGCCGGTGATCATGTCATCGCCTCGCGCAGCATATTCGGCCCGACCATTTTATTATTCCAGAATATCCTGGGCCGCTTTGGCGTCGAGTTCAGCTTTGTTTCCTTAACCGAGCCTAAAGAATGGAAACAGGCGCTGCGCCCGCGTACGCGCCTGCTGTTTATCGAAACCCCATCCAATCCGCTGACCGAAATCGCCGACATCAGTGCGCTTGCCGAAATTGCGCGTGCCGGGGGCGCATTATTGATCGTCGACAATGTGTTTTGTACCCCGGCGCTGCAACGGCCGTTAAATTTAGGCGCCGATCTCATCGTGCATTCGGCAACGAAATACCTGGATGGACAGGGACGCTGCATTGGTGGTGCGATTGTCGGCAGTGAGGCGCTGGTCGGCGGCGAAGTGTACAGTTTTCTGCGTACCGCCGGCCCCAGCATGAGTCCATTCAACGCCTGGGTATTTTTAAAAGGGATGGAGACTTTGAGCTTGCGCATGCACGCCCATGCCGCTTCCGCCCTCGCACTGGCGCAATGGCTGGAAGCGCAATCTACGGTAACGCGCGTTTATTACCCGGGACTGAAATCACATCCGCAATATAAGCTCGCGGCGCGCCAGCAATCCGCCGGCGGCGGGGTGTTATCGTTCGAACTCGCCGGCGGCAAAGACGCCGCGTGGCGTTTTATTGACGCCACCGAGCTTGTCTCTATCACCGCTAATCTCGGCGACGTTAAAACCACGATCACGCATCCGGCGACCACGACCCATGGCCGCATTTCACCCGAGGCGCGCGCCGCCGCCGGCATCAACGATGGCCTGATCCGCATAGCGGTCGGTTTGGAGGATGTGGCGGATTTGAAACAAGACTTGCAGCGCGGTCTGGATGCGATTCGTTAGTAGTAGCGTTTATCCTTTTGTATGGTGCTGTTGGGCTTTTTTAATACCGCTGTTTCTCACGGCATGCGCCCCAACGCTGCCTGTCATCGCTTTATTTTTCTCGGAAAAAGAGCAGGGCGGCGAACCCTTTCAGACACGCATGTTAATTACTCCCAGGTATCTGCGCATCGATGAGGGAAACGACGCCGGCGATTATATTTTATTCGACCGCGCACAGGCGGCGATCTACAGCGTCAACCGCGCCGATAAAACCATCCTGGTGATTACTCCCTTAAAGATCGATCTCGCGCCGCCTAAACTTTTTAAGCATGAGATGCGTGTAGATAAAGATTCTTATCCTGATGTCGGTGGGAAAAAGGTTAAGCACTATCGGTTATTGACCAATCAGGCACGTTGTTACGACGTATTTGCCGTACAAGGATTGCTCGCGGAAGCATTGCAGGCGTTGCGTGAATATCATCAAACTTTGGCGGGGGAGCAGGCCGCCGCCATGAAACATACGCCGAAGGAAATGCAATCAGCTTGTGACCTCGCCAATCATATTTTTTTGCCCACCCGCCATTTAGAACAGGGGTTTCCGATTCGGCAGGAAGATATGGCCGGCAATGTCAGACAGTTAATCAACTACGATGAACATTATCGCAGCGATCAAACGCTGTTTCGGTTGCCGGAAAACTTTAGCCATTATCGTGCTCAAGAAAGACGCGATTAATTACCTGATGAGCCAGGGAAAACATAGCGCCGGCGCAGAGGCATTACCGCTGAGAGCGGCGTCGTCGCGCTGGCCGAACGTCGCAAGGAGCCGCTCGAGTAGGCTGACGCCAGATCTGTCCACGGTAAAAAAGTTACAATATGCTAGGAAACTCTGATTAAGTCATATTTGGCATTCCGAGATTCTATGGTTCCTTGTCAAGCGGTGGCCACGCGTTTTGGGTCGAACACGGTTTGGTGCTTGAACAAGGACCAGGCGATGCGGGCAGCGAGGAATCTGTTAAGGTTATTGAAAAATCAAGATTCCCTCTCACCGCCTAACGGCGGTTCGGAATGACGGCAATAAACTGGATCAGAGCCTCCTTCAGCTATTTAAAGCGATGTTTTCCAATACCCAGGCATTATTGTCACAGTGCAGTACGCTACCCTGCTCATACCAATCGCCCAAGACGATGCGCCGGGCGATTTGTCCCTGCAGCGGAAACTCATGTTGCCCCGGGCGATGCGTATGGCCGTGAATGAGATGCCGAACCTGGTGCTGTTTCATGACCTCTAATACCGCTTGTGGATTAACATCCATGATTTCCGGTTTTTTCGCGCTGATAGCGTTTTTGCTCATCTCGCGATAATCGCGCACCAGGGCATTGCGCTCGACGACGCTTCGGGTAAGAAACGAATCGACCCAGGCTTGGCTGCGCACTTGGGTGCGGAAGCGCTGGTATTCAATATCGTCGGTGCACAAGGTATCGCCGTGCATCAATAGAGTGTTATATCCATAAAGGTCGATCAGAGTCGGATCGGCCAATAGTCGGCAGCCGGTTTCCTGGGCGAATTTTTGCCCGAGTAAAAAATCCCGGTTGCCATGCATGAGGCTTACCGGTACGCCGCTTTGGGTGAGGTGCTGTAAGCCGCGAATGATCGGCTGGAACTCGCTATCGAAAACCGCCTCATCGCCGATCCAATATTCAAAAAAATCCCCTAAGATATACAGCGCCTCGGCTTGGCTTGCGGTTTTGCTGAGGAAGCCTAGGAATAAATCCACCACTGCCGGGCGCTGAGACGGAGATAGATGCAGGTCGGATATAAATAAGGTTGCCATCAAATCTTTAGCGCGTCAGTCAATGACCTCGATCTTTTGAATGACGATATCGGTGACCGGGACATTCGGATAATTCAGTTTAGTGTTGGTCGGCATGCCCTTGATCTGATCCACGACCTGCATACCGTCGCCTATTTTGCCGAATACGCAGTAGCCCCAGCCGGCGGGTGTGGCGGCGGTATAGTTTAAGAAATCATTGTCCACGACATTAATGAAGAACTGGCTGGTCGCCGAATCCGGTTCGCTGGTGCGCGCCATGGCAATTGTGCCGCGGGCATTGCGCAGCCCGTTTTTCGCCTCGTTCTCGATCGGAGTATGGGTGGGCTTCTGGCGCATGCCGGGGAGGAACCCCCCGCCCTGGAGCATGAAATTATCGATGACCCGATGAAAAATAGTCCCGTCGTAAAACCCTTCGCGCACGTAGGTGAGAAAATTAGCCACGGTCTTGGGCGCTTTTTGCGCGTCCAATTCCAAGGTGATGAGGCCATAAGTGGTATGCATATGGATCATGGCGTGATTTCCTTTGATATGAAGGGTGCCTAACAAGCTCTTAACTCGCATTCTCGCCGAGTTGCCGGTAAGGCGCAATTTATTTATGCGGATTTTGTTTGCCATTTTGTTTAATGGGGTGCTTTACGATACCATGCGCGCGCATGCGTATTTTGCCTTTTAAAACCCGTTTCGCACCGAGTCCCAGCGGCCTGTTGCATTTAGGCAACGTCCGCACGGCATTGTTCAATGCACTGCTGGCTAAGAAACACCAAGGGATATTTTTATTGCGCATCGAGGATACCGACCAGGAGCGCAGCCAGACAAGCTATGCCCAGGCGATCATGCAGGATTTACATTGGTTGGGCCTGGGTTGGCAGGAAGGGCCAACCCATGCCGGCCCGCCTGATAATAAAGAAACCTCTTATTTGCAATCGCAGCGCCTGCCGATTTATCAGCGTTACTTTGCTGATTTAGAAGTACGCGGCTTGGCTTATCCTTGTTTTTGCAGTGCGCAGGAATTAGCGCTTTCACGCAAGACGCAACTCGCGGCCGGGCGGCCGCCGCGTTATTCCGGGCGTTGTTATCGCTTAAGCAAGACCGAGGTGGAGGCGAAACTGGCCAAGAACCAGCCGGCGAGCCTGCGGTTCCATGTGCCGCCGGGTTCGCATGTTAAGTTTGACGATAAGGTTCGTGGCCCCCAGGATTTTCTTACCGATGATATCGGTGATTTTATTATCCGCCGCTCGGACGGCACGCCGGCGTTTTTTTTCAGCAACGCCATCGACGACGCGCTAATGGGCGTGACGCTGGTGCTGCGCGGCGAAGACCATCTTACCAATACGCCGCGGCAGATTCTGTTATTAAACGCGTTGAATTTGCCCGCGCCTGAATACGCGCATATCGCCTTAGTGGTCGGGGATGACGGCGCGCCGTTATCCAAGCGCCACGGCAGCCGCAGTGTGCAAGAGCTGCGCGAGAGCGGGTTCTTCCCGCGGGCAATCAATAACTATCTGGCGCGGCTGGGACATAGCTATGCGGATAACGCCTATCTGGATATGGACCGGCTCGCGGCTGATTTCGATTTTACCCGGTTAGGCCGCGCGCCGGCGCGCTATGATGCCGCGCAATTATTGCACTGGCAACATGAGGCCATTTTGCATGCCTCGGAAGCGGAACTTTGGCAGTGGATGGGAACCGCAGTGCATGCGCTGATTCCGGAAAATAAGCGCAGCGAGTTTATAACCGCCGTGCGTCCTAACATTTCCCTACCCGAGCACGCATTAATGTGGGCACGCATTATCTTCAGCGATGATGGGGAGTTAAACCCGGCGGCGCGCGCGGTCATCGTGCAGACCGGGGCGAAATTTTTTACTCAGGCACTCGCCGCTTTAGAACGGCATCCCACCGACTTCAAGACGTTAAGCGAACATTTAAAACAAAGCAGCGGCGCCAAAGGCAAGGCTTTGTTTCAGCCCTTGCGCGCCGCGCTAACCGGTGAGTTGGATGGACCGGAAATGGTGCGATTGTTACCACTGATTACTTTTGAACGCGCCCGCAAGCGATTGTTAAAATACGCCCGTGAATAATTAAAAGTACGGAACAGTGATGTTGAGTATTTATAACAGCCTGACTAAACGCAAGCAGTCATTCACTCCGATCCAACCCGGCCGTGTACGCATGTATGTCTGCGGCATGACGGTCTATGACTATTGCCATCTGGGTCACGCGCGGGTGATGGTGGTGTTTGATATGGTTGCGCGCTATTTGCGCGCGCGCGGATATCAGGTGACTTATGTGCGAAATATTACCGATATCGACGACAAGATCATCAAGCGGGCGCACGACAACGGCGAACGGATCGATCAACTAACACAGCGTTTTATTCAGGCGATGCACGAAGACGCCGCCGCGCTAGGCGCGCTTCCGCCCGATGCCGAGCCGCGCGCCACGGCGTTTCTGCCCGATATTGTCGATATGATCGTAACGCTAATCAATAAAGGTTACGCCTATGCCGGCGACAACGGAGATGTTTATTACCGGGTGCGCCAATTCCCGAACTACGGCGCGCTGTCGGGGAAATCGCTCGATAGTTTGCAGGTCGGGACGCGGGTCGAGGCCGATCTGGCCAAGCGCGATCCGCTCGATTTCGTATTGTGGAAAGCGGCCAAGCCCGGCGAGCCGAGTTGGGACTCGCCCTGGGGCAAGGGTCGTCCCGGCTGGCATATCGAATGTTCGGCGATGTCCACGGCTTGCCTGGGCCATCATTTCGATATTCACGGCGGCGGCATGGATCTGCAATTCCCGCATCATGAAAATGAGATTGCGCAAAGCGAGGCCGCGACCGGCGAAAAGTTCGTGAATGTGTGGATGCACAACGGCTTTGTGCGCGTCGATGACGAAAAGATGTCCAAGTCGCTGGGTAACTTTTTCACCGTGCGTGATGTATTAAAAAAATACCGCGAACCCGAAGCGGTACGCTATTTTATTCTTAATAGCCATTACCGCAGCCCGCTCGACTACTCAGATGCAAACCTGCGCGCCGCCAAGAGCGCGCTCGATGGCCTTTACATCGCGCTGCGCGGCCTTACACCGGAGTCGAATGCCGACGGTGGCGAGCGCGAGTCGCGCTTCCATGCCGCGATGGCGGATGACTTCAACACGCCGAAGGCATTCGCGGAGCTGGCGGAACTCGGGCACGCCGTCAATCGCGCTAAGTCCGCAGGAGATATGGCCCAGGCAAATGCGCTGAGCGGCGTGCTGCGCCGACTTGGCGGGATAGTGGGATTATTGCAAAGCAATCCTGAAGAGTACCTCAAGGGAAATCCTGGACGGGATATTACCGCTCTTATTTCAGGAGTTGAGGCCAAGGGGATCGTTGGTAAGGGGGCTGTGACGACGGCTAATCTAAGCGACGAAATAGTTGCTAAATTGATTATCCAGCGGGCTGAGGCTCGAAAAAACAAAAATTGGGCGGAATCGGACCGTATTCGTGATGAATTGAAGGCGCACGGCGTGATCGTAGAAGACACCGCGGCTGACACCACTTGGCGTCGGGAGTAGGGGGAGTAAGCTTGCGGCGGCCGATCGACGGCGGGTTACGGCGCTTCGCGCCTAACCCGCCGTACCTATTTTAGGTGCGGAACTGAAAACGGAGCCGCGCCTCTAATAGGTTAAAGAGTTGTTCACTTCGTTTGGCAATATTACCTGCGGTGGATTTAAGCGATAAAAACCGCGATAAATGCGGGTCCAAAGCGGCTTTTTTGTGGCCCACCTATTGACCCTGCTTCTATTTATACCCGAAAATCGGTCCACAGTTGCGATATTCTCAATGGTTAGCGATATTTCTCAATATGGGATTTAAATATGGGACTAAAAGGAAATCCTAATTTGGCTGTTTATCAAGAGTCTATGGAATTAACCGGCGCGGAAATTTTTGTTCGATGTTTACGGGACGAAGGCGTGGAGTTTGTCTTCGGCTATCCCGGCGGCGCGGTTTTGCATATTTATGACGCACTTTACAAGCAAGACGAGCTAAAGCATATCCTCGTGCGCCACGAGCAAGGTGCGGCGCATGCCGCGGATGGCTATGCGCGCGCGACCGGCAAACCGGGTGTTGTGCTGGTGACCTCCGGTCCCGGCGTGACGAATGCCGTGACCGGCATCGCCACCGCCTACATGGATTCTATTCCCCTGGTTGTCTTTAGCGGCCAGGTGCCGACGCACTTGATCGGCGATGACGCTTTCCAGGAAGTGGACGCGATCGGCATTACCCGTCCATGTGTGAAGCACAATTTCCTGGTTAAGGATGTGAAGGACTTAGCCACTACCATTAAAAAGGCGTTTTATGTCGCGACCACCGGCCGGCCGGGTCCGGTGGTGGTAGACATCCCCAAGGATGTGACCGCCCACAAAACGGAGTATGCCTATCCCAAAAAAGTGGAAATGCGGTCTTACACGCCCATCACCCAGAGCGATCCTGAGCAAATAAAGCGCGCCGCCGAATTATTGCTTCAGGCCAAACGGCCGATGATTTATACCGGCGGCGGCGTGATTTTGGGTGAAGCCAGCCAGGCGCTGACCGAGTTAGTCCGCTGGCTCGGTTTTCCTTGCACCAATACCTTGATGGGACTTGGCGCGTTTCCAGCAACCGATCCGCTGTTTGTCGGCATGTTGGGTATGCACGGAACTTATGAAGCTAACATGGCGATGCATGAGTGCGATGTCTTGCTCGCTGTCGGCGCGCGGTTTGACGACCGGGTCACCGGCGATCTGGATAAATTTTGCCCGACTGCGCGCATTATCCATATCGATATCGACCCCTCTTCGATCTCGAAAAATGTGCCGGTTGAGGTGGCCGTCATCGGCAGCGCGGACAAGGTATTGAAAGAACTCATCAAGGCGTTGAAGGCGGCTAGGAAAGCGCCGGATGCGGCGGCGCTCAAGGCCTGGTGGACAAAAATCGATGCCTGGCGCGCGCGCAATTGCCTTAAATATGAGCAGAACGGCGCGCTGATCAAGCCGCAATTTGTGCTGGAAAAGTTGTACGAGGCGACCGGCGGCGATGCCTTTATTACTTCCGATGTCGGCCAGCATCAGATGTGGGCCGCGCAGTTTTATAAATTCAACCGGCCCCGGCGCTGGATCAATTCCGGCGGCTTAGGCACCATGGGGTTCGGTTTGCCGGCGGCCATGGGCGTGCAGCTGGCCTATCCGGACAGCATTGTCGCCTGTGTGACCGGCGAGGCCAGCATTCAGATGTGTATCCAGGAGCTGTCGACCTGCAAGCAATATGATTTGCCGATAAAGATTGTCAATCTGAATAATCGCTATATGGGCATGGTGCGGCAGTGGCAAGAATTTTTCTATCAAAGCCGTTATTCGCACTCTTATATGGATGCATTGCCGGATTTCGTTAAATTGACCGAGAGCTATGGGCATGTCGGCATGTATATTGATAAACCCGCAGATGTCGAAGGCGCGATCAAGGACGCCTTGAAGTTAAAAAACCGGCTGGTGTTTATGGATTTCATTACTGATCAGACGGAAAATGTTTACCCGATGATCGCTGCAGGTAAGGGCCACCATGAAATGCATTTGTCGACCGACAGAGAATTGGCCTAATAATGCGGCATATCATTTCTATCTTGTTGGAAAACGAGGCGGGGGCGCTGTCGCGCGTCGCCGGGTTGTTCTCCGCGCGCGGTTATAATATCGAATCGCTTACCGTGGCGCCGACCGAGGACCCGACGCTGTCGCGCATGACGCTGGTAACGCACGGCTCGGATGAGGTCATCGATCAGATTATTAAGCAACTGAACAAGCTCGTGGATGTGGTAAAACTCATGGATTTGACCGAGGGTGCGCATATCGAACGCGAAATGTTGCTTATTAAGGTCAAGGCAGTGGGACCTAAGCGCGATGAGGCGGCGCGCGTGGCGGAGACTTTTCGCGCACGCGTTCTCGAGGCCACCGATACGACTTATACCATTGAACTGACGGAAGTGGCGGAGAAACTGGACGCTTTTATCCAGGCGTTAAACGGCGCCAATATTCTGGAAGTGGTGCGCTCCGGCGCCATGGGTATCGCGCGCGGGGAGAAAGCGCTGCGCGCGTGACTTTTATCTTTCACACCTAAATAGTAAAAATCTCCGAGGACAATATGAAAGTTTATTACGATAAAGACGCCGATCTTTCCGTGGTTAAAAGCAAGAAGATTGCCATCATCGGCTATGGCTCCCAAGGTCATGCCCATGCCAATAACCTGCGAGACAACGGCGTTCAAGTGGTGGTCGGTCTGCGCGAAGGCTCCGGTTCCTGGGCCAAGGCGGAAAAGGCCGGACTTAAGGTGTTGCCCATCCCCCAGGCGGTTGCGCAGGCGGATGTGGTCATGGTTCTGGCGCCGGATGAGAAGCAGGCGGCGCTTTATAAAGAGCATATTGAACCCAATCTGAAAAAAGGTGTGGCGCTGGCGTTTGCCCACGGCTTTAACATCCATTTTGGCCGCATCCAGCCGCGCAAGGATCTGGATGTGTTTATGGTCGCGCCCAAGGGCCCCGGGCATTTAGTGCGCTCGACGTTTACCCAAGGCGGCGGCGTACCCAGCCTGATCGCCATTCACCAGGACGCCTCCGGCAAGGCGAAGGCGCTCGCATTATCGTATGCCGCCGCCATCGGCGGCACGCGCGCGGGCGTGATTGAAACCTCCTTTCGCGAAGAAACCGAGACCGATTTGTTCGGCGAGCAGGCGGTATTGTGCGGCGGCGCCACCGCGCTGGTCCAGGCCGGATTTGAAGTTTTGGTCGAGGCCGGTTATGCCCCGGAGATGGCCTACTTTGAATGCCTGCATGAGCTCAAACTCATCGTCGATTTGATGTACGAAGGCGGCATCGCCGACATGCGCTATTCCATTTCCAATACCGCGGAATACGGCGATCTCACGCGCGGCCCGCGCATCGTCAACGAACAAACCAAGGCCGAGATGAGAAAGATCCTGAAAGAGATTCAATCGGGTGAGTTCGCGCGCGAATGGGTGGCGGAAAATGAGACCGGCGGCAAGCGGTTTCCGGAATTGCGCGCCAAGGCCGCGCAACATCCCATAGAGCAAGTCGGCGCGCGTCTGCGTGAAATGATGCCCTGGATCAGGGCCAATAAGCTTGTCGATAAGGCGAAAAATTGACCACGCCTTTCCCCGTACGATCGACCGAAAACCGGCAAACAGCGAACCATAAATATCCGCTTCTTGCGCGCGAAGGCTGGCCGCATACGGTGCTCGTCATCGCGCTGGCGGCAGGCGTGCATTACTTCGCAGGCTTCGCCGCCGCCGCGCCGTTTTGGTTGTTCGGTATTTTTGTGCTGCAATTTTTCCGCGACCCTGCGCGGCAGGTTGCGTTGGAACCGGGGGCGGTAGTATGCCCGGCGGACGGACGGGTGATTGCGATAGGGGAAGCCTATGATCCGTATCTCAAGCGCCTGGCGCTGCGTGTCAGCATCTTCATGAACGTGTTCAACGTGCATTCGAATTTTAGCCCGGCAACAGGGGTGGTTCAGCAACGCTGGTATAGCCAAGGTAAATTCTTCAATGCCGCGTTAGACAAAGCCTCGGCGGAGAATGAGCGCAATGCGCTTTGGATAAAGACCGACGACGGCGAGGATATTGTCGTAGTGCAGGTTGCCGGTCTTATTGCACGGCGTATACTGTGTTATGTAGGGGTTGCTGATCGCTTAAACCGAGGTGATCGCTATGGTTTTATCCGCTTCGGCTCACGCGTCGATATCTACTTACCGCTTAACAGCAAGATAAGGGTTAGTTTGGGGAATAAAGTTAAGGCGGGCAGCGATATCGTTGGAATTCTGCTACATTAATGTTAAAGAGATATGGGAGATCCCTGATGGACGAAAAGTACGCCAAAGGCATTTATATATTGCCGAACTTATTTACCACGGCTGGCCTGTTTGCCGGCTTCTATGCCATCGTCCAGGCGATGAACGGTCACTTTGAAAGCGCGCCGATTGCGGTTTTTATCGCCATGGTGATGGATGGCCTGGATGGTCGCGTGGCGCGCTGGACCCACACTGAAAGTGAATTCGGCGCCCAATACGACAGCTTGGCGGATATGGTTTCTTTCGGTCTCGCACCGGCCTTAATTGTGTACGAATGGGCCTTGGCCGATATGGGCAAGCTCGGTTGGCTGGCGGCATTTATTTATGCCGCCGCCGCCGCATTGCGGCTGGCGCGGTTTAATGTGCAAACGACGGTCGACCGGCGCGTGTCTTTCCAAGGATTGCCGAGCCCGGCCGCCGCGGGGCTGTTGGCCGGCCTGGTGTGGGTGCTATATAGCTATGGCGTGCCGGGCAAAGAGATTAGTATCGCCGCATTGCTATTCACCGTGTTCGCCGGCGTGGCCATGGTCAGCAATATTCGCTACCGCAGTTTTAAGCATCTGAATGTAAAAGGCCGCGTGCCGTTTATATCGGTCCTGGTAGTGGTTTTGCTGTTTGTGTTAATTTCGCTTGATCCGCCTCAGGTTTTGTTTATGGTTTTCTTGGTCTACGCTATTTCCGGGCCGGTAGGTGCATTAATTAGAAAATCCCGGCACACCGGCGAAAAACGGATGGCGCGGTTGCCGTAGACTTTTAGGGCTTTTTAAGCTTATAGTAATACTTATGGATATTTCACTACAGCGCGCATTTGTATCTATACATGCTACGCATGCCCCCGAAACGGGGGCATGCGGGAATATGCGTGGTTGCTTCTCCCCGCTTTTGCTCACCCTGCGACTGCTGCGCGCAAGCGCATAAACCTCTATCCTAATTCCTGGCGAGGAAAAGAATACGCATATCAAACAGTCCGAATACCTATATCACCGGTTTTGGTGATGTAAACAAGACATATTCCTGGAGGCAGTGTAATGAGCGAACAATTAATCATATTTGATACCACCTTGCGCGACGGCGAGCAAAGCCCGGGCGCGTCCATGACACGCGAGGAAAAGGTGCGCATCGCCAAGGTGCTGGAGCGCATGCGCGTAGATATCATCGAGGCCGGGTTTCCAGTTGCGAGCCCGGATGACTTCGAAGCGGTCAAGGCGGTCGCCACCGCCATTCATGACAGCACGGTTTGCGCCTTAGCGCGGGCGTTGGACAACGATATCGACCGCGCCGGCGAGGCGATTAAACCGGCCAGGTCCGGGCGTATCCACACGTTTATCGCCACCTCGCCGATCCATATGCGGGAAAAGTTACGCATGCAGCCGGAAGACGTGTTGCGCCAGGCGGTAAAGGCGGTGAAGTACGCGCGCCGCTACACCGATAATGTGGAATTTTCGCCGGAGGATGCCGGCCGCTCCGAGACCGATTTTTTGTGCCGCATCGTAGAGGCGGTAATCAATGCCGGTGCGCGCACGGTGAATATTCCCGATACCGTCGGTTACAATCTTCCGCACCAGTTCGGCGCCTTGATCGCCGAGTTGCGTGCACGCGTGCCGAATTCCGACAAGGCGGTATTTTCCGTGCATTGTCATAACGATCTTGGCCTTGCCGTGGCCAACTCCTTGTCCGCGGTCATGAACGGCGCGCGCCAGGTGGAATGCACGATCAACGGTTTGGGCGAGCGCGCCGGCAATGCCGCTTTGGAAGAAATCGTCATGGCGGTGCGTACGCGCCGCGATATGTTCACCTGCGACACGCGCATCGATACCACCCAGATCGTACCGGCAAGCCGTTTGGTATCGAATATCACCGGGTTTGCCGTGCAGCCCAATAAAGCCATTGTCGGCGCCAACGCGTTTGCGCATGAGTCCGGCATTCATCAAGACGGCGTCATTAAAAAGCGTGAGACCTATGAGATTATGCGGGCCGAGGATGTGGGCTGGGCCGCTAACCGCATGGTTTTGGGCAAACACTCTGGACGCAACGCCTTCCGTGGGCGCTTAACAGAACTCGGAATTGAATTCAAATCCGAAGCGGAGTTCGATTCCGCGTTTTCGCGTTTTAAGGATTTGGCGGACAAAAAGCACGAAATCTTCGATGAAGACATCCAGGCGTTAGTCACGGAAGAAGGCCTTGAGCATATTGATGAATCGCTAAGACTGGTAGCGCTTAAAGTCTGTTCGCAAACCGGCGTTAAGCCTTATGCAACGCTTACGCTTTCGGTTAACGGCGAGGAGAAACAAGCGGGCGCCGAGGGCAGCGGCCCGGTCGATGCGGCGTTCAAGGCGATTGAAGAGATAATGGCAAGCGGTGGCCAGTTGCAATTGTTCTCGGTTAACAACATCACCAGCGGCACCGACTCCCAAGGTGAAGTGACGGTGCGTTTGGAAAAGGCCGGGCGCATTGTCAATGGCCACGGCGCCGACACGGATATCGTTATTGCTTCGACCAAGGCCTATCTCAATGCCTTGAATAAGCTTATCTTGCCGGCGGAGCGCGCTCACCCGCAGGCGAGCCAGATGATATAAGCGAGCGGGATCGCAGGGCGGGTAAAGCGTCTGCGTTTGTCAAAATAGAGGCATTCAGCCAAAGGATAGGAATCACTTCATGCAGGATCCAAAACTGGAACTCGTTCAACGTTTCTTTTCCGGGACAGGCGAGAGCTATGATTTTATGGTTAACTTCGCCACCCTCGGCATAGATCGTCTGTGGAAACGCAAGATTGTGGATTTAATCCCACCTTATTCTACACGGGTGCTTGATCTGGCCTGCGGCACCGGCATCTCCACCTTCGCGATCGCAAACCGCCATCCGAATTGCCATGTGGTGGGAGTCGAGCTGCGCGATGAGTATTTGACCTTGGCGCGCGCGAAGGCGCAAAAGTTTGGCAGCCGGAATGTGGAATTCGTTCTTAGCCGCGCCGAGGACTATCGCTCACGCGAGGCATTCGATTGCGTGACCTCTTCTTATCTTGCCAAGTACGCGGACCTAAAGCGCCTGATCCCCTCTCTAAGAGAGCTTCTTAAGAAGGATGGGCTGCTGATCATGCATGATTTCACCTTTCCGCCTAAGGCCTACTTGGTTTGGATCTGGCGCTGTTATTTTTGGCTGTTGCAGCGGCTAGGAAGCCGCCTCTATCCCGCCTGGCGCGAGATCTACTATGGCTTGCCGGATCTTATTGAGAAGAGCCGCTGGGTTTCGGAATTAATACAGGCACTGCAAGAACATGGATTCCAGGCGATCCGCATGGAATATTTAACTGCCTATGGTTCCGCCATTATTACCGCCCGGAGATAATATTTGGTGCCGCGGGGATAGCAACAGGCTGCACCTCCATCATGTGCACTATTTCCGCGGGTGCTGTGCGCAGCAGGCGCGTATAGGAATTATCGGGGAAGTCCTCGATCTCATTCGCCGCGCGGTTTAAGCGGACGCTGATTTCATCTCTCATCCGCCTCTTCAAATTCGGCAGCGCTTCTTCAATCCAGCCCGCGCGCGCTTCCTGTTTCTTAAGGAGGCGCACGAGGTCATGGCCGTCCACAGGCAAGAAGTAGAGCAGGGCGGGAACAATGGATGTTATTTTGACTTGCGGGCTGTTGCGCTGCTGCTCCAATTCAAAAATATCGTGCAGATCATCCATAATTTGATAGGCTTCTCCTAATCGCGCGCCGAATTCAAACGCATGGGCGGCCGTGCCTAAGGAGGCGCCTGCGGCAATCGCGCCTAATTTTGCGGCGGCGCCGAACAAGGTTCCGGTCTTAAGGTGGATTATTTGATTATAAGTCTCAGGCTGATAGCTTTTATTAGCAATCGCCGTGGCAAAATCCTCCGGGTTTAATGGTTCTTGGTAGGCGCCTTTGGCTATGGTTGCGATGGTCTGTGCAATCACTATTCCATCTGCGCGGCTTAGTTCAAACATTTTTTGAATCGCGGTGGCAAAGATAATATCGCCCAGCAGCACCGCCTTGCGCGGGCCTTCCATCGTCCAGGTCGCGCGGCGATTTCTTCGCGTCGTGTCCTGATCGACGTAATCGTCGTGGATCAAGCAGGCCGCCTGGATGCATTCGATCGCCACGGCGCGCGGGATTGCCGCGGTTATTCCCCCCCCTAAAGCCTGGCTAATGAGGCAGGTTAGACAGCCTCGCACCCGCTTACCGTCCTCCAGCGCCTGGCGCATCGGTTCAGGCGGCTCTGTGGAAAAATCGCGCGAAAACTCGCTAACCCAACGCATCAGTTCCTGATCGAGTTGGGTTCGGATGGATCGCCAGTAATCAGCAAATTTCGTATCGCCCTTTACGTTGCGCGGCATCACTATCCCATCCATCGCCAGCCCAGCAAACCAACGCCAAGCAAAATTGTGCTTAAACTGATGCTTTTTAAAATGGATTCGAGGACCTGGATCTGCCCTGGTTCCACGCCATATTTCGCGCGCTTCATCGCTTTATAAGGACGCGACGCCTTGATTTCTACCAGGCTTAGGAATCCCATGGAAGCCGCCACCAATAATACCGGGACTGAGATCCGATTGGTCTGCAGAATATAGCCAGCAAGCACTGGCAGACTTCCCCAGGAAAAGGCGAACCACGTATCCGTGTGGAACCGGCCGGCAAACCACTCCAAGTTATAAGCAAGCAGGAAAAATCCTTCCAGGATGGCAATAATCCAAAGCAGGGGGGTATAGAGGATCATATAATAGATGCCGATGGCGTAGGCCAGGATGAGAGCGGAGATGGCAAGCGCCCAAAGCTGTTTTTCGGAGAAAACCGCGCCCCAGGGTTTAGCGCCTTTGCTGCCCGCGGCGTCCAAGGCGTGGGCGCTTATACCAAGCGCCAAAAAATAAATGAGCAAAACCGCGCCCACCCGATCCCAATGGATTCGCTCCGCCATCGCCGACCCAATGACCGTGAAGGCAAGCACCATGCCGGTATAAGGGAGAAACAGCAGGCCGATCAAAATCCTGAACTTTAACGGGCCGAAGGCGGGCACGAACCACTCTGCGCTGCGATCTTTTTCCTGTTCTAAATCCATAACGGCTCCGCTTAGGAATTGGTTAAGGAACCTCTGATTAAGTCAGAGGTTCCTGCGGCATAGGGATGTGCCGCCATTTTTCAATTACGCAAGTAATTGAAAAATGAAGAAAAACGAAAATCACACTTTTCGTTTTTCGTCTCTGAAAATGTCAGGGAGGACTTTTTCAGAGTTTACTAAGAATAGCAACCAAAAATTAAGCCGACATGTGCCCCTGGAACCAGGCCGCCCTTCCAATAGGGAAGATGCAAGCCGTACTCGGGAGAAGATGCTTTAAAGAATATCGTTCCTTAAAGGGGAGAGATATACTTAAGTCTATGACGATAGATGATGTGGTCCGTCGCCGTCAATATCTAACGGCGATGGGGATCCAAATATGGGAGCGGCGTAATATTGGCGCCGCGGTAGTGCCAGGCTCCGGAGAATCCCTCGCCTCTGATTCCAATAGTTGTGATAACGCACCAGCGCTTTTAGAGCGGCTGCCTGCGCGCGTGCCGGTTATATCAGTCAAGCCGCAAACCAATATTCCATTGGCCATTCAGGCGCTGGATTGGCAGGCCTTGGAACAGGCCGTGGCGGGGTGCACGAAGTGCAGCTTGCACGCCCACCGCACGCAAACCGTGTTCGGCGTCGGCAATAAAATCGCGCAGTGGCTGTTTGTCGGGGAGGCGCCGGGGGCGGAAGAAGACCGGCAAGGTGAGCCGTTCGTGGGGCGCGCCGGACAATTGCTGAACGCCATGCTGTTTGCCATCGGCCTAAAGCGCCAGGAGATTTATATCGCGAATGTCTTAAAATGCCGTCCGCCGAATAACCGTGATCCCCAGGGTGTCGAGGTGGGATGCTGTGAGCCTTATCTGCTGCGCCAGATTGAATTAATCGCGCCGAAGATTATTATTGCCATGGGCCGATTTGCCGCCCATAGTCTGATGAAAACGGATATGGCGCTGAGTAAATTGCGCGGAAAGCGGCTGGCGTATCATGGGATTCCGTTGATTGTCACCTATCATCCCGCTTACTTATTGCGCAACCCGATTGATAAACGCAAGGTATGGGAAGACCTATGCCTGGCCAAATCGGTTATGGAGGCCTCATGAGCCAGACGTCCAAAGCCTTTGGGATCGTACATGCCGGTTCGCGCGCAGCCGTAACCGGCTCCCGCCTGTTCCACCTACGCCGGATGCAGGAGCAAGATCTTAAAACAGTGATGGCGGTCGAGCACGCGGCCTACGAATTTCCTTGGACCGAAGGTATTTTTCGCGATTGCTTGCGCGTCGGTTATGACTGCCGGGTGATCGAAATCCCCAATAATATTATCGGGCACGGCGTCATGTCGGTGGCGGCCGGCGAATGCCATCTATTGAATATCTGCGTTCATCCGCTATATCAACGGCGCGGTTTAGGCAGGCAGCTGGTAGAACATTTGCTCGAACTGGCGCGCCGGAAAAAAGCGCACACCGCGCTGTTAGAGGTCAGGCGCTCGCATAAAATCGCTTATCAGCTTTATACTCATTTAGGTTTTAACGAAATCGGCGCGCGCAAGAATTATTATCCCGCACGGCGTGGGCGTGAAGACGCTCTTATTCTGGCGCGGGAGTTGTAGATGGAATTCTCTTTCAGATTAATCCGGCAACCCCCTAATTTTATTTAATTGTTCCCATAGATTTTTCTCCGCTGCCTTGAATTCAGCGATGCGTTTGTGCTCCTGCTCAACAATTTCCTGGGGTGCGCGCTGAGAGAAACTAGGATTAGCAAGCTTCCCCTCGGATCGGCGGAGATCCTTTTGAATTTTTTCTAGCTCACGGGTCAAGCGTAGAAATTCTTCCTGCTTGTTAATTAGACCAGATAGCGGCAGCAACACTTTCATATTGCCGACCAGCGCGACCGCCGATTCCGGCGGCTCTTCGCCGGATTCCAGCCATTTAATGGATTCGAGCCGCGCCAAACCGGTCAAATACGGTTTATTCATTTGCAGATATTCGCGGTCTCTGTCCGAACCGTTTTGCAGCAGGACGGTTAGCGGTTTGGAAGGAGCAATGTCCATCTCGCCGCGGATGTTGCGCACCCCGGTAATGACCGCCATCACCCAGCCCATTTCTTTGATGGCGGCAGGGTCGATTTTTTCCGGATGGGATTTCGGATAGGGCTGGAGCATGATGCTGTCGTCTTTTTTGCCGGCAAGCGGCGCGACCTTTTGCCAAATCGCCTCGGTGATAAACGGCGTGATCGGATGCAACAGGCGCAGGATCACCTCGAGCACCCGCGCTAACGTACGGCGTGTCCCGCGCAGCGCCGGCGGATTGCTTTCCGCTGAAGTCAGCACGACTTTTGACAGCTCTACATACCAGCTGCAATATTCATCCCACACGAAGGCATAAATCGTTTGCGCAGCCAAATCCAAGCGGTATTCCTTGAAATGGAATTCCATATCCGCTTCCACTTGCTGCAGGCGCGAGATGATCCAACGGTCGGCAACATTAAGCTCAACTTCGTTGTTTTGTTGTCCGCAGTCATAGCCTTCGGTATTCATTAACACATAGCGCGCGGCGTTCCAAAGCTTGTTGCAAAAGTTGCGATAGCCTTCGATGCGCCCCAGGTCGAATTTAATATCGCGCCCTTGGGTCGCGAGGCTCGCGAACGTAAAGCGCAAGGCGTCGGTGCCGTACGCCGGGATACCATTCGGGAATTCTTTGCGCGTGGCATCTGCAATACGCCCGGCCAGTGCTGGTTGCATGAGTCCTGTGGTGCGTTTGATCACAAGCTCCCCAACCCCGATACCATCAATTAGATCGAGCGGATCGAGTATATTGCCCTTGGATTTCGACATCTTCTGCCCGTGTGCATCGCGCACCAGGCCATGGATATAGACTTCGCGGAACGGCACCTCGCCGGTGAATTTAAGCCCCATCATGATCATGCGCGCGACCCAGAAGAAAATAATATCGAAGCCGGTGACCAGCACGCTGGTGGGATAAAAGGTTTTTAATTCGGGTGTCTGCTCCGGCCAGCCGAGAGTGGAGAACGGCCACAGCACCGAGGAGAACCAGGTGTCGAGCACATCGTCGTCCTGTTTCAGGCTCAGCTTGGCATCGAGTTTGTGCTTTTTTCGAACTTCTTCTTCACTGCGGCCTATATAAAGATTGCCTTGATCGTCGTACCAGGCCGGGATGCGGTGTCCCCACCAAATCTGGCGCGAGATACACCAATCCTGAATATTGCGCATCCACTCGAAATAAGTCTTGCTCCAGTTTTCCGGCACAAATCGAATGCGCCCATCCTCCACCGCTTTAACCGCCTCGGCGGCGAGCGGCGCCACTTTTACATACCATTGGTCGGTGAAATAAGGTTCGATTACAGCGCCGGTGCGATCGCCACGCGGGACCATGAGCTTGTGGTCCTGCACTTTTTCCAGCAGGCCCTGTTCTTTGAGGTCGGCAACAATCTGTTTGCGCGCTTCAAATCGGTCCAAGCCTCGATAATGTTCCGGGATACCAATATCAACTGCCATATCGATAACATTGGTTATCCCTGACATGTCATGTCTTCGGTAGAGTTTGTGATACGCTGGCCAGTCTTTGTCACTTATTATCCTCGCATCCGGTGTGAAGATGACGAAGAAGGGCAATTTATGGCGGATTGCGACTTGGTAGTCATTAAAATCGTGCGCGGGCGTAATTTTCACGCAGCCGGAGCCGAATTCCGGATCGACGTATTCATCGGCGATAATGGGAATCTCGCGCCCGGTCAACGGCAGCTTGATTTTTTTACCGATCAGTTTGCCATAGCGTTTATCATCCGGATGCACCGCCACCGCGGCATCCCCCAGCATAGTTTCCGGACGCGTGGTGGCGACTACAAGAGAGTCTTTGCTACCTACAATCGGATAACGGATATGCCACAGATGCCCGGCTTCCTCTTCCGAGATAACCTCTAAATCGGAAACTGCTGTTTGTAGCACCGGGTCCCAGTTCACCAGACGCTTACCACGATAAATCAGGCCTTCTTCATACAGGCGCACGAACACTTCGGTGACGGCGTGCGACAGGCCCTCGTCCATGGTAAAGCGCTCACGCGACCAATCAAGGGAAGCGCCCATGCGCCGTAATTGGCGCGTAATCATACCGCCGGATTCTTCCTTCCACTTCCACACCCGCTGCAGAAACGCTTTGCGAGCCTCGTCTGGGGTTAGTCCAAGGTCGTGCCGCTTTTTGCCCTCTAGCTCTAATTGGCGCTCGACCACCATTTGCGTGGCGATGCCGGCGTGGTCGGTGCCCGCTTGCCATAAGGTGTTGTAGCCGCGCATGCGGTGATAGCGGATCAGGGCATCCATGATGGTATCTTGAAACGCATGGCCCATGTGCAGGCTGCCGGTGACATTCGGCGGCGGGATCATGATGCAATAAGCAGGACCGGTGCCGCGCGGGGCGAAATAACCGGCCTTCTCGTTTGGTGGATGTTCTCCACCTTGCTCCCAGGTTTGATAAATACCTTCTTCTAACGCGTGAGGGTCGTAGGTTTTCTCCAACGGCTTGGGATTGTCGTTCGGTGGATTCATGGTCGGTGAGTGTAATGCATAAACAAAAGCGCGGGAAAGTATGCTTCCCGCAACGTTAATTAAAGCGGGATCCGGTCCGGCTCCGGCCTTTATTATTTGGAATTATTCGGATGTTGAAGATTCGAGCGCCTCGCGCAGCAAATATTCCAATTTTTCGATCATAACACGCTCGAGCGCGGGACGCCCGGCTTTACGCAACTCGATATTAAGTTCCGCTACCGCCCGCGCAGCGATTGCGCGCGCCCGTTCAGAGGGAGATACAGAAATTGGCCGCGATGCCGCTTTGGCGGTGTTGGAGGGGGGCATGACGACGTTTTGTAACACCGGAATAGCATCATTCAATACCGGAATCTCAGCATCCCAGTTTATTGCCGCCTGCTCCAGCGGTTTTGGTTTTTTTGTCGCCGATTTAGAAGGCGGGAGGGAGGTTGCCGGGGGTTGCCGCACAGCGCTGCCTTGCGGTTCAACTTTTTCCGCCGCCACAGCGGGTGTGGGAACCGAGCCGGGCGAAAATGGAAGCTCTACCTGTATTCCGCCCGGAGGCGAGCCTTCTGCCTTGGCGTTGGCGGGTTCAGGCTGGACCGCCGGTTTTTCCACTTTCGCTTTTCTGCCTGCCGGCTTAACGCCGGCGTGCGCTTGTTCCGGGTTATTTTCCGCGAGTTCATTGCGCACTAAATCCTGCAGGCTTCGCAGCACTTCTTCCAGCGTATGCTTGGCAGCCGGGGTGTGCTTGGGTTTATCGGTGGATTTTTTCATAAGGCGACAGGAGGCGATCACATGTTGTGTGTTTCCAACGGATAACCCCGGTCACGATAGAAACGGAACTTGGCGCGTGCGCGCTGCTTCTCCTCTTCCTCATGGCCGACCAATTCTACCAATCGCTCAAAACGGCTAAAGAACCCCGGCACTTCTCGCCACAATGAAATTAATACGTTATAGCGGGTATCCGGCGATTCCTGATGGCCGATAAGTATAGGCGGTAATGCGGTTAACCGCACTTTGTCTGGTTCTCCAAGTAAACCATGCGGCACAAAACTGCCGGGATTAAAGACCCATAGCAAGTCATCCAGTTGTCTCGCTTCCTCCTCGCTCGTAGTCAATATGTAGACTTGATGGCCGAGCCGGTAGGCTTTGTCCGCCAATTTACATATTAGCTGCTTTTTTCCGTCCGGCTCCGGATTTTGCAGTAGATAAAAATCGATCCGGGTCATTACCGCTGATTCCGGCAGCGGTTAATGAGGAATTGCGTGAGCAGCGCCATCGGCCGGCCGGTGGCGCCTTTTTCTTTGCCGGTTTTCCAGGCGGTGCCGGCAATGTCGAGGTGCGCCCAATGGAATTTCTTCGTATAGCGCGCGAGGAAGGAGGCGCCAGTGATAGCGCCCGCCTCGCGCCCGCCGACATTCGCCATGTCGGCAAAATTGCTTTCCAGTGGTTTCTGGTAGTCTTCCCAAAGCGGCAGTTGCCACGCGCGGTCGCCGGTATACGTACCGGCCTCCAGCAGTTCGGCGGCGAGCGCGTCATTGTTGCTCATCAGGCCGCTGGCGTGATTGCCGAGCGCAATGACACAGGCACCGGTGAGCGTGGCAATGTCAATCACCGCGGCGGGATTGAACCGCTCGGTATAGGTCAAGGCGTCGCACAGAATGAGGCGTCCTTCTGCGTCGGTATTTAAAATTTCAATGGTTTGCCCCGACAGGCTGGTGACGATGTCGCCCGGTTTGGTCGCGCTGCCGCCCGGCAGGTTTTCCGCGCTCGGGATCACGCCGACGACATTAAGCGGCAGTTTCATCTCGGCAATCGCTTTAATCGTGCCTAATACACTCGCCGCGCCGCACATGTCGAATTTCATTTCATCCATCGCCGCCGCCGGCTTGATGGAAATGCCGCCGGAGTCAAACGTGATGCCTTTACCGACGAGTGCGACCGGCGCCGCGCCTTTTTTGCCGCCGTTATACTCGATAGTAATCAGCTTTGGCGGCTCGTGGCTGCCGCGCGCCACCGACAATAACGCGCCCATGCCTAACGATTCCATGTCGGCTTGTTCCAATACCGTGGTTTTCACGCCGTATTGTTTTTGCAGTTGCCGCGCTTGGTCGGCGAGATAACCGGGTGTACAAATATTACCGGGAAGGTTGCCGAGATTTTTTACCAAGGTAATGCCGGCGCTGATCGCCTGGCCCTGAGTTACCGCCTGTTCCGCTGTGCGGACATCGCTGCCCGCAGGCAGCGCCAGCACGACCCGCTGCAGGGCATGCCGCGCATTGGGCGGTTTGCTTTTTAGTTGCTCAAAGCGGTACAACGTGGTGTTGGCGACCTCCACCGCTTGGCGCACTTTCCACGCCAGGTCGCGCGCCTTGACCGGGAGTTCAGGCAAGTAGCTGCACAGGTCGGCGCAGCCAAGCTCGTTAACGGCAGAGACCGACTTTGCCACCGCGTCGCGGTATTGTTGATCGCCGAACTCTTGTTCTTCGCCGAGGCCTACGAGCAACACCCGCTCGCTGGCGATATTTGCCACATTATATAAAAGCAGGGTTTGGCCCGGTTTGCCTTCCAGGTCTCCGCGTTGCAAAATGGCGGAGAGCATGCCACCCGATGCTTTATCGATGTGCTCGGCGCTGGCGGACAGTTTGCCTTTTTCAAATATGCCGCTGACAAGACAGCTGCTTTGCTGTTTATCGGCGGTAAGGCTATTGACGGTGAATTCCATGCGTTTCTTCCTAGTAGAATGTTATATAGTTTATATAATTTTTCTCTAAGCTCGAGAGCCCGCCCTATGCGCCGAGGATTCTTCCAGCGTTTTCCGTCGGGTAAGCACGTGCTTCCGCTCTTACAGATTCTCTAATGTTTGCTTATCTTTTGTCAAAAAAACCGGCGAATATGCGCAGCGCGATTATTGATCGCGCATTTTATCGCGAAGTCAGCCAAACCTCACTCATTGTAACCGTCGTCTTTGTCGTTCTTTACGTCGTCATCAGTCTGGTTAACCTGCTTGCCAAGGCCGCAACCGGGCAATTGCCGGTCCATATTATTTTCGTCTTGCTCGGGCTGCAGACGGTAAAAAACCTCAGCCTGATATTGCCGTTGGTGATTTTTATCGCCATTCTCATGACTTTGGGGCGCTGGTATCGGGACAGCGAGATGACCGTGCTCGCCGCCTGCGGCATCAGCCTGCTGCACTTTTTACGCCCCACCTGGGTGGTGGCGTTATGGGCGGCGGGCATGGTGGCGCTGGTATCGTTTTATTTTGCCCCGCTGGCTTCCTCGCTTACTGATAAGGTGAAAAGCGAAAATACCGGTCCGTATGAATTCGGCGTCGCGGCCGGCGAATTTAACCGGTCCCGAAGAGGGGGCAGTGTTTTTTATGTCGAGCGGGTGAATAAAGATGCCACTCTGGAAAATATATTTGTCAGCAACGAGCAGCTTGGCAAACGCGGAGTGTTGGTAGCGAAAAGCGGTTATGAATTTACCAATCAAAAGACCGGCGACCGATTTCTAGTACTGCGCGACGGCACGCGTTATGAGGGTACTCCCGGCCACGCCGATTACAAGATTTTACATTATGAAACCTATGCAGTACGCATTGAGCCGCAAATCCCCGTCAATCCGGTGGCAGGATTGAGCGAACTCCCGACACGCCAGTTATTCGCCTCGGATGACCGTCTGCTGCGCGCGGAATGGCAATGGCGGCTGGCGAAACCGATTTCATTATTCATTCTCGCGACCTTGGCGTTGGTGTTCGCCTATACCGATGTGCACCGCGGCCGGTTCGCCAATTTGTTCACCGCGATATTGATTTATTTTATCTACGCCAATCTGCTCGGCGTCGCCCAAGCCCTGATCATGCAGGAGCGCATACCCGTGGGCCTCGGGTTGTGGTGGGTGCATGCCGGCTTCGCGCTATTGACCGCGTATTTAATTTTTCGCCGCGCCTATAACAAGCCTTTATTGCCGGCGATAACGCGATTCCACAAAAACACATGACGATTCTGGATCGTTATATCGGGCGCAGCCTACTCTCCAGCACTTTGTTGGTGTTCATCGTGCTGCTTGGTTTATTCACGTTTTTCGAGTTTGTCGATAAGTTAAGCGACCTGGGGCGGGCCGGGTTCGGCTTTTACCAAATCATGCGCTATCTGGTGTTAACCTTGCCCCGAAAGATCTATGAACTTTTTCCCATGGCCGCCTTGTTAGGCGCTACCCTGGGCCTATCCTCGCTGGCGATAGGCTCGGAATTGGTCGCGATGCGCGCCGGCGGGGTATCGCTGATGCGGATAGTTCTGTCGGTGATGAAAATAGGCGTCGCGTTCGCGCTGGTGGCGGTATTAATCGGCGAGTTCATTGCCCCAGCCAGTGAAAATCTGGCGCAGCGCGGGCGCGCCGAGGCATTGCGGGTAGGAATTCTGCAGGAGAATTTCGGCGTATGGCTGCGCGATGGAACAATATTTATCAGCATCGGCGAAGTGCTTCCTGATTTAAGCTTATTAGGCATTAATATTTATCAGTTTGATGACCAAAAACATCTGCGCATCCAGACCTATGCCGACGGCGGCAGGTATGAAGACGGCACATGGCGTTTGCACGGGGTCAGCCAAAGCCAGATTGCGGAAGATGGAATTCAAACCCGCTACCTGCAGTTCGACACCTGGAAATCAATTCTGGACCCCAACGTCCTCGCCGTTTTCACCGTGAGCCCGGAAGCCCTATCGGCCTGGAATTTATACCGTTACATCCAGCATCTTAAACACAATCAACAGGAAACCGGGCGTTATGAGTTGGCCTTCTGGTACAAAATCATTGCGCCCGTTACTACTGCCGTGATGGTGATTCTGGCGATTCCGTTTGTATTCAGCCAGCCGCGCAGCGCCGGCGTCGGCTTCCGCTTGTTCATCGGCATCATGCTGGGGCTGGCATTTTTCGTGTTGAACCGGGGCTTTGGTTTTTACAGCCTGCTGCACGGATTCCCGCCGGTCATAGGAGTACTCCTGCCGACGTTGCTGTTTTTCCTGCTGTCGCTTTTGCTGTTGCGGCGCGTTGCTTGAGCGGGCCGGGTAACATGGAGTCTAATAGACACGAGTCAAGGCGAAATAAGCCTGAGTTTTGGGAAATAAGTTTTGTACCGCTGGGGGTCGCGTGTCACCAGCGCCATGTTGCGGATCGCGGCATGGGCGCCGATGTAGAAATCCGGCAAGGGAGAGCGCCGCGCGCCGCCTGATCCCCGGTATTTCTTGAAACACTTACCGGCCAGAAACCCGGCTTCCCAGGGCAAATTCTCACGCCGGAAAAATTCCGGCGGCAACGCCTGGTCCAGGTCCTCGATCCGGTCGAATCCAATGGAAACCTCGCTGTAGATGATCGGGTTGATGATGAGCATATGTTCTTCGGCCAAGCTTTCCAATTGCACAGCGGACCAGCTATACCACTTCGGATCTTCGGTGACGATGTCGAGAATGATGTTGCTGTCCACCAATATTTGCCCCATGTCGTAGCCCGCATCAATCACCGCGAGTCAAGGACAGGATTTCGTCCGTGCTCAAACGGCTGGAAGCCTTGCCGCGCATAGCCGTCAGCAAGCGCCGGCCACGGCGCGTGGATTTGTCCGCCTTCTTTAGAATGACGCTGCGACCTTTCACCGTAAACTCTACTTCAGTATCAGGCAAAAGACCGAGCTGTTGGCGTATCTCGAGAGGAATAGTAACCTGACCTTTACTGGTGATACGCATAGATTGCTCCGTAAGAATCTTACTAGTAAGAGTAATACTCACCAGTGACCCTGTCAAGCCTTGTTCGAGATGTTCTCTCCTGTCTCAGGCTTTTGCCGGCCTCCGCCGGTAATGATGACAAACGGCAACGCGGCGACAAGGAGCACCGCGACCGATAACAGGCTGTCATAGACGATCGCCGCCGTTCTTCGGAATAAACCGGCGGCGAGGGAAGTGTTTACCTACATCAATCTGCCAGGCAGATACTGGTCGGTGAGAGCGGTAGCAAACCATTGACACAGACTGACTATTCGTGCTTTGCTTTTTCATGGGCTGCGCCTGCTTTCCCCGGCGGCAACCGGGTTTGCGGGTTAACAATGCAACCGAAAGGATACGCCGCCTTTCTCATTGATCTACACACTTGGTAGGAAAAAAAGGAGGGAGCAATAATGAAACCCAAAGGAACTGAAGACGTCGCCCTGATTAAATCAGGGGCTGTCATAGGATATTTACTGTCTTTGCTATTTCTTCTTAGTATTGCCATAACGGCATCCTGTGGTGGCAGCGGATATGGCGGCGGTGGGGGAGGCGGATATGGCGCACCGCAACCAATGCAGG
>Ga0099828_10000172_pt1 | contig 36424 bp, 38 predicted proteins | sample CZO8metaG_2_FD_79338 | JGI IMG/M metagenome (GOLD analysis project Ga0099828, IMG submission 79338) | Vadose zone soil microbial communities from the Eel River Critical Zone Observatory, Northern California, USA - CZOApr15con2H1.8 metaG | ecosystem: Environmental > Terrestrial > Soil > Vadose... | reverse complement strand
TGCGCTATGTATGAAGAGCCCTATCGCTGGGTGGAAGCAGTCGGCAATCGGCGACAGTATCTCGACGAACAGTTCAAGCAGGGGAGCCCGGTTGTCGCGCTGACCTATGATGGAGGCATTCTCTTGACGACGGTGAGCAAGGGAACACCGAAGCTTTACGAGATCTACGACCGGCTGGCATTGGGTGGGATGGGGCATCCCACGGATTTGGAAAAGCTTCGCTTCAGTCTGCTCGAAATGGCGCATGTCGAAGGCTTCAACCGCTCGCCGTCTGATGTGACGGGATCGAGACTGGTGAAGTACGGCATTGCACCGGTGATTAAGCAGGCCTTCGAGGAAATGTATAAGGCGCCGTTCATCGTGCGCATTCTGGTGGCCGAGTTGGGCCTGAAGCCGGAGAAGGACGCGCTCCTGACGATCAACTACGATGGTACGTTTGAAGAAACGACGGGTCGTGCGGTCCTGGCTGCCACCCCGGCTGTTCAGACGAAGATGATGTCCTATCTCAAGGAGCAGATGCCCGCCACGCTGTCATTGGAGCAGGCGTTGGATCTGGCGTTGCGAACCTGGGCAATCGGCTCGTTAGCGCATCAACAGGAAGAGGCAGACCAACAGGCTGAGGCCAAGCCACCGACAAGTGGAGCGGGCTCATCGGCCGCCGCAATCCCAAGCAGTGACACCTTGATCGCACATGTACGGGGCATTGCCGGTGAACGGACGATCGAATGCGCAGTCCTCGATCGTCAGGCTCCCGGCACCTCCAAGTATCGGTTGCTCAAGCCGGCAGATCTTTCAAGCCTCCTGCCGAAGGCGTTTCAATCCGTCGTGGCGAACTGAGATGTTGAACCGTATTTTCGGACTTGAAACCGAATACGGACTCTTGGTGAATCAAGACCGGCCTGATCATTCCCCTACCTGGTTTGCCCACAAGATTCGAGACCATCTCTTTCACGTCCAGCGGCGAGGCGTTCTCGATCTGCACCACCGAGGACACGATGAACCGCCTGGCAACGGAGGATTTCTCACCAACGCTGGGCGCATGTACCTCGACATGGGACATCTGGAGTGGGCCTCGCCGGAGTGTGAATCGCTCAGTGATGTGGTGGCCGCCGACCGCGCCGGCGATCAGTTGCTGCAGGATGCGATTCAAGACCTCGGTCTGGCCGACACGGTTTCATTGATCAAGAACAATGTGGATCATGAAACCGATGCGACCTTTGGATCGCACGAGAACTATCTCGTCTCGCGACGCTTCCCCTTTACGCGGCGCGGCCTCGGGCCCTTTGTAACCTTCCTGGTCACCAGACAGATCTTTACGGGGGCCGGACGTGTCGGCACGGCGGGTCCCCAGGACGCCTGGATTCAGATGGACCGACTCATCGTCCCGCGAGGAGCGACCCATCGCCACGCGCAGCAGCCTGTCCTCCCGTTTCAGCTCTCTCAGCGCGCAGATTACATCGTGAATGACTTTTTCGAATGGGTGCAGCAGAATCGCGCCATCGTGAATACCAGAGATGAACCACTGGCCGATCCGAATCAATACCGCCGTATTCATCTCCTGCTGGGCGATTCAAACATGGCAGAGGTGGCGACGGCCTTGAAGTTGGGTACGACAGGGTTGGTCCTTCAACTGATCGAAGAGGGCCACGCGCCGCTCGATCTTGAGATACATGAACCGGTTGAGACTATGCAGGAACTGTCACAGGATCAGGACCGACAATGGATCGTTCAGCTGCAATCGGGGAAGACGATCTCTGCGATCGACATTCAGGAAGCGTTTCTCGCGGCGGCGCAAGCGCACTATCGGGGGCAAGACGACGAAACCGACTGGGTGCTCGATCAATGGGAAGCGGTCTTGCAGGATCTCCGCGGGGATTACACGACGCTGGTGGGCCGGGTCGATTGGGCCTCCAAGTTGTGGCTGCTCGAAACCTTTCGCGAGGCGGAACAGACGACGTGGGCAGACCCGGCTTTGAAGAGTCTAGATCTGGAGTATCACAATCTCCATCAAGGCAAGGGGCTCTATTATGGTCTCATGGAAGAAGGGCGGGTCCCACGACTCACCACGGACAAGGCGATTGCCTTGTCCATGGACCATCCACCACGCAACACCAGGGCGTTTGGGCGGGGCGAGCTTGTTCGACATTTGCTGGCCTGTGGACCTCCGGATGAACCAGATGATCCCAAGCCGGAAGAACGGTTTTCTCCCTCGTATGTGATCAACTGGTCGATCTTCCAACTGCGTGGCCACGCGCCCTTTCCCATGCCTGATCCGTTCAAAACCTACGTGCAGGAAGTGCGTGCCCATCTTCAAACAGCCTGATCGTGTTGGTAGCGCGCACCCTCCTCATGCCCACACATAAGCTTGATTAAACAGGCTGATTTCTGAGGTGCTATGCTCTCTATGACTTTGTTGACTAAGGTGATGCGGGAGACATTGAGAGGAGGATTGTGATGAACACACGCAAGTGGATGATGGAATACGGGGTGGCGATGGTCCTCACGTTTGCGTTTGCCGTGATTTTGGGACACATTCCGCTCTTTCGTGAAACGACAATCGGGAAACTTCATGCCTCCGATCTGGTGCAGTTTATCGGCTATGGGGGCGCACTCGTGATTGCGTGGTTCGGGGCTCGTCAATTGGCGGCAGAACCGCCGGGCGACTGGAAGTGGTTAATGCCCTACCAGGCATTGATTCTGCCGGTGACGACACTCGCAATCGTGGCGATTTCTTATGGCGTGTTGCTCTATGTCTGCGATCCGTTCCTGAGCAAGTCAGGGAAAGGGATCTATAACTGGATCTTCATCGCGGCGATTGTCGCCGGCACCGTCTGGCTCATTCTGAGTTGGGTGCAGAAGTGCGCGCCACTTGTGGCTGCCATGGACTCTCGCAAGCTGCGCAAAGCGGCCTAGCCTCCAGGTTCACCGGCTGCGTCGAGCCCGACGCAGCCGGTTCTCCTCACGTTCGTTCTTGCAAGAAGTCCACAATCCGATTCTCTGCCCAGTAGGGATCTTCTCCGTTGTGTGCCCAGTGAAAGAACCCGCAATGTCCCCCGTGGCGAGGCGCGATCATCCGAATCTTAGAGTGGTGCTGAATCAGCGGCACAGTAAACATTGAGTAGGGAATGAAGGGGTCATCTTGTGCCGTGATGATAAGTGTGGGGACGGCGATGGAATCGAGCACATGGCGTGCGCCTGCGCGATCGTAGTAGTCGGCTCCGCTGGCATACCCTCCGTCCGGGGCTGTGTAACGGTCGTCGAATTCGCTGAGGATGCGAATGCGGTCAAGTCCGGCGAGATTCCACTTGCCAGGAAAGAGCACCGCTTTCCGTCGCATGCGCCTTTTGAGTTGGGTCAAGAAATGATGGTGATAGAGCCAGTTCCGAGGTTCTTCCAAGGCTTTGACGCATTGCGTCGGATCGATAGTCGGACAGACCGCGATCGCGCCGGCCAACGCTGCTTCTGACGAGCCGGCTTCTCCGGCTGCTTTCAGGACGAGATTCCCTCCCATCGAATAGCCGACAAGCCAGATGCGATCTAATCCATCCACGTGCGCCAATTCATGGACGATGGCTCGATAGTCCTGACTCAAGCCGCTGTTGTAGAGCGTCGGCGTCAGGTGCTCGGTCCCGCCACAGGTCCGTTGATTCATCCGGATGACATTGAATCCCGCGCGATAGGCTTTCGCTGCGATGCCGCGCATATAGTGAGACTCGCTGCAGCCTTCAAGGCCGTGCACGAGTACCACGGTTCGGCATGCTGTGCGGTTTGGCTGCCAGTGGCAGAAACCGAGTAACTGGGTGTGAGGCTCGGTGGTGAAGAGCCGCGAATCGGTCGGTACTCCGGCAAGGAGCCCTCGGCGAGGCCAATAGCCTGGGAACACGGTCATGAAATGTGGATTGCGGAGCCAGGTTGCCGGTGTAAAATCTCGCCATTCGGGTGACATGGACGTCATCATAAAGAAAAGTTCTATGGCTCCGCAGTATGAATTGCCAGAACGAGACAATTTGGAAGGGGAGGGTTTCCCACTGAAGACAACAAAGGCCTTCGAGAGAGGTCTCGAAGGTCTCGAGATGGTGGCTCCCCGGGCAGGACTCGAACCTGCGACCAGCCGGTTAACAGCCGGCTGCTCTACCAACTGAGCTACCGGGGAACGAGACAGTCCGTCGTAGGACTGCGCATTCTAGCAAAAGATTTTGGTTGGGGGGAGACTTTTTTCTATCAGGGCCTAGCTGGCCCTGCCTGCGTCTATTCCGTTATACGTCGAAATCCTCGGTTTCGTCCTCGTCCGAAGTCGCGTCAGTATTGCCTGCTGCGACGGATGCGTAGTGCCTCGCCCAGGTCAGATAGAGATTTCCGCTGTCGCGCATGGTATCGGCCGCCTTGACGAGTGTCTGCGCCAGTTCAGGGTCTTTGCCGCTGGCATGGATATCGGCTGCACGCCGTTCGAGCACTTTCGGGTACTCGTGGATCAGACCGGCAATCTCTCGAACGAGCTCATCAATGACATTGTCTTCGGTTTCCATCTGTTCCCCCCAGAGCGGCACGAACAAAAAACCCCATAGCGCAGGCGCCATGGGGTCTTGCGCGGGAGACCCGCTACACGAAACGGTTATCCTTGGTAGGCCTGCCCAATGGCTGCGGACTCACCTTTCTGGGCCATCAGCTGTCCGGTGGCGCTGACTGCCTGCATGGTGATGGCATGATGCTTGGCCGCGTCACAGACGATCACGCAGAGCTCGCAGCCTTTACAGCGGTCAATGATCACTTCGGCTACCATCTTGTTTGAATTGAGGTCGAGACAGTTGGCCTCCGGGCAATACATGATACACAGCCGGCACCCCTTCTTGGCCACGCATTTCTCGTCGATGACTTGCGCTACGTTATACATGCGAGCTGGTTCCTTCTCTCGCGTTAAGCTGCAACGGCAGGATTGCCGACTCGCAGCTCATACTTATTCTTCTCGGCCCATTCACTGGCGATGTTATAGGCCGCCTGCATGGTTGCAAGGTTCTTGGCCAGCAACATTTCTTTCTTGGCGAATTTCTTCTTAATCGCTTCATCCAAGGAGGCGGTTCCACCGGAGGCGACAAACTTCTTTCCGAACCGTTCCTGTAAGGCGCCGTCTAGAGCCTCCATTGAGACGCACTTGGTGATGCCTGCGACCGATCCGATCATCGACATATTCGTCGATAACTCGGTGCCGGCCACCTCGATCGCGAGCTCGGTTCCCGCAATGTAAAATACCTTAACATTCAGATCCTTGAGACGTTCAATGTCGTCTGCTGACAGAAGCTCCTGGTCGGAGTTGATGATGACGAGGCCACCTTCCTTCACGCCGGAGTAGAAGGGCATGGTGTAGCTCTTCCCCATGGTGATGACCTGGGGATGAAAGACCTGGATGACGTCGGGAAATACTAACTCGCCACGGTCGTAGATCCGTTCGATGCCGATCCGACAATAGCTCTCCGCTGGCGCCATGCGTTTCTCGGCGCCGAAAAAGGGATTGGAGATCGAAAACTTGCCGTCACGGTTGGCAGCCATTGCCAGGACATGCGCGGCGGTGACGGCGCCCTGTCCGCCTAATCCCGACATCCGGACATTCAGTCTTTTCTTGATCATGGTCGTCTCTCCTCCAGAATCGGATTAGGCTCCCTGAGAGGCGAGCTGTTTTGCAGCGGCCTTCTTTTCCTTGTCCTTGGCGGACACCTCTGCCAGGAGTTGCTTAGCTGGTTCGCTGATGTACTCTTTGTAGGCGAACCGCTCGGTCGGCTTTTCCGAGTCCCGCATTTCCTGGAGCCCTTCCATGCTGTTCTTTCCGATTTCGAGAATGCAAGGCGTATAGAGCTGGAGGTAGGTCGGGCCGATTTCGCGCGCGATCATGACCGCGTTCCGGACCACCTTCTCAATGAGGGAGGGTTTGCTGACGGTGCATTGGACCACGTAATGGCAGCCTGATTCGCGAGCGATTTCCGGCAGACGGACCTTGTCGAAGAGCTTCCCAACCGGCGCCATCTTGGCCACGAACCCCTTCTGCATCAGGCCGCTCTCCTGGCCACCGGTGTTGGCGTACAGTTCGTTATCGAAACAAATCGTGGTGAACTTCTCCTGGCGGAACCAGGCTTGAAGGGTCATGTCGAGGCCGATATCGACGGTGGCGCCGTCGCCGGCGAGCACGACCACGTCTTTCGTCCGGCCTGGGAAGCGGACGCTTAAGGCGCGCTTCAAGCCGGAGGCGATGGCGTTTTGGTTACCAAAGAGGGAGTGAATGTTGTGCACGGCCACCATGGGGAACACCAGGCTGGTGCAGCCGGTGGAGCCGACCATGACGGTGTCTTCGGGGTTCGGCAATGAGGCCAGGATGTACCGGAAGGCCATGGATTCCGGGCAGCCGGCGCAGAGGGAGTGCTGCTCGATCAGTTCCTTGCTGTTGCCGATATCCTTCCAGCCCCGGTCTTCCTTACCGTAGGTCGCGCTCTTGACCAGGTCTTGATAGTCGGACGGCATGATGTCGTACAGGTCTTCCGAAATCTTGATACGTTCCTTGCTCATTATGGCCTCCTCAGTGGTGCGTCTTATTCAGGGCGTTCGGTTCTTGCTGCCTAGGTGCGATCAACTGCCGCGACCAGCCAACGACATGGTGCGCATGCCGAGCAGGGTCTTGATTTCGGAGACAATAATTTCCGGTGGCATCGTCATGCCTCCGCAGACACGCGGGCCGGCGTTCACACGTTCACTGTTCGGTATGGTGGCTCTAATTTCTTTTGCCATCCATCCGGTCACGTTAAATTCGGGGACGACAATGTGCTTGGCGTTTTTCGTGGCTTCACGGATTTCCTCGCCTGGCCAGGGCCGCAAGACCTTGATCTTTACCAGACCGCAACGGATGCCTTCGTCCTCGAGGAGCCGGATGGCTTCACGACCCTGCGACACCGCCGTGCCAGAGGCGACAATGATGATTTCGGCATCGGTATTTTCTGTCTCGATCAACCCGTTTATCCACTTGATCGTGTGCTTGCGGGACCGTTCCACTGCAGCCCAGACTTCTTGCTGCCAGGAAGCGTGGGTGGCATAGCTGATGTAGTTGCTCTTCATGACAAACGGATCGCGCATCATCCGGACCGGCGGACATTCCATGTCCATACAGGGCACGGGCGAGCGGTATGGGTCATAGGGTGGAAGACACATGTCGGCCGGGGTGAGATTGACGACATCCTTGGTGTGCGTCACGAAGAATCCGTCGCAGCACAGTGCCAAGGGGAGGTGCACATCAGGCTCTTCCGACACCATGTAGCCTTTGAGGATCCAATCGAAGAAGTCCTGTGCGGTTTCCGCATGCCAGACGAGCATGCCGGTATTCAGTAGATACGCAATCTCGAGTGTGTCCGGCTGAATCGACAGCGGCGAGTTGATGCCGCGGCAGGTGACGATCATCTGAATCGGCAACCGTGCGCCGGACCACATCGGGAAGTTCTCCATCGCGCGCATCGTGCCGGGTCCCGCGGTCGTCGTAAACACGCGAGCCCCGCCGAAGGCTGCTCCCGCGCATTGCGACATGACGGCGAATTCGCTCTCGCCGCGGAAGTAGTCGCCGATGTAACCCTCGGCAAAGAGCTCGCCGATCAAGGCGGCCGCTTCGCTCTGCGGTGTAATCGGGTACGCGATCATGACGTCACAGCTGGCCCGCCGGAGCGCTTCCTTGATCACCTCGCTGCCTGTAAAGAACGACGGCGTGCGCGGCGCTTCGTTCATCATCTTCCAGGTGTCGGTAAAGGTCTGCCCTTTTTTGTTTTTTGTGCCGATGACGGAGTGTGTGTCTGCCATGGTTCAGGCTCCTTTCACTGTTTTCAGAACCTCAAACGGTTTAACTTAGTTTGAGGCTCCGCTCTTGGCTGATGTCAGCCGTGGTTTAACCGTTCCTTTTAATCTTTTCACGGCATCGGCCAGATTCAAAATCTTTTCGACGGATGCATCGCGGAACGATAGCATCGCATCTTCATGGCCTGCTTGAGCGCACATTGCAATCGTATAGCAGGACGTGCCACCCCGAATGATTTTGAGCGACAAATTCGCTTGATGGCAGTGGACTCCGATGAACATGCAGCAATCGATTTTATTGTGCCAGATGGTCAGATTCGGGTGGTTGGGATTGATCTCGACTTCAGGATTGATTTTAGGGTATTTGGGGCGGTAGTCCGGCATCGGGATCAGCATGGGCGTTTGCCCGGGTTGCACGCATTCCTTGAGCGTGTTGTACAAGTGGCGGATGGCCGTGGCCTTCTTGGCCGCCTTCTCGTTCCAGGCCCACAGGACTAAGGGGCCGGGGAAGAGGGTCGGCACTTTGGCCATGAGGAATTGTTTCGCCGCTTCCTCGTATGCCTTTTCCTCTGGGACGATGACACCGTTGATGTGAGCTTCCCCAGGGTTCGGCAAATAAATGCCCATGCTGGCAGCCGATGGAGGAAGGAAATGTTCAGGGCCTGGAAGGACACGATACTGAGTCATTACAGCTTAATCTCCGGCATGGGGTTAAAGAACGAGAAACACAGGTTTTCCAATGATCTTAGCCATCCTCACTCTAAGCTTTTCCCGTGCTCCCCGCAACCTCGCAGAAGGCCCACCGCCGAGAAATTTTGGGCTATCGAACGAGGGAGGCTTAGGCCTTTTGTCCTAACATGTGGGCTTTGCCCGCAGCCATCCACCTCGCGCCCATCGGGGCGCGCGCTATAGGCGCCCGCATTATAGGATTGGCTCTTTCAGTCTGTCAAACCAATCGGTAGACCGCAGGCGTGTACGGGCTTGCTCGCGCATGAATTATTGACACGAAGTCAATATGTTGCGCGGCATTACGGCAATTGCTCACAGGCTGGAATGGATCCGAGGACGCAGGCTCGCTCAAGGTCATCCTTGGCGAGCCGACCCTGTAAACGTTCTCGGTAAAGTTTTGCTCGGGTCACCAGGGCGGCAGCATTGGTGGGGTCGACCCGAATAACAGTGGACAGATCTTCAATCGCCCGTTCCGGCTGATTCAGCTTGAGATAGATTTCGCTCCGCAGTGCATACGCCTCTTTTTGATAGGGGATCCAACTTTCAGGCGTTTGGGCGTTGAGGAGTTTCTTCAGCGTCGCCAACGCGTGATGCCAAGATTTGGTGTTCGCCTGACGGCGGGCTTGAGTCGTGTATACGTCGATGAGGCGCTGGCGAGCGATATCAGCAAACGGATCGAGCTCAAGAACTTGCTCATAGGCAGCGGCAGCCTCGTCCCATTGTTTCAGCCACGTGAGTACATCCCCTTTCCCAATCCATGCCCATACATTCTTGTCGTCGAGTGTGATGGCGCGATCGAAGTCTATCCTGGCTTTGTCCAGATAGTCCGCATAGTCCAATGCCTGAGCCTGTTGGGAAAAAGCCAGTGAGACGAGTCGGAGATAGGTTTGCCCTCGCACAATTAATGGATCGACGTAGCGATCGTCAAGGGTGAAGGCGTCGGTGCTGATCTGGATCTTGTCCCGCAGATTCGATGTATGGAGAGCAGTCTCGAGCATCGCGCGTGCCCGTTGGTATGAGGCGGACTTCCCGTCCGGATCGATTGTCAGCATTCGGACGCCGATCGGCGGCTGTTGAAGCTCTTGCAGTTGCGAGCGCAATTGGTGATTTTCCTGCTGGAGTTGGCGAAAGTGTTGTGCGAGTTGCTGGTCGGATTGCAGTCGGCGTATCGCCTCCGCCAGACTGCTTACATTGACCGTGGCACGAATGCGTACGAAGAAGACGGGACGATCCAGCTCGAAGGAGCGCCTGGATTCGAGGATTTCCGTTTCCGTGACAGCGGCGGCAATTGTTCTGATTTCCAGCGAACTGGTTTGCGTGCTTCTCCCGCCAGATTCTTTTTCCACATCGCGGAATGTAGATTCGAGATAGACGCCCGCTTCTTCCACCGCGTTGCGTTGGGCTCGTTGGAGGACTTTTTCTTCTGCGCCGGCTAAGGTGTCGCCATCGGCCATGACATATTGGCCATCAGCGATGACGGTTTTTGTGGAGGCGCTGAACGCGGGGATTCCCCATAGAAAGAACACGAAAAAAGAAGAATAGAACAATCGCCAGTACAGTTCCATTCAGATAACTATACCGCGCGATGGCTGAAGCGGCAATGCAACCAGAGCGGGGCAAACGGAGTAAGGGCTGAAGGAGTGGAGCGACAGGCCTTCGGCTACCGTTCTTTCGGAAAGACTTGAGAAAATGGGTGGACGTCGACCCGTTCAAATACACCGTGGACAGTATAGGGGTCTTCGCGAGCAAACTGTCGCGCGTCTTCCAGCGAGTCCGCTTCGATGACGATAAGACTCCTGGTCTTATCCGTGAGCGGACCTGCTAGCACGACCCGGCCTTGCGCATCTAGGGGTTCCATCTTGGCGAGATGCGCCGGGCGATAGATTTTTCGCTTGGCCTCTCCGTCGGGACCGTCGAATCCGAGTATGACAAATTTCATAAATGTCTCGAGGGTTGAGGATTAGGATTCCGACCTCAGGCTAGGTCCTCTAGCGGGCAGCGATCTTTATAGCCGGTGGTCGTTTCATGCCACCAGAGAACTTCTTGTTCTCCGAGCTTCCAGCATAGATAGACCACTCGGCCGTCGCGAAGATGGGGAAAGTCACAGAGACCGAGATCCAGGTCCTTCACCAGGATGCCGAGTTCCTGAATTGCCTGAAGATTCGTACTGACTTGTTGGAGACCCACGATGTAGAGGTGTCCAACGGTACTGCCCCCGCCATATTCGGCCTGGGCGCTGGCTTTCTTAATATCTTCTTTCGTGCGTGACAAGATGGCCTTGGCTTGCTGAATCGATGTCAACTTGGAATTGAGCTGGGGGATGAGGCGATTGGCCTCGGACAATGTAAACATTCGCTCGTGCTGTCCGTGTTCGTCGTCGTGCGCCATGGTGTGCCTCCGCGAACCCCCTCATTTAGCACACCACTCTTTTGCGCTGCAACCGTAGGCATCGGAGTATGTAATTGTGTCGTCATGAAGAGGCATGTCCGGCTGGACTGGCTCAGCGCGAAGTGGGTAGCGTGAAAAAGAGATATCCCTGTTGACAAGGAACACCGTTCGCGTTATTATTCACTCACTATCTCAGCTCGATTCAAGGTTATCTCCACACACAAGACTTCCGGGGCGCATCTCGACACAAGTCACAATTGCTCAGGGCGACAGAGGCGAGTCAGCTCGGCACGAGTTCCGGCCTGCAACAATATCCGCAACCATGAGACAGGGTCGTACCCTGATAGCGACGAGCGAAAACAGGTAAGTCCCTCACGGGTCACCCTCTTGTAGCTGATATACACGACACAATCATCAACGCATTACCATTACTAAACTATTCAGTCCGTGGACAATTTCCCATGGTTCACCACGTGCGATCGCTGCCGATAACGATGCAGCGGAGGGCTTAAGAGGATACTCATGACACAAACGAAGGGGGAGGTTATGCATCTAGCGGAGTTGAAGCAGAAGTCCATCGCCGATCTCAATGAGGTTGCGCGCGATCTGAAGATCGATGGCGCACCCAATCTGCGGAAGCAGGAATTGATTTTTGCGATTCTGCAGGCGCAGACCGCGAACAACGGCGTGGTCTTCGGCGAAGGCGTGCTCGAAACGCTCCCTGATGGGTTCGGATTTCTGCGCGCTCCCGATTCGAACTATCTTCCTGGTCCCGACGATATCTATATCTCGCCCTCTCAAATCCGGCGTTTCAATCTGCGCACCGGCGACATTGTGTCCGGGCAGATCCGGCCGCCGAAGGAGAGCGAACGGTACTTTGCGTTGCTCAAGGTCGAAAAGGTCAATTATGAAGATCCCGAAGTATCTCGCGACAAAATCCTCTTCGATAACCTGACGCCGCTCTATCCGGAAGAGCGTCTGGTCCTTGAGTTCGACCGTGAAGAATATTGTACCCGCGTGATGGATCTCACGACCCCGATCGGCAAAGGCCAGCGTGGGTTGATCGTCGCGGCTCCCCGGACCGGAAAAACGATGTTGCTGCAGGCCATCGCTCGGGCCATTCTTAAAAACCACAAGGAAGTGACCTTAATCGTGCTGCTCATCGACGAGCGGCCGGAAGAAGTCACCGACTGGCAGCGGCAGGTGAAGGCCGAAGTCATCAGCTCCACCTTCGATGAGCCGGCCCAACGCCATGCCCAGGTGGCCGAAATGGTGCTCGAAAAGGCCAAGCGACTGGTCGAACATAAGAAAGATGTCGTCGTGCTGCTGGATAGCATTACTCGCCTGGCGCGTGCCTACAATACAATTGCGCCGCCAAGCGGCAAGGTGTTGTCGGGAGGATTGGACTCGAACGCGCTCCAGCGGCCGAAGCGGTTCTTTGGGGCGGCCCGCAACATCGAAAACGGCGGCAGTCTCACCATTATGGCGACAGCTCTTGTTGACACTGGTAGCCGGATGGATGATGTTATTTTTGAAGAGTTCAAAGGGACCGGCAACATGGAAGTCCATCTTGATCGCCGTCTAGCCGACAAACGGCTCTTCCCGGCCATCGATATCAGCCAGTCCGGGACGAGAAAAGAAGAATTGTTGGTGGATAAGGATCGTCTCAACAAGATGTGGATTTTGCGCAAGGTGTTGAGTCCGCTTGGGACGATGGAAGCCATGGAATTTCTGATGGACAAGCTGCATGGCACCAAGACCAATCAGGAGTTCCTGCAGTCGATGAATCGATAATATCCGTCTTGTATCTGGTCGCTGAGACAGGGTACAGTGGCGGGCCTTCGAATGGGCGAAGGCTGATGATTGTGACGTTTAGGGAGTGTGAATTATGAAGAAGGGTATTCATCCCGTGTATCGGGAAGTCGCGGTGCATTGCGCCTGCGGCAACAAATATAAGACCCGATCGACTGGTGGTGATATCAATGTCGATATTTGTTCAAACTGCCATCCGTTTTTTACGGGGACACAGAAGATCATTGATACCGAAGGGCGCGTTGAACGGTTCAAGAAGAAGTACGCGAAGAAAGACAAGTAGCTCGAGAAGAGGTCATACGAGGGACCCTGCTTCGCTGAGGGGCAGGGTCTCTTTGTTTTTGTGCGTCAGGGGCTGAGAGCGAATCAAAGGGAAACGGGGCCATGGAAGCGGTCTTACTGAAGAAATGGGAAGTGTTGGCAACTCGATATGATGAGTTGACGAATCAGCTCATGGACCCGTCTATGATGAGCCAACCCTCGCAGTTACATAAGGTGAACAAGGAGCGAACGGATATCGAACCGGCGGCCAAGCTTCTTGCAACCTATCGAGACAACGCAAGACAGTTGGAGGAAGCCGCTCAAATTCTTGCAGATCCCACGGCCGGGCCCGAGTTTCATAAAATGGCAACGGAGGAGAGCGCTACGCTCGAACGTCAACGGGCTGAGATCGAACAGCAGGCCCAAGAGCTGCTTATTCCCAAAGATCCACGAGACGAGAAGAATCTGCTCCTCGAAATCCGCGCCGGGACCGGTGGTGATGAGGCGGCGCTTTTTGCCGGAGCGTTGTTTCGCATGTACAGCAAATACGCCGAGATCAAAGGGTTCAAGGTCGATGTGGTCGAAGCCACGGAAATGGGGGTCGGGGGCTACAAGGGGGTCGTCGCGCTTATTGAAGGCAAGGGCGCCTACAGCCGCTTCAAGTTCGAGGCCGGGGTCCACCGGGTGCAGCGTGTCCCCGTCACCGAGGCCAGTGGACGGATTCACACGTCGACCGTCACCGTCGCCGTCATGCCTGAGGTGGATGAGGTGGATATACACATCGATCCTATGGATCTCCGGATCGACACCTTCTGTTCATCCGGTGCCGGAGGCCAGAGCGTCAATACGACAAAATCGGCGGTGCGGATCACCCATATTCCGACCGGTGTGGTGGTGAGTTGCCAGGACGAACGGTCTCAGCTGAAGAATCGCAACAAGGCGATGCGGACCCTGCGGGCCAGAATCGTCGAGGCGGAGCGGGAGAAGCAGGAAGCAGAAATCGCGCAGAATCGCAAGGCTCAGGTAGGTACGGGCGAGCGAAGCGAGAAGATTCGCACCTACAACTTTCCTCAGAATCGGGTGACAGATCATCGCGTCGGGGTGACGTTGCATAAGTTGGAACAGGTGCTCGAAGGCGATCTCGACGAACTCGTCCAGGCTCTGAAGACGCAGCGTCAGCAAGAAGTGGGAGCTGCTTAAAAATGGATGCGGTTGCCCCCATCCCGCAGTCAGCAAGTCAGGCGACGCTCGGTGAGGTCATCGCCGAGGCGCAACGGATGCTGGAACAGGCCGGTATCGACAGCGCGGGGCAGGAAGCATTTTGGATAGTGGAGCATGTGCTCCGTCTTCCTGCACATCGTGTTGCCGCCGATCGAGATCGACTGCTGTCTCATGCCGAGATGGTGGCCGCGAGAGGGCTGGTCGGGCGGCGGGTTGGTCGTGAGCCCTTGCAATATATCTTGGGGACTCAGGAATTTTGCGGGCTGGAGTTTGATGTGAACCCGGCGGTGCTCATCCCGAGGCCGGAGACCGAGCTGCTGGTGGAATATGTCGCGCAACGGATTCCCGCCGAGCGACAGGCCACCATCGTCGATGTCTGCACGGGGTCCGGGTGCATTGCCGTGGCGATTGCGCGGCTGAGACCTCGTGCGCGGCTGATCGCAACCGATCTATCGAACCCTTCCCTCGATGTCGCCAGGCAGAATGCCACGCGCCATGAGGTATGCGAGCGCATCACATGGTTGGAAGGCGACTTGCTGAGGCCATTGGCGGAGCAGGAGATGGAAGGGCGCATTGACGTCATCGTCTCGAACCCTCCCTATATTGCGGAGGCTGATTGGGCGACGCTTCAGCCGGAAGTGCGGCTGTTTGAACCACGAGGCGCGCTGGTGGCAGGGCCTCAGGGGACGGAGTTGCACGAACGGTTGCTGCAGGAGGCTGGTCGATACCTGGCTCCCGGCGGCGCGCTGATCATGGAAATTGGTGCCGGCCAGGCTCGTGCGATGCGCCGAATTGTCGACCAGATATCCGGGTACAGATTCCACCAGCTGGTCTACGACGCGGCGGGGCTTGAGCGTGTAGTGATTGTGGAGCGAATAGGAACGTAGGGGCGGAGACGATGGATCGTACTGTCATCACAGGCGGTATACCGCTTCGAGGGGAGGTCCAGATCAGCGGGGCGAAGAATGCCACGTTGCCGATCTTCGCCTCCACCATTCTTGGCGGCGGCGAGTGCGTCATTACCAACGTACCTCGCGTGGTGGATGTCCTCACCATGGGCAAGTTGTTGGGCATCTTGGGCGCCAAGGTTCACCATGAGGGGAGTCGCGCGCTCATTAACGCCGATGTGATCACGTCGACCCAGGCTCCGTACGATCTTGTGAAGACCATGCGGGCCTCCGTGCTCGTGTTGGGGCCGTTGCTGGCGCGATGGGGGGAAGCCACGGTGTCGATGCCAGGTGGTTGTGCGATTGGGTCACGGCCCGTCAATCTCCATCTTGCCGGACTCGCCAAGATGGGTGCGGAAGTTTCGATGGAACACGGGTATATTCGCGCCAAAGCGAAGCGGCTGACAGGGGCACAAATCTACTGCGATACGCCGACGGTCACCGGAACAGAAAATCTGATGATGGCTGCGTCGCTCGCCCGTGGGACCACGGTCATTGAAAACGCCGCGAAGGAACCGGAGATCGTGGACCTCGCGAATTTTCTCGTGAAGCGAGGGGCTCGCATCGCGGGTGCCGGGTCGGATGTCATCACTATCGAAGGTGTCCGTGAGTTGCACGGGAGCGATCACGACATCATTCCAGATCGCATTGAAACAGGAACGTATCTGGTGGCCGGGGCCATTACGCGGGGCGTAGTGACACTCAATCGATGCTGTCCGAATCACTTGGACGCATTGCTGATGAAGCTGCGGGAAGCTGGCGTCGAGATGCAGGTGGAGAAGGAACGGATTCGCCTCAACGCGGCATCGCGACTCAAAGGGATCGACATTCGGACGTTGCCGTATCCCGGGTTTCCCACCGACATGCAGGCGCAGATGGTGGCCTTGATGACGATCGCCGATGGGACGAGCGTGATTACGGAGACGGTGTTCGAAAGCCGCTTCATGCATGTCGAGGAGTTGCGACGGATGGGTGCCGAGATTAAGGTCGAAGGCAATCGCGCGGTGGTGGCCGGACCAACCCGGTTGGCCGGGGCTCCGGTGATGGCGTCCGATCTTCGTGCGAGCGCCGGATTGGTCTTGGCTGGTCTCGCGGCGGAAGGCACGACGGAGATTCTCCGGGTCTACCATCTGGATCGTGGCTATGAGCGGATGGAAGAAAAACTGCGTGGGTTGGGTGCGATGATCACCCGTAATAAAGAGGGAGCGGCTCCGGCCGAGACTCGTTGACATCATGCTGACGATTGCCTTGTCGAAGGGGAAAATGTTGGATCTCACGCTGGATGTCTTTCGCCGGGCGGGATATGCCCTGGGCAGCTTCTCGACCGAGAGTCGCCGGCTGGTGTTCCCCTGTCCTGAGATCGGAATGACCTTCCTGATCGTGCGGCCGACCGATGTGCCAACCTATGTCGAATATGGTGCGGCGGATGTCGGGATTGTCGGGAAAGACGTCTTGATGGAGCAGGACAGCGACGTATATGAGCCATTGGATTTAGGGTTCGGAGCGTGTAGAATCGCCGTTGCTGCGCTCAAGGGGCAGGCCTCACGCGACCGGCTGTCCTCGAAAATTCGGGTAGCGACCAAGTATCCGAAGATCACCGAGCGGTATTTCAATCAGCGCGGCGTGCCGGTCGAAATCGTCAAGTTGTACGGCTCGATTGAACTGGCGCCGTTGGTCGGTCTGGCCGATCGGATCGTCGATCTGGTCGAGACCGGCAACACGCTGAAGGCGCATCACCTCGTCGAAGTGGAGTGCATCGCGCAGTCCACGGCCCGGTTAGTCGTCAATCGAGCGAGTCTGAAGCTGAAGCATGCGGTGGTCACAGAGCTGATCAAAAAGCTCCGGGCTGTCAGCGGGACACCAACCGGGTTTCGAACATCCGCTCCGCGCAAGTCTTCGCGTGGGGTACGTCGAACGGTCAGACGGACGCGCAGATGAAGATTGTGGCCTCCACCGAGCGAGCCTTTCTCCCCGCACTAAAGAAAGTGGCGTCGCGTGCCCGCGTGCAAGGGGCTGCCGTCGAGAAGATGGTCAAGTCGATTCTGCAAGCCGTGGAACGGGGCGGCGATAAGGCCGTCCTTCGCTATACGAAACAGTTCGACCGCGTCTCCATGAAAGACACGGCGCTGCGCGTCACCCCCGAAGAGATCAAAGAGGCCTACTTCCACATTCGGAAAGACGAGGGGGACGCACTCCGGTTTGCAGCCCGGCGGATCACGTCGTTCCACGAACGCCAGCGCATCAAGACCTGGATGTATCAGGACAACGAGGCGACGCTGGGGCAGGTGGTCACGCCGGTCGATGCGGTCGGGGTGTACGTGCCGGGGGGCAAGGCCGTCTATCCCTCATCGGTCTTGATGTGCGCGATTCCGGCCAAGGTCGCGGGCGTCTCCCGTGTGGTGATGTGTACGCCGCCGCAAAAAGGCCAGATCAATCCCTATTTACTGGTCGCAGCCGACATCGCCGGCGTCACGGAGATCTATCGCGTCGGGGGCGTGCAAGCCGTCGGAGCGATGGCCTACGGGACAAAGACCATCCAACGCGTCGTCAAAATCGTGGGCCCTGGCAATATTTATGTCGCGACGGCCAAGCGGCTCCTCTACGGCACGGTCGGGATCGACATGGTGGCAGGCCCGAGCGAACTGCTCGTCGTCGCCGATGGCGACGCCAAACCGGCCCATGTCGCGGCCGATCTTCTCTGCGAAGCGGAGCATGACGAAGATGCGCAGGTCTATCTCGTCACCACATCGGCCCAGTTGGCGAAGGACGTGGTGCAACTCATCGGCAGCCAGTTGAAGGGGCTGCAACGGGAAAAGATCGCGGCCAGGTCCATTGCGCGCCATTCGGTGGCCTTCGTGGTCACCACGATGGACGAAGCCATCGATGTGGCCAACGAGATTGCCCCGGAACATTTGACCCTCTCGGTCGATGAACCGTTTGACTATCTAGAGAAAATCCGTCACGCGGGGGCGCTCTTCTTGGGTCGATACACTCCCCCATCGGTCGCGGATTATGTTGCCGGCCCGAATCACGTCCTGCCTACCGGCGGGACGGCGCGCTTCTTTTCGGCGCTCTCCGTCCACGATTACATCAAGGTGAGCAACATCGTGCACTATACGCGCGAGGAATTGAGCAAGGTAAAAGATCATCTCGTTCGGTTGGCCCACATCGAAGGGTTCGACGCGCATGCCAAGTCGGCCCAGAGCAGGTTCTCATGAAAAAGAACGGATCTGAACCTCGACAGTCGTCGATTCACCGTGCCACGAAGGAAACGGATATCCGTGTCGAATGGACGCTGGACGGCAGCGGCCAAGGGAAGATTGACACCGGGATTCGCTTCTTCGACCACATGCTGGAGCTGCTGTCCAAGCACGGCTTCTTCGACCTGACGGTCCAGGCCAAAGGCGATATCGATATCGACGAGCACCACACGGTCGAGGATGTCGGCATTGTCATGGGCAAGGCGCTGCATCAGGCCTTGGGCGAGAAGGCGGGGATCAAGCGGTTCGGGTTCGCCTCAGCGCCGCTGGATGAGACGCTGGCCCAAGTCACCGTCGATCTCAGCGGCAGGCCTTACCTCGTCTACAACGTGGCGTTGCCGGACCGGAAGATCAAGGCGTTCGACCTAGGATTATTCGAAGATTTCTTCCAGGCTTTCGTCATCCACGGCGGCTTGAATCTCCACGTGAATCTCATATACGGCCGCAATCCGCACCACATCATGGAAGCCGTCTTCAAAGCTTTGGCCAAAGCGTTGGATCAAGCGACGATGCTGGAGGAACGGTTGGCAGGGAAGGTCCTGTCCACGAAGGGGATGCTGTAAAATAGAGCAGGGCAATGGGAAACGCCATTGCGTACTGGGGTAGGTCTCTGAAGTAGGAGCCTGCCCTTTTGCATTTCATGAGCGGATCGGCAAATTGCGTGATTGCAAGACCTGAGTCATAACTTCTGCTTCAAATGGACAAGAAGCGTCATCACTACATCCCGAAAGCCTATCTGAAGTCCTTCTGTGATAGCAGCGGGAAAGTCCTTGTCTATCGCAAGGATAATCCGTACAAGGCCATTCCGTTGTCACCCGACAATACAGGCTTTCACAAGTACTACTACTCCCAACCGAGACCTGAGGGCGGGAAAGATCACAATGCGCTCGAGGATTGCTTCTCAAGCATAGAAACCAAGTGGCCGAGGATCGTTAATCAACTTTACCGTCGAGAGAATCTCAATGATTCCCTGGTGGACATATTCGGTTTCATGGCCCTGCAGCGTGCGCGCGTGCCCGCCAGTCGTGATGCAATTGAGAAGATGAAAGCAGAAGAGGTAAAGGCCAAGGTTCGTCGATTGGACGCGGCGGGGAAGCTACCGCCGAAGCCCGTGGGCTTTGAAGACCTACTTGACCATGTTGAAGTCACTATCGACCCACACCAATCCATTCACGCCATGGTTCACGTGATACGGGTAACTGGTCACGTGCTCGATCGGATCGGCTTCTTTGCGATTTACAACAAAACCGACGTACCATTTTTGACTAGTGACAATCCTGTAATATGGTTCGATCCTTCTGTTCAGGACGCCGACCTGCGGCCATATGTTCTCCAGCCTAATGGTCCGGTTGTCTTGCTGTTTCCCGTTAGTCCGTCACTCATCATCTATGGAGACTCGTCGGGGCGGGACCGGTTTGCATCAGAGGGGTTAGGGGTAGCGGATCTGTAGGATACTGGCTCAGTCGAGATGAGCAATCGGCAAGTCTGTCGTTTCGGGTACCAGGCTATCTTTGCGCAAAAGGCGGGACAGGAACGAATTATAGAAGAGCACGCCGGGTTGTCCCCTATCATACGTTTCAACAGAATTGGTGCAGGCGAAGATGAGGCCGTCTTCTTTGAGATGGTTTTCGGAAAGCGAGAACGAAAGCCAAGGTGGGTCGAATAACTGGAGCCGCCAGCAACAGCTCTGTGAGTATCCCAGTTATTGGCTGGGTTTTGTGGAATACCGGAGACCTTCCTTGTCTGCCTGTTCATTCCCCGATGTGGCTGAACTGGCTCAGGCCTCTTTACTCTAAGTTCTAGGTCCCTACAGTTCCCCCTGTTCAGTTTGGCAGTGGCAGGACGGCGTCAGTTGCGGTATTGTTACGACCTTACGCTGGGCAAGGGGTAGGAGGTGTGGGGCAATAGGTATGAGCGGAACAAGAGTCTTTCCTCTAACCACTAGCCCCAGGCCTCACGCCTCCAGAAGGCTGCGGAAAAACGACACTTAGCAGAACGGTATTTCGATAGTCCGGCCGTGTGCCACAACAGGAGAATACTCCCGCAGGATGCTCAAAAAGCCCGTCCAGCAAGGCCGCCGCAGCGAGTGAAGGGGCCGAGGCGTACCCTTGGGGTACGTTGAGGATCTGAACGATGCTAGAACGAAGCTGGCGGACTTTTTCAGCATCCTGCCAGGAACTGGGTATGATTGCGATCATCGACTACGGCATGGGCAATCTCCGCAGTGTCTCCAAAGCCTTTGAGGCGGTGGGGCATCAGGCGGTGGTCACGCGTGATCCGCGTGTGATCGGGAATGCGAGTCATGTCGTCCTGCCTGGTGTCGGGGCCTTTGGCGATTGCATGGACAATGTTGAGCGCTATGGGTTGGTGGAACCGATTCGTGCAGCGATTCAATCGGGAAAACCATTTCTGGGAATCTGCTTGGGGCTCCAATTGTTGTTTGAGGAAAGTGAGGAATTTGGGACTCACAAGGGGCTCGGCATGATCCCCGGCAAGGTCAGACGATTTGCTGCCGATCAGGGGCTGAAGGTGCCGCATATGGGTTGGAATAATGTGACGAACGAGCGGCCCTGTCCCCTGTTCGAAGGGATTTCCAACGGGTCGTACTGGTACTTTGTGCATTCCTTTTATGTCGATCCCACTGACAAGACCGTTGCGGCAACCACGACGGACTATGGGACGACGTTTGTGTCGAGTATCTGGCGGGACAATGTGGTGGCCTGTCAGTTCCATCCTGAAAAGAGTCAGGCCGTCGGGTTACGGTTGATCAAAAATTTTGGATCCTGGAAATGATCATGATGAGCCACAAGGGATGGTCGATGGCATTGGTAGGACTGGCTGTGCTGGCGGTTGCCGGCTGCAGCGGATCAAAAGTGACGACGAAGGCGTCAGCGGAATTGCCGCGCTATCAGATTCGTACCATCGCTTTGGTACCATTCACGACTCTCGCGACGCCACAGTTGAGGGACACCGTCGGTCAGACCTTTTCAGTGCCGCCGGGGGCTCGCAGGTCTGATATGGCGATAGCGGTGCCGCCGAATACCGAACAGCCTCTTCGGCAAACAGTCACAGTGCCGACTGGCGCTGGGGCCACCGTCACACAGTTACTGTGGAGCCGGTTGAAAACAAGGCAGGGTGTTACAGTGCTTTCGCCGAGTGAGGCAGCGAAAGTGTTGGCCTCTCCGGCGACGCCTCAACCTTCCGCCGGTCAGTCATCAGCGGTGACGGTGGCAAAACAGCTCAAGGCGGATGCCTCGTTGATCGGCCAAGTGTTGGTGTACCAGGAACGAGTCGGTGGTCGCTTTGGCGCCAACCCCCCGGCAACGGTGGGTTTTGAAGCCAAGGTCGTCGCGGCTGACGGACAAGTCCTGTGGGAAGGGAATTACTACGAGAAGCAGCGGCCGATGACGGAGGACTTTATGGGATTCATTCAGCGGCATGGGGTGTTTGTGACGGCGGAGGGGCTGGCGATCTACGGGGTTGATCATATGCTCCTTGAATTTCCGTTTGGAACGGAAGGGGAACGCTAACAGGGGACGGTTCTATGTATGCTCGTTATTCCAGCGATTGATGTAAAAGATGGCCGCTGCGTGCGGTTGCGTCAGGGCGACATGGCGGCTGAAACGGTCTATTCCGACGACGTGCCGGCTATCGCGAGGCAATGGCAACAAGGTGGTGCGAAGCTGATCCATGTGGTGGATCTGAACGGAGCCGTGTATGGGGAGCCGCGCAATCTTCCTCAGATCGAAGCGATCATTCGCTCCGTGAGTGTGAAGGTGCAGGTCGGAGGAGGGATCCGGTCGATCGAGACTGTGCGTCGCTATCTCGGCGCGGGCGTGACCAGGGTAGTGCTCGGCACTGCGGCATTGACCGATCGGTCTTTCTTAGGGCAGGCCTGTCGGGAGTTTCCTCGCCAGATTCTCTTGGGACTGGATGCGCGGGATGGGAAGTTGGCGGTCAAGGGTTGGACGGCGGTATCGGAGACGAAGGCGACGGATATGCTCAAGGAGTTAGAAGACTATGCCTTGGGCGCCGTGATCTATACGGACATTGCCCGCGATGGTATGTTGGGCGGGCCGAATCTGGCGGCGTTGCGGGAGGTGGTTGAGTTGTCGTCCTTCCCCGTGATTGCCTCAGGGGGGATTTCGCGCGTCGAAGACTTGCAGGCCGTGCAGGCGCTCGGTCCACGGGTTGAAGGTGCGATCGTGGGGAAAGCCCTCTACGATGGCAAATTAGATTATCGGGTCGCTCTTGCGTCTCTTGGTGCTGAGTAAGGGCCTGGCGTGAGGAATTCCTTGCCGACATTTACGTTTCACGAGTTGCCATGTTGACCAAACGCATTATCCCCTGCCTCGATGTGAAAGACGGCCGCGTCGTCAAAGGCGTGAGCTTTGTGAACTTGCGCGACGCGGGAGATCCGGTCGAAGTGGCAACCATCTACGATCGCGAAGGAGCTGATGAACTCTGTTTCCTGGATATTACCGCCTCTCATGAGAACCGTAAGACCATCATTGACGTGGTCGAGCAGACGGCGGCGCGGGTGTTCATGCCGCTGACTGTCGGCGGAGGAGTGAGAACGCTCGAGGACATCCGGGCGCTGTTGAAGGCGGGCGCGGACAAGGTGAGCATCAATACGGCGGCAGTCCAACGGCCTGAATTTGTGCAGGAGGCGGCGGAGCGATTCGGGACGCAATGTATCGTCGTGGCGATCGACGCCAAGCGTCGCATTGCGCCGGCGGCAGGGTGGGAAGTGTTCACCCACGGCGGCCACAAGTCGACCGGTCTCGATGTCGTCGAATGGGCGAAGACGATGGTGCAGTATGGAGCAGGTGAGATTTTGCTTACGAGCATGGATCAAGATGGGCAACAGCAGGGATACGACCTCGCGTTGACGGCCACCGTGTCAGAGGCTGTGTCGATTCCAGTGATTGCGTCGGGCGGCGTGGGGAATTTGGACCATCTCTATGACGGATTCGTCAAGGGCAAGGCCGAAGCGGTGCTGGCCGCGTCTATTTTCCATTTCAGGACTCACACGATTCCCGAAGCGAAAGCCTATCTTCGTCAGAAGGGAGTGGCGATTCGATAATGGATGTAGGGCAATTGAAATTCGATGCGCAGGGACTGATTCCGGCGGTCGTGCAGGATTGGCGGGATGGCACGGTGCTGATGGTGGCCTTCATGAACCAGGAGGCACTGCAGAAGACCATCGAGACGAAATCTGTGCATTTCTGGAGCCGTTCGCGCCAGACGTTATGGGAAAAGGGTGAGACCTCCGGTCACAGGCTGCAGCTCAAGGACTTGTTTCTCGATTGTGACGGCGATGCCCTTCTCGTGAAGGTCGAGCCGGTCGGTCCGACGTGCCATACGGGGGAGCGGGCTTGCTTCTTTTCGCGTCTGGACTCGCCGGAGACAAAGACGTCCGAGTCCTGGGGTGGAATTCTCGAACGCCTCTACCAGATGATCCAAGAGCGGAAGCGTCAGCCCTCGAGTGAGTCCTACACCTCCAAACTGCTGGAAGGCGGTGTCGATCGTATCCTGAAGAAGGTCGTCGAGGAAGCCGGCGAGGTGGCGATTGCAGGGAAAGGTGGGAAGAAAGACGAGATCGTCTACGAAACGGCGGATCTCCTGTTCCATACCTTGGTGGCGCTGGGGTATCACGGCATCACACTTCAAGACGTCTATCAGGAGTTGGCGACTCGGTTCGGGAAGTCGGGCTTAAGAAAAGGAACCACTTCATGAGCGAGTGCCTCTTTTGCAAAATCGTCGCGAGGACCATTCCCGCAGCGCTCGTCTATGAGGACGATCTGGTGGTCGCGTTCGACGATATCAATCCCCAGGCGCCGACGCATACGCTCGTCATCCCCCGAAAACATGTGGCCTCGATGGCCGAACTTCAAGATTCGGATGTCGGGCTACTCGGACGTCTGATGCTGGCCGGTAATACGATCGCAACACAGAAGGGGATTGCCGATGCCGGGTACCGTTTCGTCGTCAATACCGGTGTGCATGGCGGCCAGAGCGTGTTTCATCTTCATCTCCATGTTCTGGGCGGGCGCCATCTCACTTGGCCTCCTGGCTAACGCGTTTTCACCACATTGACAGGCTTCTTCTCCGTCTGTTAGCATATTTGGTCTATTTTACGACCACTTACGTTTATCTTTCTCACCGGTGCCAGGTGAGGAAATAGGAGCCGCGACTCCCGTGGGCCGAGGTTTGATTTCTGAAGACGTGATCAATCAGGTCAGAGATCGGGCCGATATCGCCGAGGTAGTCGGACATCACGTAAGCCTGACTCGGGCCGGCCAGAACTTGAAAGGTCTCTGTCCCTTCCATCAGGAAAAATCGCCCTCCTTTACGGTCAGTCCTTCCCGCCAGATCTTTCATTGTTTCGGATGCGGTGCGGGCGGCAACGTGTTTACGTTTTTGATGCGGATCACCGGCGCGAATTTTCCTGAGACAGTCCGTGAGCTCGGACAGAAACTCGGGATTAACGTGCCGGACAGCGGGCCGAGCGCAGGGCCTCAAGCGGCACAGGCGAGTCGCCTTGAACCGCTCAATCAGGCGGTGACGGCGTGGTTTCAACAGAATTTGCGGGATGGGGTGACCGGTGCGACGGCGCGGGACTATTTGGCCAGCCGAGGCATTCACGCTGGGACGATCGATCGATTTGAAATTGGTTGTGCACCGGCAGAGTGGGACGGGCTCATCAAGGCGCTAAGCAAGCAGGATTTTTCACAGAGTGATTTGGCCGCCGCAGGATTGACGGTGGCGCGCGAACATGCGTCTGGGGCCTACGATCGTTTTCGCGCCCGCGTGATGTTTCCTATCACGGATTTGCGTAAACGGGTCGTTGGTTTTGGCGGGCGTATTCTCGGCGAGGGGACTCCAAAGTATCTGAATTCGCCGGATACTCCCTTGTTCAAGAAGGGGCAGACGCTCTACGCGTTGGATCTTGCGCGGGAAGCGGTCGCTCGGCTGAAGACCGTAATCGTGGTGGAAGGGTACTTCGATGCGGTCGCGCTTCACCAAGCCGGACTGACCCATACGGTTGCGACGCTGGGGACCGCACTGACGGCGGAGCATATTCAGGTGTTGAGACGGTTTGCCTCTAAGGTCGTCCTGTTGTTCGATCCGGATCAGGCCGGGGTCCGTGCCGCACTGAGAGGGCTCGATTTGTTTGTGAACAGCGGGATTGGAGTGAAAGTCGTCACCTTGCCGGCTGGAGAGGACCCCGATACTTATGTGCGGAAGGAAGGGCCGGAGGCCTTCGCTTGTTTGGAAGAACAGGCTCCGAGCCTCTTGGATTTTTCCCTCGAGCATAGTTTGAGCACAGCGGAGTCCGGTACGATCGAAGGACGTATCCGCAGCGTTGACGATGTGCTGCGGATTCTGCAAAAGAGCGAGCATCCGATCGAACGAGAGGAACGGATTCGCGTGGTAGCCGAACGACTGGGGATTAGCCAGCAACGATTGATCGAGCGTTATCCGGCGTTGGTACAGTCGGAGGGACGTCGACCGGCGGCCGCTCAATCGACTGGCCCCACACCGGCGACGTTCAAGGGTGTGAGCGAAGAGCGGGATCTGGTGTATTTGCTGCTGCATGGGCATCTGACGCCCGCCGATATGCAACGACTGCGGCCTGAGGCCTTCTCCGTTCCGGCCTGTCGGTCCCTCGTTGAAGCGGCACTGAATCACCTTGATCGAGACGGACGAGTGGGCCTCAGGTTGTTGCTGGATGCGGTGGCCGATCATCCGGATTGCGGGTCGCTGGCGACTGAGCTGTCCATGCGGGAAGACCATTTCGACGACGTGAGGGCCCACGTCGCGGGGTGTTTAGAGACGTTGGATCGGAAGCGAGCCGAGGCTGTGTTTCGAGATCTGATCGCGCGACTCAAAGCCGCCGAACGGGAAGGCCGTGTGGAGGATGCGCGGATGCTGAACGCACAAGTGAATGAATTGCGAATGCAAAAGGCGGGTCGGCCCTCCACCGGGATGTTGTCCTTAGTGAAGGAGTAGTCATGGCGAAACCAGAGTTGCTTGGCGAAGTGAAGAAGCTGATCTCGATGGGGAAAGAGAAGGGCTTTTTGACGTACGACGAGCTGAATAGCACGTTGCCCGCAGAAGTGGTGTCTTCTGAGCAGTTCGGCAGCATCATGACGATGTTCGGCGAAATGGACATCGAGATTGTCGATGCGCCCGAGGGGGAACGGATCAGGAAGGCCCGGGACACTGAGGAGGCAAGTGAGGAAGCCGAGGAAGCCGAGGTCGAAGCCGGTGCTAGTGCCGGGGAGGAGGGTGAGAAGGAGGAGAAGGAAGAGAAGGAGATCGATTTAACTCCCGGCGCACTCAGCCGGACCGACGACCCGGTCCGACTCTATCTCAAAGAAATGGGAAGTGTGGCGCTGTTGAGTCGTGAAGGAGAAATCGAGATCGCGAAACGCATCGAAGAGGGGAAGAAGGACATCGCCTCGGTCATCTATGGGATGCCGATGACGATTGAGTTTGTCCTCGCACTGTGCGATCAGCTCAAGAACGGGACCATCGACGTGCGTGAGATCGTCCCGATCGTCGAGACCGAGGAGGAATTTGAGGAAGAACAAATCCAGCGGGACTATGAAGAGCTTCGAGTCAAGACGCTCGAAGGGCTGAACTCTGTCCGGAAAATCTCGACCTCGCTCAAGAGTCTCTATGAAGTTGTCCGGCATGCCAACAGCGATCCCGCGAAACAGAAGAAGATTAAGAAGCAGATCGATACGATTCGCGATCAGGTCGTAGAGAAGATGGAGTCTGTCAACCTGCATGGTGTGCTGAAGGATCGGATGGTGCAGCGTGTGAGGGAGCTGGCGATTCAGATCCGGACGGCGGAGCGAGAGATCGTCAGTTGCCAGCGGCGGCTTGGGATCAGCGGTGAGGCCGGTACTGAGGCCCTTAAGAAGCTCTGCCGCGAACGGAAAGACTTCCTCGCCGTCAAACGTAAGTCGAGCTGCTCGGAGGAGGCCCTCACCGAGATTAAAAAGATCTACCAAGCCGCGAGGAGCCGGGTTCGACAACTCGAGACCGAAGAGGCCCTCGTGTCCGCGGAAGAGATCAAAGATGCCGTCAAGCATCTGGATGTGGCGGAGGAAAAAGTCAAGCGTGGGAAAGCTGAGCTGGTCGAGGCGAATCTTCGTCTCGTCGTCAGTATCGCCAAGAAGTACACGAACCGGGGTCTCCAGTTCCTCGACTTGATCCAGGAAGGCAATATCGGCCTGATGAAGGCCGTCGATAAGTTCGAGTACAAGCGCGGCTACAAGTTCAGTACCTATGCCACCTGGTGGATCCGCCAGGCGATTACCCGCGCGATCGCCGATCAAGCCCGGACAATCCGTATTCCGGTGCATATGATCGAGACGATCAACAAGCTGATCCGAACCTCCCGCCATCTGGTCCAGAAACTCGGGCGCGAACCGACGCCGGAAGAAATTGCCGAGCGCATGGATTTGCCGCTCGACAAAGTGCGGAAGATCTTGAAGATCGCTCGTGAACCAATTTCTCTGGAGACCCCGATCGGCGAGGAAGAAGACAGCCATTTGGGCGACTTTATTGAGGACAAGAAGGCAGTTTCTCCTCTGGAGGCGGCGATCCGGTACGATCTCCAGCGCCAGATCAACAGCGCATTGGAAACACTCACGCCACGGGAAGAGAAAGTTTTGCGGAAGCGGTTCGGCATCGGCGAAGCCACCGACCATACTCTCGAAGAAGTCGGTCAGGATTTCGAAGTGACCCGCGAACGTATCCGGCAGATCGAAGCCAAGGCCTTGCGCAAGCTGCGTCATCCGAGTCGGAGCAAAAAGCTACGCAGCTTCGTGGAAAGTCTGTGATGTGCCATGGAGTGTTCCTCGGGATTTGACTCCGCTCCCTGGGCAGCCTAGAATTGACTGTTCGTGTCTGCGGGTCAGGCGCGAGAGAGTCATCCGCCTGATCGGGCCCATAGCTCAGGTGGTTAGAGCGGCTGACTCATAATCAGCTGGTCCTAGGTTCAAGTCCTAGTGGGCCCACCAGCGCGGTCGAGGAACTCATAGGTCAAGATCGTTGTTCGGAACAACAGCTATAGGAGTGCGTTGAACCAGAATCTTTCCCCCCTTATTGAGCTGCAGAAGTTGGATCTCCGCATCATGGAGATCAAGGACCAGCGCCGAAAAATCCCAGAGCGGCTCCACGCGGTTGAAGCCCCGCTTCGAGAAGCCCAGCAGCTACATCAACAGACCAGTGCCTCCGTGGAGATTTTCATCAAAGAACGGCGGTCGCACGAACAAGATCTTGAAGCGCATGAAGCGCACACTGAGAAAATGAAGTCGCGTCTGTCCGAGCTGAAATCCAACAAGGAATACCAGGCTCATCTGTTTGAGATCGAGGTTGCCAACAAGAAGAAAGGGGACATCGAGGAGAAGACTTTGCTGTGTATGGAGAAGATCGAACAACTGCAGCGCATGGCGAAAGAAGCACAAGAGAAGCTCAGCGCCATCGAAAAGGCCTTTACGCAGGAAAAACAGGCGCTCGACGAACTGGAGCACACACTCTCAACGGAGTTGGCCGATCTCGAAGCGCAGCAGCAAGCCAGTTCGGCTCATGTCGAGAAGGGGCTCCTCAGCCGCTATAATACGATCAAGGCGGCGCGGAAGGATCAACCGCTCGCCGAGATCAAAGAGGGGATCTGTTCCGGATGCCGTCTTCAGCTTCCTCCGCAACTGATTTCAGAAGTGAAACGCTCGCAAGATCTCCACACCTGCCCCTATTGCCGTCGGATGCTTTACTGGGATGGACAAATTCCTGTCGAAACAACGTCAGGCCCCGATATCGATAAGACATCCGCCCTTGAGATTGGCGAGTCAGTCTAGTCTGTGTTCCCCAAAACGGCCTGAGTCGTTTTGAAGTGCAGTTTGGCGACCGACCCCAGTCGTTCCTCTCCATGCTTCTTCACGATCATACGTCCGGCCAGTCGACGGCGGGTGACGCGCCTTTGGGCAACGTTGTGCCGATCTCATCCGAGAGACGTTTCAATCGAAGGAGGAATTCCGCACGCGCCAGGATGGAGGCGGCGGCCACGGCCAGATCGGATTCGGCCTTATGCCGTTGTTCTAATACGATCGTGCGCCCCTTTTCCTGTAATGCATCCAGAATCAATCGCTCGTCGCCAAACTGATCCGAAATCGCGCGCCCGCACGAAACCTTGTCCAGCAAAGTCTCCAGGGCCTTGGCATGTCCCCATGCCAGCAGGCGGTTCAAGTTCCGGATCTTCGCGTACAGTTCGTTGTATCGTTGCGGGCCGATCGCAATAATGCTGTGAGGACAAATCATCCGGATGTCGGGTGCCATGTCGAGAATACGGCCGTCGGAGATTTTCTTGCTGTCCCGGACCTTCATGAGGGTCAGCTCTCCCTGCGTGGTGGCGTCGACGAAGACGGCGGCGATGACCAGAGGACCAAAATAGTCTCCTTTGCCGGATTCATCGATGCCGATGCGTTCTACGGTCTGGTGATGAGACTTGTCCGTCACAGGCGAATGGCCCTAGTAGAAAGTATTGGAGGGGCGCGGTAATCTAACAGAGCCTCGCAGGTCGGTCAATTTATCGAAACTCCATAGGAATGAGCAGCGGATAGGAGGGTGCGCGATGAAGAAAGTCATGAAGTCTTCCCAATCGGTGTTGATCCTGGTCATGGCGGTTGGTCTTGCGGGGCTGGCCGGATGCGAGACAAATCCCTATACGGGACGGTCGCAGTTGTTGATGACATCGGTCGACCAAGAGATGCAGATGGGAGCTCAGGCCTATAGCCAAGTCAAAAACGATCCAAAAATGCACCAGTCGCAAGATCTACGCGAAATTGAGCCGGTTCAACGCGTGGCTGCTCGCATCATCGAAGCGGCGAAACGATCGAAATATGCTGAGATGGCAAACCAATTTCAATGGGAAGTGACGGTTATCAAAGATGACAAGACGATGAACGCGTTTGCACTTCCCGGGGGCAAAATTGCGGTCTACACGGGGATCTTTCCGGTTGCGAAGACAGAGGCGGGACTGGCGGCGGTCTTAGGGCATGAGGTGACTCATGCTTTGGCTCGTCACGGCGCAGAACGGATGAGCCAAGGCCAGCTCACGAATGCGGCGTTACAAGTTCTTGGAACGGCTGCCGGATCGGCGGGAGGCAGTGCCATGTTAGGGCGGGCTGCGATGGCGGCACTCGGAGCCGGTGCTCAGGTCGGTGTGCTGCTGCCCTTCAGCCGGAAGCATGAATCAGAAGCCGACTATATCGGGATTTTGCTTGCTGCCGATGCGGGGTACGATCCTCGCGAGTCGGTTCATCTTTGGGAGCGAATGGAACAGATGTCCGGTGGTAAGGGGCCTGCGGAGTTTTTATCGACCCATCCAGGTCATGAAACGAGGATTGAACAACTCAAGAAATGGATGCCGGAGGCTATGGCGATCTACCAAACCAAGCAGGCCGTGTCAGCCGGCGAGTTGCCTGTTCTTCGCTAGAAGGTCGATTCATGGCCTCTGCTTGAAACCACCAGTTTCCAGCTTTATAGTACTCTGGCGCGAGGGAGAAGACCGGGTGATCGCTTGGAGCGGTAACGCTCTGAGAGGAAAGTCCGGACTTCATGGGCAGGGCGCTGGGTAACTCCCAGGCGGAGCGATCCGACACCAGCACCACAGAGAACAGACCGCCGATGGTCAAGGCGACTGGATTCCAATCTGGTCACCTTGGCTCAGGTAAGGGTGAAACGGTGGGGTAAGAGCCCACCGCGGTGGTGGTGACATCACCGGCACGGTAAGCGTCGCCCGATGCAAGGCCAAATAGGAAGACATCTGTCGGCTTTCTTCGGAGAGTCGGCGACCGGCTGGCCCGGCCGAGGTCTTCGGGTAGGTCGCTTGAGGTTCGAGGTAACTCGAATCCCAGAGAAATGATCACCCCCGTATGGGACCACATCCTAGGCGGGACAGAATCCGGCTTATAGGTCTTCTCCACCGCGCTCTTTTTATCGCTCGACGTAGCTCTCCTTCCGTCACTTTCCCTGTGAAAAGCTCGACCTCGTCGAGCAAGACGACGGGAACCTTTGCCCCGTAACGTTCCGTCAAGATCCTGTCTCCTTCGACATACACCTTGCTTGTTTCGATGTGTAGTTCTGACTGGAGATGGATCGCAATTCGGTAGACGACATCGCAGAGATGGCAGTCTTCACGAGACAGGATGGTCACACGGACAGGTATGCTCATGGAGGCGCGACTCAGGGCCAGCGAGATGAAGCTGAATGGTATCACGTGGGGAGTCAGATTGTCAGGGAAGGAGGCTCTCAGGCCCGCCCTACTATTGACGGGTGGAAACGCGTGGTGATAGGATGAAATATATTTCTCCCTGATTTTTCAGAACGTTCTGAGTGATCGTGGGAGTCCCGTCTGGTCTGCGTTTGGTCTATTGGGACAAGACGCGGCATAGCGTATTCTCTTGATTCCTCTGCCAGCTTCTCTCTGGTTGCAAGGATGGAGGTTCTGTTATGAAGCTCACAGGTGCTGAGATCCTCGTCGAATGCCTCAAACGGGAAGGCGTCAAGACGATTTTTGCGCTTCCTGGTGGTGTCGTTCTGAAGATTTTCGACATGCTTCATCAGCAGAAGGATATTGAAGTGGTCCTCACCCGCCATGAACAGGGAGCGGGCCATATGGCGGAAGGCTATGCCAAGGCGACCGGGAAAGCCGGGGTGTGCCTTGTGACCTCCGGACCCGGCATGACGAACGTGATCACGGCCTTGGCGGATGCCTACATGGACTCCGTGCCGCTGGTCTGTTTTAGCGGACAAGTCCCTACCAGCCTGATTGGGAACGATGCATTCCAAGAGGCAGACAATATTGGCTTGAGCCGCCCCTGCACCAAGTACAACTTTCTTGTGAAAAACGTGGCCGAGTTGGCGACGACGATCAAAGAAGCCTTCTACATTGCGACGACGGGGCGTCCAGGCCCGGTGCTGGTCGATATTCCGAAAGACGTATCCATGGATAAGGCGGAATTTACCTATCCGAGTTCCGTCTCCATCCGTAGCTACAATCCAGTGTATGAAGGGAATAAGTGGCAGATCAAGCAAGCAGCTGAGGCCATGACGAAGGCAAAGAAGCCGGTGCTGTATGTCGGCGGGGGAGTCATCTTCTCGGGTGCATCGCAAGAGTTGATGGAGTTAGCTGAACTGACTCATATGCCGGTCGACATGACGTTAATGGGGCTTGGGGCCTTCCCTGGCGAGCATCCGCAGTCCATGGGCATGCTGGGCATGCATGGCACCTATTGGGCAAATATGGTCATGCACTATTCTGATCTTGTCGTCGCCATCGGCGCGAGATTTGATGATCGTGTCACCGGAAAGGTCTCCGAGTTTTGTCCGCACGCCAAGGTCATCCACATCGATATCGATCCGACCTCGATTCGGAAGAATGTAAATGTCGACATTCCGATCGTCGGCGACTGCAAGGCCGTGCTTCGTGAGTTGATCCAGATTCTTCGTGCCACGGTGAACGGCGATCAGAGGGAACTGCGCAAGCCCTGGTGGAATCAGATTCACGAATGGCAACAGGCGCATCCTCTCGCATATCAACAAGAAGCGGATGGGCCGATCAAACCGCAACATGTCATCAGGCGGCTCTATGACCTCACGAAAGATCGGGACCCGATTGTTTCGACCGATGTCGGGCAGCACCAGATGTGGGCGGCCCAGTACTTTAAGTTGGCGAAGCCGAATCGCTGGTTGACTTCAGGGGGACTTGGGACCATGGGTTTCGGATTTCCCGCCGCCATGGGGGCCCAGGCCGCGTTTCCCGGCCGGCTGGTCCTCTGCATCGCCGGCGACGGCAGTATCCAGATGAATATGCAAGAAATGGCGACGGCAGTGGTCCATAAGCTGCCGGTCAAGATTATCGTGATTAATAACCGATTCCACGGGATGGTCCGGCAATGGCAGGATCTCTTCTACGAAGGTCGGTATGCCTCGAGTTATCTGGAGACGACGCCGGACTTTGTCAAGTTGGCGGAGGCGTACGGAGCGGTCGGGCTCAGGGCCAGCAAGCCATCTGAGATCGATGCCGTCCTCAAGGAAGCGATCGCGGTGAATAAACCGGTCATCGTGGATGTGCCGACGTATTCGTATGAAAACGTCTATCCCATGATTCCCGCGGGCGGCTGCAACCATGAGATGATTTTGGAAGATCCGCCGGCCTTGAAAAGTAAACAGTCTGGAGCGGGGCAGGTGGCTCCGAAAGATTCAGACACGATCCTCACGGCCTAACCCGATGGCGTCAGGAGTCACACTGGGTATGGAACACATTATTTCGGTAACCGTGGAGAATAAGTTTGGTTCATTGTCTAGGGTCGCCGGTCTGTTCAGCGGTCGCGGGTTCAACATCGAAAGTCTTTCTGTGGCGCCGACACTCGATCCGTCCATGTCGCAGATGACCATCGTCACGTCCGGAGACGAGCGGATCATCGAGCAGATTGTGAAACAGCTCAATAAATTAATCGACGTCATCAAGGTCGTGGATCTGAACGAGAGCGATTTTGTCTCGCGGGAGACGGCGCTCATTAAGGTGCATACGCGGCCGGAAGATCGCGCGGAAGCATTGCGGATCGCCGATATTTTCCGGGCCAACGTCATCGATTCCACGCCGGCGACGTACACGATCGAGGTGACCGGAGATCCACGAAAAATTGAAGCGATCATCAACCTGCTGCAGCCCCTCGGAATCAAAGAACTCACACGTACCGGACGGGTTGCGGTTGCCCGCGAGTCGATTCGGTCGACGGGCGTGCAGGCGAAAAAGATTGCCCGCGAATAGTCTCTACCGGGCTCATCATCCACATCAGTTCAGTAGAGCGAACACCGTTGTTACCCAGGAGTGATCGATGAAGATTTACTACGATAAGGATGCCGATATTCAACAGATCCAGAACAAGAAAGTTGCGGTGATCGGCTATGGCAGTCAGGGCCACGCCCATGCGCTCAACATGAAGGAGAGCGGCGTGAGCGTTGTCATTGGGTTGCGCGAAGGCGCCTCATGGAAGAAGGCGGAGCAAAGCGGACTGAAAGTCATGCCGGTGGCCGATGCCGTCAAGGCGTCTGATGTCGTCATGATTCTCGCGCCTGACGAAGCGCAAGCGGCCATCTATCGGCATGACATCGCCCCGAATCTGAAGCCGGGCTCCTATCTCGCGTTTGGCCATGGCTTCAACATTCATTTTGGGCAAATTGTGCCACCGCCCACGATCAATGTGTTCATGGTTGCTCCCAAAGGACCGGGCCATCTTGTTCGATCGGAATATACGAAAGGCAGCGGGGTGCCGTGCTTGCTCGCGATCCATCAGGATCCAAGCGGAACGACCAAGCAGACAGGCCTTGCCTATGCCAGTGCGATTGGAGGCGGGCGGGCTGGTGTGATCGAAACAAACTTTCGGGAAGAAACCGAGACGGATCTCTTTGGCGAGCAGGTCGTCCTCTGTGGAGGACTCACGTCTCTCATCCAGGCCGGGTACGAGACGCTCGTGGAAGCTGGCTACTCCCCGGAGATGGCCTATTTCGAGTGCCTGCATGAGGTTAAATTAATCGTGGATTTGATCTATCAGGGCGGCATAGCCAACATGCGGTATTCCATCAGTACAACGGCCAAATATGGCGATATCACTCGCGGTCCTCGGATTGTGACGGAGCAGACAAAGCAGGAAATGAAGAAAATCTTGGGCGAAATTCAGCAAGGCCAGTTCGCCAAAGAGTGGGTACTGGAGAATCAGGCGAACCGGCCAGTCTACAATGCGCTGCTGGCTAAAGGTGAAGCCCATCCCATCGAAGAGGTCGGGGGACGGCTGCGGGCGATGATGCCCTGGCTGAAGAAGGACCAACTGGTCGATAAGAATAAAAACTGAGGTGTGAGGACTCTGTGGCAGATCGTGCCGTCGGCATCCCGTTTGCCAAAGAAGGAATTCCTTTCATTGGGGCTGCTGCCGGCGTTACACTGCTAGCAGGATGGCTGGGCTGGATCATTGTGGCGGTCGGGGCGGCGATCCTGACCCTCTTTGTCTCTTGGTTCTTTCGCAATCCCTCCCGGGTGGTCCCTCAGGGGACTCGTCTTGTCGTGGCGTCCGGTGACGGGAAAGTCATCGCCATCGAAGAAGAGTTCGAGCCACGATTCATTAAGGATCGCAGCATTCGACTCACCATATTCTTGAACGTGTTCGATGTGCACATTAATCGGATCCCCTGTGAAGGGGTCGTCGAGGAGGTCCAGTATCAGCCGGGTTTATTCCTCGTGGCCAGCATGCCGGATGCGACGTTGAGGAACGAGCAAAATGCCCTGATGATTCGGACAGTGCAGGGTGCGAAGGTGCTTTGTGTGCAGGTGGCCGGGTTGATTGCCAGACGGATTGTCTGTTGGATCTCATCGGGAGATCGGGCCGTGCGAGGTGAACGATTCGGCTTGATTCGATTTGGGTCGCGGATGGATACGTTTCTTCCTGTCGGGACGACTGTCAAAGTTGCAGTCGGCGATCGAGTCAAAGGTGGGGAAACCATCCTGGGGGAGTTGCAATGAAAACCAAGGAACTTCGTCAATCATTCGGAAGAGATGGGAAGCGACGCAAAGCCGCCATGCACCTGATTCCGAATCTTTTTACGACAGGGAATCTATTGTGCGGCGTGTTTTCGATGCTGTCCGTGTTCAATGCGGACTACATGGTCGCAGCAGTCGCAATCCTGGTGGCGATGATCTTCGACGTGCTCGATGGAAAGTCCGCGCGGTTGACGAACAGCACCAGCCATTTCGGCCTCGAATACGACTCGTTGTCCGACGTGGTGTCGTTCGGGGTTGCTCCCGGCCTCTTGATTTATTCCTGGGCGCTGAGCGGACAGGGTACGTTTGGTGTGGCGGTGATGTTCGCCTACGTGGCGATGGGTGCGGTTCGGTTGGCCCGGTTTAATTCG
>Ga0099828_10000167_pt1 | contig 36797 bp, 38 predicted proteins | sample CZO8metaG_2_FD_79338 | JGI IMG/M metagenome (GOLD analysis project Ga0099828, IMG submission 79338) | Vadose zone soil microbial communities from the Eel River Critical Zone Observatory, Northern California, USA - CZOApr15con2H1.8 metaG | ecosystem: Environmental > Terrestrial > Soil > Vadose... | reverse complement strand
CGAGCGCCAGCACCGCGAAATTCCACGTCATGAACTCGATCACCGGCCTGAGACCACCCATCGCGGCGCCCACCCCGATGCCGGCAAAACCCAATTCGGCAATCGGCGTGTCCACGACCCGCTGCGGCCCGAATTCTTCCAGCAGTCCGCGGCTCACCTTGTACGCGCCCTGATAGACGCCGACCTCCTCGCCCATCAGGAAGACGTTGGGATCGCGCTGCATTTCTTCGCGCAGTGCCTGGTTCAACGCATCCCGATAGGTGAGCGTCGCCATCGCTCAGTCGACCAACACGTCGGTGAAGAGCTCGTCCGGTTCGGGATCGGGGCTCTCGTCGGCGAATTTCACGGCCTCCTCGACTTCGGCATGGATCTCGGCATCCATGGCGTCGAGCGCCGCCTGATCGATCACGCCTTCCTCTTTCAGCTTCCCGGCGAGATGCGTGATGGGATCGCGGGCCTTCTGCTCCTCTACTTCGTCCTTGGTCCGATAGACGCCGTGGAGCGGATCGGACATCGAGTGGCCCATGTAGCGATAGGTGCGGACCTCGAGCAGCGTCGGATGGCTGTGCTTGCGGGCCCGCTCGATTGCGCGCCGCGTCGCGTCGTAGACGGTCAGCACGTTCATCCCGTCGACCAGCTCCGCCGCCATGTCGTAGCTGCAGGCGTGCTCGACGATGTCGGTCACCGCCGCCACGCGCTCGAACGCGGTCCCCATGCCGTAGCGATTGTTCTCGCAGAGGAAAATCACCGGCAGTTTCCAAACCGACGCCATGTTCAGCGTCTCGTGAAACGCGCCGATGTTCACCGCGGCTTCGCCGAAGAAGCACACGCAGACCTGATCGCCGCCTTTGTACTTGATCGCGAAACCGAGTCCCGCCGCGAGCGGAATGTGGCCGCCGACGATCCCATGCCCGCCCATGAAACGGCGGTTCACGTCGAACAGATGCATCGAGCCGCCTTTGCCCTTCGAGCAGCCCGTGGCCTTGCCGAACAGCTCCGCCATCACTGCGTTCGGGGAGATGCCCTTGATGAGTGCCTGGCCATGCTCGCGGTACGAGGAGATGACGTAGTCGTCGTCACGCAACGCGGCCAGCGCCCCAACACCGACGGCCTCCTGCCCGATGTAGAGATGGCAGAAGCCACCAATCTTGCCGAGGGCGTACGCTTCCGCTGCCTTCTCCTCGAAGCGCCGGATCAGCAACATCTGCCGCAGCATCTTGACGTGCAGCTCGGCTTGCGTCGTGTCCTTGGGACTGCGGGCGGTAGCGGTCATGAGGTTGCTGCCTCGACTTGTTCCCAGGCGTGATAGCTGGAGCGCACCAGCGGTCCCGACTCGACATGACGGAAGCCGAGCGACATTCCGTAGCGCTTCAATTCGGTGAACTCATCGGGAGTGTACCAGCGCGCGATCGGCAGATGCTGCTCCGAAGGACGCAGGTATTGACCTAGTGTGATGATGTCGACGCCTTGGGCACGCAAATCGCGGATCGCGACGAGCAGCTCATCCCATTCCTCTCCCAGTCCGCAGATCACGCCGGATTTCGTAAGGAGGTCGGGGTTCATTTCCTTCGCGGTCCGCAATAGCTCGAGCGCGCGGGTGTAGCGGCCGCCCGGCCGCGCGATGCGATAGAGGCGGGCAATGGTCTCGAGGTTGTGATTGAGGATGTCGGGTCGCGCGGCGACAATGATGCGGAGTGCTTCGGGGTTGCCTTTGAAGTCAGGAATCAGCACCTCGATCGAGGTCGCGGGAAGCCGGCGACGAATTTCCGCGATACACGCGGCGAATACTTCTGCTCCCCCGTTCGGCAAGTCATCGCGATCCACGCTGGTGATGACGACGTGCTTGAGTTCCATCTGCGCGACTGCATCGGTCAGACGCTGGGGCTCGCCGACGTCCAGCGGAGCGGGAGTCCCATGCGCGACCGCGCAGTAGGCGCAATTCCGCGTGCAGACGTCCCCGAGGATCATGAACGTCGCGGCGCGGTGCTCCCAGCACTCCCCGATGTTGGGACAATGGGCTTCTTCACACACCGTATGCAGCCGCAGGTCCCGCATCATGTGCTTCAGGGTCAGGTAGTTCGGCCCGCCGGGCGCTTTGACCTTTAGCCAGGGGGGTTTACGCGCGCTCTCGCCCGCGGCGGGAGCAGGAGGTGGGGGCGGGGGCATGATCTGGACGAGCGGTGCAGCCATGGGAATCGAAGATAGTCGTAGCTAAGAACGCAGGGTAGCCCGTTTTTCAACCGGACGGTTGATCACCGCCATTGTTTTTCAGGTGCCGAAGTTTCTCCTCGATCTCGGCCGACGTGCTGAGCGTTCCGTCCGCGATGTCGGCAATCTCTTCCGCTTCCCGCCACTGCCGCTCCAACTCCTGGGCCTCTGCCTGCTCATCGACCGCCATTTCGAGCGCGAGCCGCCGCTCGGGACGAAGTGCTCGGAGCGTCGTCTGACGATACGCGACATCGCGGACGAGCCATTCGGGCCCGCCGACTTGATCCACTTCGCGTGCGGCATCCTCGGCGCGTTTGCCGCCACGGCGAATCACGTTCAGGTACGGCAATCCTTGCCTCAGCACCTGAATCGCCGCGGTACCGGTGAGCTGCGCGCCCTCCTGGCGACAGCGCGGGCAGCTCAGCAGCACCGCCATGTCGGCGTGCGCGTCCGGAACCACGCGCGCGTGTTGCACGTGACGGGCGCGGAGCTCCATCACGCTGCCGCAATGCGCGCAAATGGGTGCCTCGATCATCGAGACTTTGCGACTGCCAAGCAGGCGGAGATAGAACCAATCGACGGCGCGATGGACGTTCCACACGACCAGGCCGAAGCCACCACCCGCCGCCACGTTCGCAGCGATACCGAGGCCGATCGCGGCGACGGTCAGGGGCACAACGACTTTCATGCGCTCGCGCTGGCGGTTCCGCAAGCGCTCGCCGTAGCGCCAGGTGGCGAGCTCTACACGTGGCGGTTTACCGACGCGCACGAGGTCATATCGCTGCCAGCGAATCAGCGAGACTTGCGCGGTGGACGCCGCCACGCGGCCGAGGCTCGCCACGCGGGCGACGGCCTCGATTCGCTCCAACCGATCATCGAATGGTGTGAGATTCCAACGACTGCAGCGCGGGCAAACGACCCACAACCGGCCCTTCCACTCGTCAAATGCAATCCGACGGCCCACCCCCAGACCGGATGGACCGCCGTCGCCGTCGAACGACGCGTTGCAGAAGGCACAAGTACGAAACACGACGCTACAATGCTGAAGACAGTTAGGAAGTAAAGCGTTCCGGGGCGAGAGAAGCAATCTCTATCTCGGATGTTCCTGTCGTCACGAGGCTTGCAATGATCTCGCCGGTCAGGGCGGCCAACAAAACGCCGTTGCGCCCATGTCCGGTCGCATACCACAGGCCTCTCACATCCGGATCGGCGCCGACGATCGGACGGCCATCCGGCGTCACGGGCCGCAGGCCCGCCCAGCTGCGCATGGGCCCGCGGGAGGCGAGCGCGGGAAACAGTCGCGTGGCATTTGCGAGGATGTCCTCGAGCCCTGAGTCGGTGACACTGTGGTCGAATCCAACGTGTTCCATCGTGCTGCCCATGAGCGCTTCGCCGTCTCGCGCGACAACATATCCGTGATCGTAGTACAGGATCGCGCGCGGCACGCCGGCGGGCCATGGCAGCGCCGCCATTTGCCCGCGAACCGGTTCAACCGGTAAGGCGCGCGGGAGATGCTCGATGCGAGGCGACCAGGCTCCGGCGGCGATGATGACGTGCTCAGCTTTTATCTTGCCTGCGGACGTTTCCACCGCCGTCGCACGCCCGAGGATGGTGTTGATCCGCTGCACGCGCGCTGCGACCACGACCACGCCGCGGCGCTTCGCATCGGCGAGCAGCGCGCGCGCGAGCTGGGGCGCGTGCACTGCACCGTCTTCGGGCGCGAACAGCGCGCCCAGACAGGGTGCCGCCGCGGGAAAGCGCTCGGCGACATCGCGGGCCTCGAGCCAATCGCAGCGCAGTCCGGCCTGTCTCTGGTGGGCGACCGCATCCCGCAGGCGCTCCGCCTCCGATTCGTCGAATGCCAGGGACGCGATCCCCTCGCGCCACAGCCCGATATCGATGCCGGTGGTTTCGATTAGTGAGGCGGCGAGGCTTCCATAGAGGTCGCGGCCCCGCAGGCCCAACGCGCGGAGCGACTCGTCCGTCCGTTCGATTTGCGCGCCGAGGATGCCGGCCGACGCGGCTGAGGCGGCGGCGGGTTCGGGGCCGGGTTCGCAGATTGCTACGCGGAGTCCGGCAAGCGCGGCAGCGCGGGCGCACGCCGCACCGATGATTCCCCCTCCCGCGACCAGCACTTCACTCGACGAAACTTTGTGCGACATTTAGGCGTACGCAGCACACGCACCGGACACCACGGAGGGCATCATGTTCCGGAGCATTTTGGGGTTCGCACTTCTCGCCATTGTCGCGTGGTTCGGCCTCCAGCTGATTTTCGGGATCCTTGGCAGCCTAGTCGGTCTCGCGGTGACCGTGCTCTGGCTCGCTGTCATCGGGTTTTTCTTCTATCTGGCGTTGCGGCTCATCAGCCCGCGCACGGCCGATCGCATCCGCGACATGATCAAGGGCCGGCCTGCCGACGCCTCTTAGGGCTCCAACCGGGCCAGTACGGCCCACGCCAACAACGGAAACAAAATCTCGTGGTGGCCGGTGAGCTGAATGCCGCGGCCACCCGCGAGCGTCGGTCGCTCGACGACGTTCACCCGCGGGCGGTAGTGGCGCTGCATGTCGCAATCGCACGCGGTGAAATTCTTGGGCTGCCCACCGTTCAGATTGCGCGCGACGGTCAGCGCCTTGAGAAACACTTCAGGCATGATCACCGCGCTGCCGAGATTCAGGACCACGCCACCGTCGTCGAGATCGGGCACCGCACCCGCGAGGCGCTTGAAATCGCGATGACTCGTGGCGCCCAGAGCCGCGCCATCGGCCGTGGGATGTTGGTGAATGATCTCAGCGCCGATCGCTGCGTGGACGGTCACCGGAATTCCCAACTCAGCAGAGGCGAGCAACACCGAGGCATCGCGACCCGGTAAGTCTTTTCGCGCGCCGAGGTATGCGGCGAGCGCCTCGCCCGCACCCTGCTGCGTCTTCGCACCCCGCGCGATCGCCGCGTTCATCTCCCGGCCGGTCTCCTCCGCCATGCCGAACGTCCCATCGCCGAGGCCGGCTGCCACGTCTTCGCTGGTACCGCCGTAGGCGGCGAGTTCGAAGTCGTGAATGGCGGCGCTGCCGTTCATCGCGACGATCGTGATCGCGCGTCGCCGCATCAGCGCGATCAAGAGCGGGCCGAGACCGACTTTGATGACGTGCCCGCCAAGCATCGCGAGGACCCCGCGGCCACGTCCCGGGGCCGCGGCGATCTGGTGAACGACATAGCGAAAGTCCTGCGCGGCGAGGACTTTTGGCAACGCGTCGATGAAGGCCTTAAACGAGCGATCAGATGGCAACGGCGGCTGGGCTAGTAGTGAGGCGTCGACTTTGTTGGAGCGTTTGGCGATGGGGACTGTCTTAAGGCGGGAGAAATCGGCTTCGCGGTAATCGGTCATTCCTGTCCTCCCGCAGGTACGACGTACTCCTTGAGCTTCAGCGTGACCTGACCGAACGAGAAGTTCGACTGGATCGCGAGCACGAGGCGTTGTGGGTCGTCCGAAAGCCAGATGTGCGTCTCGGATTTTTCCGCGAAGATCCCGCGGCCCTGGGGAATGTTGGGCCGAACAACCAGCGCTCGCCACTTTTTGCCGGCCACTTTGACATTATCGTACCCCAGGACCTCGATGATCACGGGGTTGCGGTCGGGGCGAAAGTAGCGCGCATACTCGTATCGCTTCCCGACTTCGAGCGGCACGGTCCGAATCCAGTACAGAAAGGCGGCGTCATCGAGCGGCTCGAGCACCGTCGCGAACGTCGTGTCGCGCCCCTCCTCCCGATAGAAACCAGAGTCCGGAAAGATCTCGAACCGGTGCTCGCGGTGCGTGCCGCGCTCATCCTGGATGGACCAGTAGCGACGCGAGCGGAAGTCGTAGCGTCCCACCCACGATTCGATTGTCTGATCCAGGTGGTACCAGAGCGCGCCCCCGCTGATACGAAAACGGATGTGCACGGTCTCGGTGTTATGGACGGTGTCGATGCCAACGACTTCCATCGCGGCGTTCCCGACACTGAAGATCCCATATTTCGCGCTATAGGTCAGCCGCTCTCCGACGGGGAACGGCACGGCCGGAGCGACGCGAATCACCGCTTGAACCGTCGATGACGAAGCGGACGAACCGGAGTTCGTGAGGACGCCGGTGCATACCGTGTCTTGGCCCGCGAGCGGACGACTTGCTCCCGCTGCCAACAGCGCGAGCGCGACGACTAGCGCGCTCTTGCGCGCGGCGCTGATCAAGCCCCGCGAGCGCCACACATCGATCAACTGCTGCCAGGCTTTCGTCCGGGACGGTCGCTGCCTGCGGTCGTAGCGCGCCGCGCTGGGGACCATCTCCACGCGCCTGGCAAACGCGCCCAGGCGTGCCAGTAACTCTGCGTTCGCGGCCCATCCTTCGGTGGTCAGCAGCGGAGCCTTCTCCCCGCCGCGGGTCGCCTGGCGCAGCACGATCAACCGCAGCGCGACAAATCCCGAAATGGAATCCTTGATCCCGCCGCCGACCCGCACCAGGCGGGGCGCCCACTGTCTCGCCCATCGCTCCGGCCAGCGCGCCCCCATCGTCCGATCCTGCTCGGCCACCACGAGATCGGCGCCGGATTCGAGGCGCTTCACCATCTCTTCCATGGTCTCCGGGGCGTGTACGAAATCGGCATGCAGGGTGATGGCGCAGTCGCGTTTCGGCCGGTCGGTGCGCTGCAACGCCAGCCGCAGCAGCTCTTCCAGACTGCGTGCGTAACCCTCCTGCGAGCGGTGCTTGACGACGGTGAGCGGTAGGACGCGCGCGTAGGTCGCAAGCAACTCCGCGGTACCGTCTGTTGACGCATCGTCGCACGCGATGATCTGGTATTCACGCTCAAACGCGGTGAAGACCTGCCGGACCTTCCAGAGGACCAGGCCGACGGTGCTCGCCTCGTTGCGAACCGGCACGCAGACGTAAATCATGGCCCTGCAATCTAGGAGAGTGCCTGATAGACGTCCAAGACGCCGTCCGCCATCGCGCGTGCGCTGAATCGTGGAGGGAAGGGCGGGGGCACCTGGACCGGCCGGCGCAGCACGTCGACGACCTTCTGCGCCAACGCGTCGGCACTGCCCACCGGAACCAGCACGTCGGCGGGCAGGATCTCCGGAATCCCTCCGGCTGCGGTCGCGACGACCGGCCGGCCGAGCGCCAGCGCGTTCAGGATGACGCTGCCCAGGCCTTCCTCCTTGGAGGACATCACGAAGACGTTCGCTTCCGCGATAAGCGCCTCGACGCGCTCGACGTACCCCACGAGATGCACGCGGTCCTGGAGCTCGAGACGCGCGATTTCGGCTTCGATCGCGGCGCGCAGCGGTCCCTCACCCGCGATGATCCAATGGAGGCCCGGTTCCAGCCGGCGCGCGTAGTGAGCGGCTCGGACGAGGGTTCGCTGATCCTTGTGATCGACGAGCGCCGCCGCATTCACGGCGAGTGGGGTCTTGGCCGAGAGTCCCAGCTGGCTGCGCGTATCGAGCGGCGGAGTGGCTGCACGGCGGGTCTCGTCGGGGTCGATGCCGTCCGGCACAACCGTGATCGCGTCAGCCGCGATGCCGTCGCCGATGAGGATCTGCTTGACGGCGCCTGACACGGCGATGATGCGATCGGGACGCCGCCACGCGCCGAAGCGTCCCACGTGAAAATCAACGCGCCGCGTGGCGACGAGTGTCCGGTCCATCGCGACCGTCGCGGCGAGCGTCAGCGCATGGCTGTCGTGGACGTGAATGACATCCGGCTGAAAGGCCGTGATCGTCCGCCGCAGATGCCACCACGCCCGCGGGTCGAGCCCGATCTCCCAGGCGGTACTGCGGACCGTCACGCCGTCTCCGGTCACGCGTCGGGCCAATTCGCTGCTCTGTCGGGTGACGAGAATCTGCTCGAGCCCAGTTACGCGGCTGAGCTCACGAGTGAGTAACCAGACCTGATTCTGCCCGCCGCGCCATTCACGGCCGGAGTCAACCTGCAAGACCCGCATTAGCCTTGACGACTCCGGCGAGCACGCGACGCAGCGCATCGAGTTTGAATGGCTTCTGAAGGAAGGGGCGGCCGAGCTCTTCGAGGAATTGCAACGTGTCGCCGCGGACGGTATCGCCGGTGGCGAAAATGATCCGGTCGGCGACGGTCGGATGCATGCGCGCGAGCGTGTGAAACATCTCGCGCCCGCCGAGGCGGGGCATGCGCAGATCGCAGATGATCAGGTCGAACGGCTGCATGAGCGCGCGCTTCAACGCCTGGCTGCCGTCACGCGCGAGCACGACCTCGTGGCCCCAGCTCTCGAGTGTTGCCTGCATGTAGTGAAGGATGTGCGGCTCGTCATCGACGACGAGGACGCGCAGCCGCTCGGGCCGTTCTGCCGCCACCGCCGTCACCGAGGGCTCAGGCTCTCCCGCTCCCGGTCGCGCCGGGCTTAGTCCCCTGCGTTCGCCCGCCGGCAGCTCGACCGTGAACGTCGCGCCCCGGCCGCTTCCCGCGCCTCCCGGGTCCAAGGACATGCTGCCGCCATGCTCTTTCACGATGCCGAGACAGATGGAAAGTCCGAGACCGGTGCCTGCGCCTTCGGACTTCGTGCTGAAGAATGGCTCGAACACGCGCTGTGCGAGCGCCTCGGGAATTCCGGGACCGTTGTCCGCGATGCTGACGGAGATGCCATCCGGTTGGCACTGAGTGACGATCTGAATGCGTCCACCAGCTTGGGGACGGGCGCCCGCGATCGCCTGGGCGCCGTTGTTGATGATGTTCACGAATACTTGCTTGATCTGGTTTGCATGGACCTCGACTTCCGGCAGGCCCGGCTCGAACTCGAGCGTCAGCTCGATGCGGCCCGCGAGCAGCTGATTCCGGAGCAGTTGGTGCGTGGACTCGAGAATCGGCCGGATCGATTGCAGCTGCCGTTCGCCTTCCTGGCGACGCGCGAACGAGAGCAGGTTGCGTACGATCGCCGAGGCGCGCTCCGCCTCCTGACGAATCACCGCCAACGGCTCGGCCAATCGCGGCGGCACGTCGGACGCCTCGCCTAACAGGTCCGAAAAGCCGACGACGGAGGCGAGCGGATTGTTGAGGTCGTGCGCGACGCCCGCGATGAGCTGACCGATCGCCGACATCTTTTCCGATTGCAGCAGCTGCTCCTGTAAGCGCCGCTTCTCCGTCTGATCCTCGAACAGCAGCACGCCGGCACCAGGATCGTCCGTGGGGATCGCCGTGACCAGAAGCACGCGTTCGCCGGCGCGAACCTCGACTCCGTCGCCAGGGGCTGCCAGCAGCCGGGCAACAGGCTCGGCCCACGCCGGCGGGAGGAGCGTGAGCCAGGGGCGACCCGGCAGCGCCGTGACCGGCAGTTTGATCAGCTCCGCAAACATGCGATTCGCACGGCGCACCGTGCCTTGCGTGTCCACGTAGCAAATCGCGTGATTGAACGCGTCTACGGTCTGCTCCCACTCGCGCTTGCCGCTCGAGAGCATTTCGACGAGCCGCGCGTTTTCGAGCGCGATGCTGGCCTGGGCGAGCACGGCGCGCGCGAACATGAGGGCGCTGTCATCGAGTGCGTTGCTGCGCTCGCCTTCGAGCGCAACGGCGCCGATGGTTCGCGAGCCCGCGACGATGGGCACGCCCAGCCAGCTCGCCGGGATGGGGCGGTCCGCGGTTGCACCCAGCTCGGCCGCGCGCCCCGCCACGCGATCGGGAAAGACGAGCGGGCCGCGCCTCAACGCCAGCTGCAGGAGCGGCTCGTCGGTGGTCGCGGGACGCGGCCCATTGTGATAGGCGACGGTCAGCCGGTTGGTGTCGAGGTCGAGGAGCAGCACCGACAGGCGGCCCGGAGCGAGCTGCTCGGTAAGCGCGCGCGCCACGACTTCGACGATCGTGGTGGGCCGAAACGCCCCCGCCAGCTCCTGCGAGAGTGTCGTGAGACGGCTCAGCACCTCGGCAACCGAGGCTTTCATCGCGCCTCGTCGAGGAAGCGGGTCGGGACGCGCGTCGCGGCATCGACGAGCGCCTCCGCCGACTTGATGAAGCGGACGACGATCGGCAGCGATCCCTGCAGCGCGACCTTGCGCTGCATGATGCCGGCAATCGGGCCGAGCTCCTTTTTGATGATCTGCTTCCAAAAGCGATATTCGGCCGTCAGCACGAAGGCAGCTTTTTGCGCCTCCGCGCGGGTGACGACGCGCGCGTCCCGGCAGACACCGCGGTCGAGATCGAGCCAGATGCCCACGTCCTCCGGCACGCCGATCAGTGGATTCGCGGGAACTACCAATGCCACGGGACCATGCGTCCACTCGGCGGACGCTTGCCGGTAGTCCTCACTCGCACTGATCGCCGCCCCGTAGGCGGCCACCCACTCCGCTGACGGGAAGGAATGTGCGGCGGTCGTCACGCGACGGCCCGCGCGAATCCGTCGAACAGGGCGCGTTCGGTCAGATCCTCAGGATGCCACTGCACCGCCAGCATCCAGGGCGCGTTTGCCTCGATCGGTTCGGCTGCTTCGATGACGCCATCGTCCGCCCACGCCACGGCCGTGAGCCCCGGCGCCAGATCACGGATTGCCTGATGATGTCGGCTGTTCACCATTGCCGTGCCCGTGCCGAGTGTGCGCTCGAGTAGCGAACCGGCCTGTACACGCACCGGGTGACTGCCCTTCTCGTCGCTGTGTGCCACGGGGCTCGGGCGCTCGCTCTCCAGGTCCTGATACAGCGTACCGCCCAGTGCGACGTTGAGGATTTGGATGCCGCGGCAGATCGCGAGAATCGGGAGGCGACGCTTGCGCGCCGCCTCGATGAGGGCGACCTCCGCCGCGTCGCGGTCCGCGTCGACCTCGCCCAGGCGCGGGTGCGGAGACGCGCCGTAGCGTTGCGGGGCGACGTCCTCACCGCCGGTGAGAACCAGTCCGCGGACGCTCTGGAGTGCGGCGGCTGCGCGATCGGGGGCGATCATCGTCGGAATCGCGAGCGGCACGAGCCCGGAGCGTTCCAGAGCGTGCACGTACGCCGTGTTCAGAGTCACGCGCTCGCGACCATCCACCGATCGACGGGGCGCCGTGACTGCGACGGGCGCCGGCGTCACGACGTCGCGGACGCGGGACCGAAGAGAGGGCAGCGAGGGTTGCTGACGCTCGACCAGTCGAGGCGCACACCGTACAGGTTCAGCGCGTTGCTGCCGCCGATGATCGTGCCGATATGCGGGTGATTGACGGGCTCCGTGCCGTTGACGACGAGAACTCCCATGGCGCGTTGCGACGTGTCGTCCACGACAAGCACCCCGTAGCCCTGCGGTGGGAAGCCGGGACCCCGGTATTGCATCGAGAGACGGCCTTCCGCGTCACGACCCACGATCACCGCGGCTTCGCCCGTCTTCTGTTGCACGACCAGCGCCGGCAACGAATCGGGAAGGCCCCGCGGGGGATCGGTGATGACGGCGCGCGCGTTGGCCAGCTGCTGCGTGATCAGGGATGGACCGGCAATGAGCGCGATACCGCACGTGGGAGAGCCGCCGCTGCTGCGTCCACAGGCGGCGGCAGCCGCGAGTCCCATGCACAGGAGAGCAAAACCGCGAATCATGGGCTGCAATGTAACGCTAATGCGCCCAGACAGCCGTGAGTGTAACCGTACGCACGGGTGCCAGCGTCTCAGGGACTAGGTTGTAGATGTAATTCAGCGCGTTCGCGACGAGCAGCCGGAATTCGACTGGTCCCCGAGACCAACCGGCGCGCAAATCCAGCACCTTCACAGGCACCCGCCGCGGATCGACGAACCCCTCCAGCTCGATGCGCTCGGGCCGGCTGGCGAAGCGGAAGTCGGCACCGACGTCCAGATCGCCGACAGCGTAGTCGGCGCCGAGCGTGAGCAGATGCCGGGGACGAAACGCGAGCGGTCCCGTGGTGGAGTCGCCGGCCAGACGGCGACGCGTCGAGAGATAGGTGCAGCCGAGCGTCGTGATCAGACGAGGAATCGGCGCGCCTATGATGGTGGCGTCCACACCGGCGAGCCGGGCGCGCACCACGTTTTGGAGCTGAATGGTGTCGGAGGGAGTCAGCAGCGCCGGCTCGATCAGATCGTGCGCTTCGGTCCAAAAGAGAGCGGCGTCGAGCCGGAGAAAGCGCAGCAGCAGTCCCGTGGTGTGCCCGACCTCGAAGGACCAGGCGGTCTCGGGCCGCAGATTGGGATTCGGGATGACCTCGAATCCGAGCGCGAAGGTATGCACGAACCGCTCGGCTATCGTGGGCGCGCGGAAACCGCGGCCGATTGATGCGCGCAAGACTCCGCCGTCGTGTCCCCGACCGTCGGTGGGAATCGTCACCCCAATGCGCGGGCTCGCGACCGCCGTGAGCGAGCCGCCGTCCACGGCGAGAAAATCGAGCCGCGCCCCGCCGCTGACGCGCGCGTTGCCCATCTGTTGCTCGCTTTGGCCGTACGCCGCGAGCTCCGCCTGCGTGTGGCTGCCGAAGATGTCGCTCGTAACGCGCGAGAACGTGACCTCACCGCCGACCAGCACCGAGCGGTTCGAATCCGGGTGTGCCTCGATACGCGCTTCCGTTCCGAAGCGATCGCCGACGCCGTACTCGGTCGTGCTGCGAATGTCGGTGAAATGTGTCCGCAGCCAGGAACCGCGGGCCTGCCAGGCGAACTGCGGGGACAACGTGCTGCGGATTTGCGCCGCGATGTAGCCCTTCCGCGAGTCGGTACGCGCGCCTCGTTCCGTCGTATCGATCTTGAAGGGCTGAAACACCTGGCCGCGGTCATCGCATTTGCCGCGTTTGCACCAGCTCAGCGGCACGTCATACCGATTCACCGCCCACGCACCCGAGATATCGACGCGCACGCCAGGCGACGGCTCCCAGCGGGTCTTTCCCGCCATATGGAAGTGATCGTCGTTGTCCTGCTGGCGATATCCGTCGGAGTGGCGGTCGCCCAGCGCGATTCTGCCGCCGGCCACGTCGTTGCCGTACGACGCCGATAGATCGGCGCCGCCTTGCAGTCCCGGACTGCCGCGAAACTGCCAGATCGCGTATGGCGGATCGGCGTACACTCCGCCCGTGAATCGCAAGCGGCTATGCCAGCCGTTGGGTACGTCGCGCGTCGTCACATTCACCACGCCACCCAGCGCCGCCGATCCGTACAGCGACGAACCGGCACCTTTCAGGATGTCCACGCTTTCGATCTCGTCGACGGCGAGCAGGTCCCAATCGATCCCGCCGCGATCGCCTTGATTCATCGGCACACCGTCGACGGTCAGCAACACGCGCGAGTTCAGCCCCTGGATGTATCCCGTCGAGCCACGAATGTTGATCTGCCCGTTCACGAACTGAATACCGGGCACATGATCGACCGCTTCATCCACGGTGTTCACCGCGCGGCGATCGAGGTCCCGCTCGCTGACCTGCGCGACGCTCGTGGCTGGACGCTCGCCAAAATGCGGCAGCTTCTCGATGACCGTGGAAACAGGTGCTAGGGTGAGCGGCGAGAATCTGAGCTGGAAGTCGACACTCGCCGAATCCGCGGATATCGCGACGACGGTATCGACGCCCGCGTACCCGACTGCATCCACCCGGACGTGAACTGTCCCGGTGGACACTTGGGCGAGGCGATAGCGGCCGCTCGCGTCCGTACGTGTGAACAGCGTCGTCCCGCGGACACCGACCTGCGCGTGGCCGATGGGAGCGCCTTGGTCATCGCGCACGGTGCCGTGCAGCCCCGCGCCACCGGAGCCCTGCGCCGCGAGTGCTGCGGCCGACAGGGCGAGCGCCAGCAGCAGCGCTATTGTGCCGTGCACGTGACGAAATCCGTTGCCGGGCGGAGGCTATCGAGATGGGCGACGAAGTTGACGTCGCCCGGGGCGGCGCCCTTCGGTACGGTCACGACACCGGGCTGCGACGTGTCGGCGGGATTGCGGTAATAACCGGCGACGCGGAGCAGTGCGGTGTCGGCCGGTGACACGTGCAGCATCCCGACTTTCTTCCAGACCGCGACGACCCAATGGTACGTGCCAGGATCGAGCGCCATACTATATGCGGCCGCAGAATCGGTGTAGGGGACCGAGCCGGGGATGACGGGTCGACGGTTATTGATCAGATCGTTGCACGTCTGCGGAAACGTAAGGTACGCAGCGACGAAGACGGCATCGGTGCTATCGGGAATGCTGCCGCGGAAGTGGATGGTGCCGCATAGCCCGATCAAGCCGCGCGCGCAGATCGGTTCGGGTGCGAGCCCGCCGTCGCATGCCGTCACCCAGCTGGCTATCAACACCACCACCGCGCCAACCCGGAACACGGCCCGGAGCATTCCAGCAATTTGGGACCGGCCGGGAGTGCGTCAACTTGACCGAGGTTTTCCGCGGGAATAACGTTTCACCTTACTATGCCCCTCTACGAGTACCGCTGCACGGCCTGCGACGAACGGTTCTCACGGACGGAATCGATGGCGGAGCATGCCGCGAGGCCGCGTCCGGTGTGTCCGTCCTGTAAGTCCCGCGCCGTGGAGCCTGTCTTCTCCGACTTCTTCGCGAAGACCGTCCGGAAGAGCTGAGCGAGCGACCGCCTGTTTGAGCGTCTGCGGGACGCGTTTCGCGCCGCCCTCGATGCGGCCTCGGGTCCGGCTGACCTGCGCGCCCTCGCGCGCCAGATGCGCGAGGCGGTGGTCGAAGCCAAAGTCGCGGTGGCGGAGATTCAGGATGCCGTCACGCGCACCGAACGCGAGCTCGGCGCCGAGCGCCAGCGGCTTGCGGATGCAGAGCGGCGCGGACGCCTGGCCGGAGAGATCCAGGATCAGGAGACGATGACCGTCGCGGAGCGCTTCGCCGCCAAGCATCGCGAGCGCGTCGGCGTGCTCGAGCGTAAGTTGGCGGCGCAGCGCGAAGAGCTGGCGCTCGCGGAGCGCGAGTTGACGGACATGCAGGCGCAGCTGCGCAGCGCCGAGCGCGAACGGCCGGCGATGGAAGGCGAGCGCAGCTCGGCAAAGGCATGGCGTGACGTGCAAAGCGGAGGCGGCGCGCGCCCTGGAATGGATCTTCAGGACGAATTGCTGAAATCGGACCTGGACCGCGCGGCGAGGGAAGCGGCCGCGGCGCGCCAGCTCGAAGAGCTCAAGAAGAAAATGAGAAAGGAATAACCCTTGCTTCTCTGCACACTCGCGATCCTCGCTCAGCAGCCTGTCTCTCCTGCCCCTCCCGATCTTCTCAAGCGCGCCCACACCTACAGCATCGTGGCCTACGATTCCGCGACCGGGGATCTCGGCATCGCCGTGCAGTCGAAGTTCCCGAACGTGGGCGGTCTGGTCCCGTGGGCGAAGGCGGGCGTCGGCGCCGTCGCAACGCAGTCGCTCAGCAACACCGATTACGGCGAGAAGGGACTGGAGCTGATCGCGCGAGGCGCGTCGGCCCCGGAAGCGATGCGCATCATCATGCGGAGCGACACACGGCCGTCGCAGCGGCAGGTGGGTATGGTCGACGCGCGCGGCAACGCGGCCAGCTGGACCGGCGACTCGACGTTCGACTGGGCAGGTGGACGCATTGGTGGCGGCGCCGTCGGCGGCAAAGGGCAATTGATCACGGGCCATGGCTACGCCGCGCAGGCCAACATCATGGTTTCCGACGCGACGGTCCGGAACCTGGCGGAGACGTTTGAGCGCAGTCGCGGCTCGCTCGCCGACCGGCTGTTGGCGGCGCTGGTCGCGGGACAGGCGGGAGGTGGCGACCGGCGCGGGATGCAATCTGCCGCGCTGCTCGTCGTGCGGGCCGGCGCCGGCTATCTCGGCGCGACTGATCGGTATATCGATATCCGTGTCTACGACGCGCCCGATCCGATCAAGGAGCTGCAGCGGTTGTACGCGCTCCATAAGCTGTACTTCTTCACGACCGATCCCGCCGATCTCGTTTCCATCACGCCGGCGCTGCAAAAAGAGCTCGAAGCGATTCTGCTCGTCGAGCCCGTGAATCAGCCACAGAAGTGGCTCGCCGCGCCGCAGCCGACTCTCAACGAGACGTTTCTCACGGCGCTCGCCAACTTCATGTACTGGGAGAACTACGACGTACGTGTGCGAATGGATGGGAAGATTGATCGGGTTGTGTTAGAGGACGTTCGCAAGAACCGGAAGGCGGTGCGCGGTGGTCGGTGAGCGAGGGGGGCGAGAGTTATCATGGACGTGAAACGCGGCCGGATGGTGTTCCTGGGTTACGGCAAGTACTGGCGCTCGGACCGAATCCTCGGGCTGATGCCGATCGAAGAGGGCCGCGGACCGGGACAGCGCACCAATGTCTTCATCGAGGGACGGACGGAGCCGATCATCGCGTCGCGCACGGAGGACAGCATCCTCGAGGATATGGGCGCGACCGCCGCGAGCTTTCAGCTCGAGGCGCTGCGTGACGCGACCCGCGAGCTGCTCGAGGCGTTCCACGAATTCTCGCCCGTGCTGCGGCGTGCCCTGCACAACGAGCATCACTTTGATGTAGAGAAATGGGAGCAGCGGATGGGCACGTTGCTGAGACCGATCGAGCATCCCGATTCCGCGAATCAAGACGACCTGTTCGACTGACGAGGCACCGACATGACGCAGCCGGTTCAGACGGCAGTTTCCTCGCAAGCCGATCGGGGATGGTTCGGTCATCCGCGCGGTCTGTCGACGCTGTTTTTCACCGAGATGTGGGAGCGCTTCAGCTTCTACGGCTTGCGCGCCTTGCTCGTGCTGTACATGACCGCGGCGGTCACGCAGGGCGGTCTCGCATTTCCAACGGACAAGGCGACGTCCATCGTCGGCTGGTACGGGTTTGGCGTCTACGCCGCGGCGATTCCCGGCGGTTGGATCGCGGACCGCTTTCTCGGTCAGTTTCGCAGCGTGTTCATCGGCGGGGTCATCATCGCCCTTGGACACTTCAGCATGGCGCTTCCGAGCGTCACGACCTTCTATCTCGGATTAGCGCTGATCGTGATGGGGACAGGTCTCCTGAAGCCGAACATCAGCACGATGGTCGGATCGTTGTACGACAAGGATGATGAACGGCGGGACGCGGGGTTTTCGATCTTCTACATGGGGATCAATGTCGGCGCGTTTGTCGCGCCCCTCATCGTAGGTACGCTGGGCCAGCGCGTTGACTGGCACATCGGATTTGGCTGCGCTGGTATCGGGATGACGCTCGGACTGATCCAATACGTTGTGGGGAAGCGCCGCCTCCTGCCAGCACTTGAACGGCTGGGGCAATCCGAGGTGCAGTCCGCGGGGACCTCCGAGCCCTGGTGGCGTTTTACTCGCGAGGAATGGGGACGGGTTGCCGCAATTGCCGTGTTATTCGTGTTCTCGTGCATTTTCTGGGGAGCGTTCGAGCAAGCAGCTTCAAGCCTGAACCTCTTTGCCGACCGGCTCACCAGTAACCGGGTGTTCGGTTTTGTATTCCCCTCGACGTGGTATCAGTCGCTGAACTCGATGTTCATGATCTTCGGCCTCGCCCCACTGCTCGCCTGGCTCTGGATCCGCCTCGGCCCCCGGCAACCCTCCAGTCCCGTGAAATTCGCGTTGGGACTCATTTTTGCCGGCCTCGGCTTCGCATTGCTCATACCTGCGGCGAACATGGCCCAGCAACAGGGGATCCTGGTGAGCCCCTGGTGGCTCGTCGGCGTCTACTTCCTGCACACCATCGGCGAGCTGTGCCTGAGTCCGGTCGGTCTCTCGATCGTCACGAAACTCGCGCCGCGGCGAATCGTGGGCGCCATGATGGGAGTCTGGTTCCTCTCGATAGCCGTGGGGAATAAGCTCGCGGGTTGGGCCTCCGGGTACTTCGATCGCTTCCCGTTGCCGCAGCTCTTTGGCGCGGTCGCGCTCACGACGTTCGTTGCGGCAGTGGTCCTGCTCATGCTCACCCGACCGATCAAGAAGCTGATGGGCGGAGTGCGCTAACCCTTCATCGGCTCTTCGGCAAAGTGACACGCCGCCAAATGCCCGCTCTGCAGCGGCACCTCACGGAGCGGCGGTACCTCCGTCCGACAGCGCTCGTTCTTCTTCGGATGCGGACAACGCGGGTGAAACGGACATCCTGAGGGCGGATGAGAGGGTGATGGAATGTCGCCGGACAGCACAATCCGTCGCTTGGTCGCTCGTGGATCCGGCTCGGGGACCGCTGACAGGAGCGCCCGCGTGTACGGATGCCGCGGCAGCGCGTAGATGTCCGCGGCCGGCGCGCGCTCCACGATTTTGCCGAGGTACATCACTGCGACGGTGTCGGCGATGTGGCGCACGACCGCGAGATCATGCGCGATGAACAGATACGTAAGCCGCCGGCGCGATTGCAGATCGGCGAGGAGATTGAGCACCTGCGCCTGCACCGAGACGTCCAGCGCGCTCACCGGCTCGTCGCAGACGACGAACCGCGGCTCGACCGACAAGGCGCGCGCGATGCCGACGCGCTGGCGCTGCCCACCTGATAGCTCGTGCGGGTAGCACTTGGCGAATGCCGGATCAAGGCCGACTTCCTCGAGCAGCGACGAGACCTCGCCGCTCAGATGATGAATCTGGAGCGGCTCGCGTAGCGTTTCGCCGACCGTCATGCGCGGATTGAGGGAGCTGTAGGGATCCTGGAAGACGATCTGCATCCTGCGCCGCAGCCCTCGCAGTCGCCCACCGTCGAGCGCGAAGACATCGGACCCTTCGAAGAAGACCTTTCCCGAAGTCGGCTCCTGCAGTCGCAGCATCGTGCGCCCGACTGTGGTCTTCCCTGAACCCGACTCGCCGACGAGACCGAGTGTCGAGCCCCCGCCGATCGCGAACGACACGCCGTCGACTGCTCGAACCGGTGGACGCGGGCGCCCGAGCCCAAACCAGCCTCGCTCGGCCGCATAGTGCTTCACGAGGTCCCGGACCTCGACGAGCGGCTGAGCCGCGGAGGTCATCGTTTCGCCTGCCGGCGTTGCGGCTCGGTGACGAGCCAGCAGCGCGCCGTGTGTCCGGCGACTCCCGTCTCGAGGAGCGGCGGCTCCTGCGCGACGCATTTGTCCCAGGCGTACGGACAGCGCGGATGGAACCGGCAACCCACCGGCCACGCGGTCGCCGCGGGAACCTGACCGGGGATTGCATGCAGGCGTGCCCGCGGCGCGTCGATGCGCGGCACAGCCGCGAGTAAGCCTTCCGTGTACGGGTGCGTCGGCCGCTCGAACAGCTCCGTCGTCTCAGCCGTTTCGACGACCCGTCCGGCATACATGACGACGACGCGATCGGCGTGTCCCGCGACCACGCCGAGGTCGTGCGTGATCAGCAGGACCGCCATGCCGAGCTCCTGCTGCAGCCGGTCGAGCAGCTCGAGAATCTGCGCCTGGATCGTGACGTCGAGCGCCGTCGTCGGCTCGTCCGCGATCAGGACCTTGGGGTGACACACGAGCGCCATCGCGATCATGACACGCTGGCGCATGCCACCGGAGAGCTGGTGGGGATAATCGTCGACGCGCTCTTCAGGATCGGGGATACCGACCAGCTTCAGCATCTCGATCGCGCGCGCGCGCGCCGCTTTGCGCGAGAGATGCTGATGGATGATCGCGGCCTCCCCAATCTGGTCTCCGACGGTGAACACCGGATTGAGCGAGGTCATCGGCTCCTGAAAAATCATGGCGATCTGATTGCCGCGGACCGCGCGCAGCTCGGGCGCCGGCAGCGCCAGCAGATTCCGTCCCTCGAACTCGATGAGGCTTCCAGGCAGGATGTGACCGGGCGGTTCGGGCACGAGGCGCAAGATCGAGAGCGACGTCACGGTCTTGCCGCACCCGGACTCGCCGACGATGCCGAGCGTTTCGCCGGGGTAGAGATCGAAGGAGACTTCATCGACCGCCCGTGCGGTTCCTCGCCCGTGCTCGGTGACGAAGTACGTCTTGAGGTCGCGGACGCGCAGCAACGCGGGGTTGGTCAGGTCGCTCCTCCTTCTTCATGCGGATCGAGCGCGTCACGCAAGCCATCCGCAACCGCATTGAGCGACATCACGACCAGCGAAATCGCGAGTCCGGCGGCGACCGTCGTCCACGGTGCCGTATACACGCTCGGCGCGCCGTCCGCGATCATGTTTCCCCAGCTCGGCGTCGGCGGTCTGATGCCAATGCCCAAGAACGAGAGCGATGCTTCGAGGAGCAGCACGTTCCCCACTCCGAGAGCCGCCGACACGATGATCGGGGCAGCCGCGTTCGGCAGCACGTGGCGAAAAATAACGCCGCCGGCCCCGGCACCGAGCGCGCGCGCCGCCAGCACGTAATCGCGCTCGCGCAGCGACAGTACCTCCGCGCGCACCAACCGGCCGGTGCCGAACCACGAGGTCAGGCCAATCGCCAGGACGAGGACCCAAAAGGGAAGACGGTCCCACAGCGCAACCGCCATCAGGAGAATGAAGATGCGCGGCAGCGCGAGCCCGACGTCCACCGTGCGCATCAGCACCGCGTCGACCCAGCGCCGGTAATAGCCGGCGACGGCACCGACCAACGAGCCGACAGAGACGGCGACGAGCGCGCCCAATCCGCCGATGCCGAGTGACACGCGGGCGCCGTAGACGATGCGACTCCAGACATCGCGGCTGAGCACGTCGGTGCCGAGCAGGAAGGTCCAGGATGGCGGATGATTCTTGAGGCCGACGATGTCGAGCTGCCGGTCGGGATCGAACGGCGCGATCAGCGGTGCCGCGAGCGCGACGATCACGAGGAATGCCAGGATTCCCACGCCCCATCCGGCCGTCGGATGGCGGAAGAATCGCCGCCATCGCTCGCTGCCGAGGGCGCGATGTCGCAGCGCCCGAACTGCTTCGGCTGCGAGGATGATCGCAACCAGCAAAGCGAGCCATGTGCCGAGCGTCATGTGGTCAGCAGCGCCGCGTCCGCTCCTCCCGCCCCCCCAGCCGCTCCGTCGGCGGGCACGCGCACGCGTGGATCCGCGATTCCTATCAGGATGTCGGCCAGCAGATTCCCCGACACCACGAGCGTGCTCGCGATCAGGGCTGTGGCCGTCACCAACGCGTGATCGCGGGTGAGGATGGCGTTGACCGCGAGCCGGCCCATGCCCGGCCAGGCGAAGATCGTTTCGATGAGCACCGCTCCCGTCAACAGAAACGGGAGCGTCAGCCCGAAGCGCGTAATAAAAGAGAGGAGCGCGTTGCGGAGCTGGTGCCGCAGCACGACGCGCTGCTCCGACAACCCTTTGGCGCGGGCGGTCCGCACAAAGTCCTGTTGGGCGACTTCGAGCATCGCCGCCCGCTGAAAACGGGCGGTCCCCGCCGCGCCGACCAGCCCGAGCGTGAACGCCGGCAACACGAGATGCCAGATGCGATCGGCGACGCAATACGCGGAATCGATGACCGGACACAGAATCGGGTCGCTCGGGCCGCCGAGCGGAAACAGTTTCACCTTCTCGGCAAACAGCAGGAGCAGCACGAGCGCGAGCCAAAACGTCGGCAGCGAGTAGAGGAACAACGTGACGTTGCTCAGCACGACGTCCGGGAGCCGATTGACGCGCAGCGCCTGGTAGATGCCCAGCCACAGTCCGAGCAGGAAATCGACCAGCAGCGCGACGCCGGCGACCTGCAAAGTGAACGGAATCGTCTCGGTGAGGGCGTCCGAGACCGGACGGTGCAGGGAAAACGAGTAGCCGAGATTGCCATGGACCAACTGCACGAGATACCGCCCATACTGCACGTGCACGGGCTGATCCAACCCGAACTGCCGAATCAGGAGGGGGCACATGGCCGGATCCTGCGGCCCTCCTTCCTCCGATCCGACGCAGGGATCTCCGGGGGCGACGTGAATCAGGATGAAAACGAGTGTGACGACGGCGAAGATGATAGCGACGGATGCGACGAAGCGTCGCAGGAGCCACACGACTCCCGTCACCTAACGCTCCACGCGATCTCGATCGATCAGCCGGGACGAGGGGATCCGCCAGGTGCGCAGCAGCGCCGCCCACGAATCGGGCCGAAGCTGCACGTTCTCCACGCGGTTATGAATGGCCGCCATGTTTTCGAGCGAGTACAGAAAGACTCCGGGAGCGTCGGCGTTGATCAGGTCCATCGCGCTGCGCCACAGCCGCCGCGCCGCGTCACGAGAGGTGGCGGCGATCGCGCGATCGACCAGACGCTCGAATTCCGGATTGTAGTAGCGCCCGAAGTTCGAGCCGCCGAAGCCGGCGCGCGTCCAGGACTGCGCGATGCCCGAGCTAGGGGATGGATCGTTGGCGCGTGACAGGATGGCGGTATCGTAATGTCCGGTGCCGACACGTTGGCCGACCACGCTGTTCTCGACTTCGTCGATGTCCACGCGCACGCCGATCGCGCGATACTCCTCCTGCAGCAGGCGCGCGTACTGCTTGCGCAGCACGCTCGTCGTCGGCACGAGGATGTGAAATGCCAGCGGCTGCCCGCCGCGGTCGCGGATGCCGTCGCCGTCGTGGTCGCGCCAGCCCCGGGCGTTCAGGATGCTGGCCGCCTGTGCGGTATCGAAAGGAAGCTGGCGGATCTCGGGGTCCCAGATCCAGAGAAGCGAGGACATCGGTCCCGGTGGCACTTTGCCGAGCTCACCAAGTGTGCTGCGGACGAGGCTGGCGCGGTCGACCGCCATGCTGAGCGCACGGCGCACTTCGCGATCGGCGAAGATAGGGTTGGGCTTGGCCGTGTCGCCGTTCGCGCGGAGGTTGAAGCTGAGATACGTGTAGACGTTGCCGCGATAGGGATACAACGCGATCTGCTGTGCCGCGCGGAGCCGTTCCTTGTTCTCGGGTGTGACGATCTGCTCGCGAACATCTGCTTGATCCGCGATGACCTGACTGACCGCGACGCCCAGGTCGGGCGTGAAGCGCCAGATGAGCCGGCGGATCACCGGCCGGCCGAGGAAGAACGTCGAATCGGCAATCAGCTCGACCGACTGTGCCGCTTGCCAGCGCACGAATCGATACGGGCCATCGCCCACGGGCGCCCGCCCGAACGGTGCGGTCTTCCACTGATCGCGCGGCACCGGCCGCAACAGGTGCGCCGGAAGGATGCGCATGTGGTAGACGGCGTCGTAGAACATCTCGGGATAGCGCTCGCGGAACCGAAAGACCGCCGTCAGCGAGTCCCGCGGCGTCACGCTGGCGATGCGTTTGAGCTGCGGGCGATACGGCGACGCCACGGCCGAATCGTTATAGGCATCGTACGTGAACGCGACGTCCGTCGCGGTGACCCGCTGCCCATCCTGCCAGCGGGCGCGCGGATCGATATGGAAGACGAGGGTCAGCGGCCCATCCCACTCCCAGCGTTGCGCGAGCTGCGGCTGAAAGTCCTCATCGCCGACCGTGTTCGTCGACATCCCGACATCCGCCAGTTTCAGGAAGAGCTGCTCTTCGATGTCGCGCGCGACGATTTCTTCGGTAGACGGTGGAAGCAGCGTACCGGGTTCGCCGACGGCGGCGTCGATGAGCGTGCCGCAGTAGGAGCCAGTGCAGCCGCCGCGGCGCTCACAGGCGCTGAGCGCGGCGGCGACGAGTCCGGCAAGACCGATGGAAAGGGGAAGTCGAAAGCGCCCTGACATGGCGCTTAACATTTCACTCGGCGGCGAGCGACGCCAGAGCGGACGGCCTAAGCGGTTCCCCCCAAGCGGCGGTGATAGCCGCGGCCACCTCCGCAAACGAGACTGGGCGTTTCAGGACAGACGCGAGCGTCGTCTCTCCACCGGCACTGACGATCGCTTGCGAGCCATCCAGGAGAATGGATCCATGCTGTAAAAAGGCATCACGCCGGCGCACCTGGGCTGAGCCGACCAGCTTGCGGTGATTCACGAGGATTTCACCCCCTGCGGAGGCCGCAAAGCAGGCGGCCGGACGGCCCGACGGCGGGACAGGCGGAGGCATCGCAAGACTTGCATCGACCCCCAAGGAGCGCAGCGCATTCGCCAGCCAGGCATGAATCTCTCTGTACGCGCCCCGTAGAGAGCCGAACGTCGCGATCGGCGCAGCGACCGCATAGGTGACTTCGTGTTCGTGCCACACCGCCTGACCACCAGTTGGCCGGCGGACGGTGGGAACGCCGTCACGACCGACACCTTCTATGGATTGATTGCGGCCGATAGAGAGTGTGGGAGGATCCCAGCGGTACAGTCGCAGGAAATGAGCGCCGCTTCGGTGAGCTTCATCGAGCAGTGCTGCATCGGCCGCCATGTTCTCGATGCCTGATCGGCCTTGAGGATCGACGAGCAGCTTCCATTCGACCCCCACCCCTCCCCCCAGGCCGTCAGACAGTCGCGTATGCCTCCACCGGCGGGCACGTACAGACGAGGTTCCTGTCCCCAAACGCCGCATCGATCCGGCTAACGGGCGGCCAGACTTTGTGCTCGCGAGTCGCCGGGGTGGGGAAGCCGGCGCGCTCGCGCGCGTAGGGCCGATCCCAATTGTCCGCGAGCAGGTCCGCGAGCGGATGCGGAGCGTTCTTCAGCAGATTGTTCTCGCGATCGGCTTCGCCGGTCTCGATTTCCCGAATCTCTTCGCGAATCGCGATCAGCGCGTCGACGAACCGATCCAGCTCCGCCTTCGGCTCGCTCTCCGTCGGCTCGACCATCAGCGTCCCCGCGACTGGGAAAGACACGGTCGGCGGATGGAAACCGTAATCGATCAGTCGCTTGGCGATGTCCTCGACGTCGACGCCCGCGGAGCTCTTGAAGGGCCGCGTGTCGATGATGCACTCATGCGCGACGAGGCCATGCTGTCCCGCATAGAGCAGTCCGTAGTGCCCGCCCTCTTCCAGGCGCTTCGCGATGTAGTTGGCATTGAGGATCGCGACCTTGGTCGCGAGCGTGAGTCCGTCGCGCCCCATCATGGCGATGTACGCCCACGAGATCGGCAGAATCGACGGGCTGCCCCACGGTGCGGCGGAAACCGTACCCGCGCTCTGCGCGAGCGGAATACCCACATCCACGACCGGATGCGTCGGGAGATACGCCGCCAGATGCTCGGCCACGCCGATCGGCCCCATGCCGGGACCGCCGCCGCCGTGCGGGATGCAGAACGTCTTGTGGAGATTGAGATGACAGACGTCGGCGCCGATATCGCCCGGGCGGCACAGGCCGACCTGGGCGTTCATGTTGGCGCCGTCCATGTAGACCTGCCCGCCGTTTTGGTGAACGATCTTGCAGATCTTCCTGATCGACGCCTCGAACACCCCGTGCGTCGACGGATAGGTCACCATCAGCGCGCCGAGGGTGTCGCGATGCTCTTTGGCTTTTGCCTCGAGGTCCGCGACGTCGATGTTGCCCTGCGCGTCCGTCTTCACGACGACGACTTGCATTCCCGCCATTACGGCGCTGGCGGGATTCGTCCCGTGCGCCGATTGCGGAATCAGGCAGGTCGTGCGATGGCCCTCGCCCCGATGCTGGTGGTACGCGCGGATCACCAGCAGGCCTGCGAATTCTCCCTGCGATCCCGCGTTGGGTTGCAACGACACCTTCGCGAAGCCGGTGATCTCCGCGAGCCACGTCTCGAGCTCGCGGAACAACGTCGCGTAGCCCTGCGCCTGTGACCTCGGCGCGAACGGATGGAGCCGGCCGAACCTGCGCCAGGTGATCGGAATCATCTCGGTCGTCGCGTTGAGCTTCATCGTGCAGGAGCCGAGCGGGATCATGGCCGCGGTGAGCGACAGATCGCGATCCTCGAGCTTCTTCAAATAGCGCAGCATCTCCGTCTCGGAGTGATGCGTGTTGAAGACCGGATGCGTGCAGAACGGCGTCGTGCGCGCCAACCCCTCGGGGATCGCGCTCGGCGCCTCACGGGGAGGCGGCGCGTTCTTCTCGACGCCGGCCGCAAATGCCGCGATCACGTCCGCGACGTCTTCGGTGGTCACGGTCTCGTCGAACGCCACGCCGATTCGTGTTTGCGACAACGTCCGCAGATTGATCTGCTTGATGCGGGCCGCATCGATGATGCGAGGCAGGATTTCCTGCGGCACTTCGACAGCTACCGTATCGAAGAAGGTCGGGTACGCCAAACGGTATCCCAGCCGCTCGAGCGCGGCTGCGAGCGATGCCGTATGCGCGTGCACGTGTCTGGCGATCCGCCGCAGGCCGTCGGGACCGTGGTAGACGGCGTACATCGCAGCGACGACGGCGAGCAGCACCTGCGCGGTGCAGACGTTGCTTGTCGCCTTCTCGCGCCGGATGTGTTGCTCGCGCGTCTGGAGTGCCATGCGCAGGCCGGTCCGGCCGGCGCGATCTTTCGAGACGCCGATGATGCGTCCCGGAAGGTGCCGCTTGAATTCGTCGCGCGTCGCGAAGAACGCGGCGTGCGGGCCGCCGTAGCCGAGCGGCACGCCGAAATGCTGTGAATTGCCGACGGCGATATCGGCGCCCCATTCCCCGGGAGGCGCCAGCAATGTCAACGCCAGCAGGTCAGTCGCGACCGTGACAAGGGCGCCGGCCGCGTGCGCGCGCTCACACAGCGACCGGTAGTCCCGGATCGCGCCATCCGTTGCCGGATATTGCAGCAGCGCTCCGATGACGTTGCCGGACTGGAAATCGAAGGTGTCCGGATCGCTCACTACGATCTCGAGCCCGCGCGCCGCCGCGCGTGTCCGCACGACGGCGATCGTCTGCGGATGGCAATTCACGTCGACGAGGTAGCGGAGCTTGCCTTCGTGCTTCGCGACCGCCTCAGTGAGATGCATGGCTTCGGCGGCCGCTGTTCCCTCGTCGAGCAACGATGCATTCGCGATCTCGAGGCCGGTCAGGTCCGAGACCATCGTCTGGAAGTTGAGCAGCGCTTCGAGCCGCCCCTGCGCGATCTCCGCCTGATACGGCGTATACGCCGTGTACCAGCCGGGATTCTCGAGCACGTTCCGCTGGATCACGGTCGGCGTGAAGCAGTCGTGATAGCCCATGCCGAGGTAGGAGCGGAAAATCTGATTCTGCGCGGCGAGCTGGCGCAGCTTTTCGAGCGCTTCCTGTTCGCTGATCGCGGCTGGTATCCGCAGCGGCTGGCGGAGGCGGATGTCCTCCGGCACGACGGCGTCGATGAACGCGTCGAGCGAATCGTAGCCGAGGGTCGCGACCATCGCCGCCTGGTCGTCAGGCGATGGCCCGATGTGTCGTTCCTGAAACAGATCCTGATCTATGGTCATCGAACTATGTGAGTGTGTGCGATTCACCCGGCGACAAGACGGTGACTGCGGCGCGGTCACCCACCAGTCGCCGGAATTCCTGGGGGTCGGCCTTTATCACATCCCACGTGTTGTAGTGCATTGGGATAACGCTTTTGGGTTTCACGAACTCGACGGCCCGCGCGGCGTCTTCCACGCCCATCGTGAAGTTGTCGCCGATCGGCACAAGCATGAGGTCGATGCGTCCCGCCAGGAGCTGCATCTCCATCGTAAGCGCCGTATCGCCGCAGTGATAGACGGTTTTCCCGCCTATCGTCACGACCACCCCGCAGGGATTCGTCGTGTACTTCCCGGTTGGATCGCCCTCGACCCGGCCACCGTGGAAGGCCGGCACGAGCTTCACCTTCCCAAAGGGAAACTCATGGGCTCCGCCGATGTGCATGGCGTGGCTGGTCGCGCCCTTTTCGCCGCAGAACTGCGCGAGCTCGAACGTAGCGACGATCGTCGCGCGGTCGCGCTTCGACAGCGCAATAGCGTCGCCGAGGTGATCGCCATGGCCATGGGAGAGGAGGATGGCATCCAGCCGGGGCAGCTTGTCGGGGCCGATGTCTGCGGCGGGATTACCAGTAAGGAAGGGATCGATGATGACGCGCTTGCCGTCTCGCTCGAGGACGAAACAGGCGTGTCCGTGGAATGTCGCTTTCACTCGCCGATATGCTTCGCGTACGCATCCGCGCGCAGCAGCCCCTCCAATTCTTTGGGGTTCTTGATTTTTACTTTGATCATCCAGCCCTTGCCGTAAGGATCGCGGTTCACGAGGGCGGGGTCCTGCTCTAACGCCTTGTTGGTCTCGACAATCGTGCCCGCGACTGGGGAATACAGCTCCGAGACGGCCTTTACGGCCTCGATCGTCCCGAAGACCGCGCGTTGGCCGAACGACGCGGCGGGCTTGGGCAGCTCGACGAATACGACGTCGCCAAGCTCGCCCTGGGCGTAGTCGGTGATGCCGACTTCGACGACCTGGTGATCGCCGCTCTCCCGCACCCATTCGTGATCTTCAGTATAGCGGAGGTCTTTGGGGATACCGGACATGGGTGCGGAGCCTACAACAGGTCCGTTCGGGGCGCCAGCCCTGCGCCATCTTCTTCACTGAGCGCGACGCGCTCGTGGCCCCAGGGGCGTAAATCCAAACGCACGGCGATGGGATCGGGATCTGGCGAGAGATGATACAGCCGGCACGGCCGCGGTGGGTCTGCTCCTTCCCACACGTCGCGGGCGCCATCGATCGCCGCATCTGTCGCCACAATCGAAAGCGGTGTGCCCGTGCGCAGGGTCTTGGCCAATCCCTTCACCGTCGTACGCTCTACCTGCATTCCCGCGTCGGTGTAGCGACGCTCGATCGCGTGCAACACCGGCACGCTGTCCTTCGCGTCGATGGCGCAGAGGAGCAGCGTCTGCCCTGGCGGTTCCGCTTTGAGCCCGGCCCGGGCAGCGCGTTTGCGCAAGTCGACGAACACACTCTTCGCCTGTTTCTCGAGCTCGGCAAGTGATCCGGCATTCTCGATGACGTACTGACTCTGCGCCCGTTTGCGCGCGGCCGACATCTGGGCCGCGATCATGCGGTCGGCATCCTGGTTCGAGAGACCGCGCAGCAAGCGCAGCCGAGTGCGCCGCACCGCTACCGGAGCATCGACCAGAACGACGGCGTCGAACTGTGTCGGATCGAGCGCTTCGAACAGCAGCGGGATGTCGTTGACGACAATCGCATCACCGCGCTCGGCGGCCGCGCTTTGGAGCTCGAGGCGGCGTTGCTGCACGGCGGGATGCACGATGGCGTTCAACGCGGTCAGCGCCACGTCGTCGCCCATGACCTTGCCGCGCAGCGCCGCGCGGTCGAGCGTGCCGTCGGACGCCAACACGTCTGCGCCGAATCGTCCCGCAATCGCCGCGAGGACCGCGCTGCCGGGCGCCTGCGCTTCGCGCACGAGCGCGTCGGCGTCGATGATCGTGGCTCCCCATTTTCGGAAGAGGTCGACGACGGTCGATTTGCCGGCGGCGATGTTGCCGGTGAGCGCTACGTTGAGCATCTAGAGGAGCGCAGTCTGATCCTCATCCGCCCTCGGCACGCGATGGCAATGCCGGCACCTCGCCTCATACGACTCGCGGCCGCCCACCATGATCGTCGGACTATTCCAGGGAGCCGGCTTGTCGTTGACGAGTCGTTGATTGCGCGTTGCGGGACCGCCGCAGACGACGCAGATCGCCTGGAACTTGTCCACCACCTCCGCGACGCACATGAGCGTCGGCATCGGACCGAAAGGGAGTCCCCGAAAATCGACGTCCGTGCCCGCCAGGATCACGCGCACGCCCTGATCGGCGAGACGGTTGGAGAGATCGATGATGCCGTCGTCGAGGAACTGCGCCTCGTCGACCGCCAGCACTTCCGTCTCCTTCCGAAGCCTGCGGCCGATTTCCTCCGCGGAATCGACGGGCTCGGCTTCTACCGTGACGCCGTCGTGGGAGGAGATGGAGTAGAGTCCGGCGTAGCGTGCATCTAGGTGAGACTTAAAGACTTGCACCTGCTTCTTTGCGATGACGGCGCGACGGACACGGCGGATCAATTCTTCCGATTTGCCGCTGAACATCACGCCGGCGATGACTTCGATCCATCCGGGTCGGCCTGCTTGTTGGAACATGGGCCCTCACGTTACACGACCCGGGGGGGTGGCGGAAGTCTAGATATCTTGCGGTTTTTTGGGGGATATCCCATAGTAACGCAGTGTTCATGCGGGTTTTCGCCCCGCGCCCTGCGAAAGGGCCGGATTTTCAAGGACTTTCTCGGCCCCTCTACCCCCACAAGGAGATTGCAGTGAACAAGGCTGAACTCACGGCGGCGCTGGCGATGCGCACCAAGATGTCGAAGGCCGATGCGACGCGCACGATCGACGCGCTCTTCGACGACAAGGGCATCATTGCCGGGGAGTTGAAGAAGGGCTCGAAGGTGCAGATCACGGGCTTCGGCAACTTCGAGGCGCGCAAGCGCGCGGCCCGGATGGGACGGAATCCCAAGACGGGCAGCGTCATTCAGATCAAAGCATCGATCGCGCCCGCGTTCCGCGCAGGGAAGCAGCTCAAGATGGCGGTGAACAACAGGAAGTGAAATAAGGCGTGCAATAAATCGAAACGGGCCGCCCCACTGCATGGGCGGCCCGTTGTGCTTCGCTCCGCTTTTTCTCCCTAGTTGCACTTCGCTCCAGTCCAAGTCCCGGAGTTCACGCCGGTGTTCCAGCTGCCGGACGCGGAATTGCCGCTGCGCGTGCCGGTGGCGAGAGCGCCGCCACCCTGGGGATTCGCCACGGAGATCGAGCTGCCCGACATCGTCCCATCGAGCGGGATGACCGTGCCGCTACTCGTGGTCGCGGTGCCGTGAAGGCTCGAACCGGCGACTGTGAAATTCCACACGCCATCGTCACTACGAATCGCTCGGCCAGGTCTGGGATTTGCCGTACGTCGCGGCTGCTCACCTGAGGCGTGGCGAGATCTTCGAGCGGCGTGGCGATCAGGCGCGCGCGCGCTTTCACTACGGCCGGGCTGCTTCTCTTTGGCAGGGATGTGATCCCGAGTTTCAGCCGCTCCTCGCGCGGGCGCGCGACGGATTGCAGCGCGTCAGCCCCGGTCTGGTCGCGCTGTCACCCGCCTCCCGCGAATCGCCACCCCGGTAAGCCGCCGGACCGCCTGATCCGTCGCCTGCGGTGCGATTTCGACCAACGAAAACGTCTCGCGCACGTCGATCTTGCCGATCTGACCCTTCTGTAAACCCGCTTCCTTGATCAACGCCCCGACGAGATCCTTCGCGCTCGCGCGATCCTTCGTTCCTACCGTCACGAAGATCTTCATCCACGCCCCCCCCGCCCCCCCCGCCCCCCCCGGCCCTGTCTCGGCTTCGTGCGGTTGAATGTTGCCGGCCGACGGCTGACGGCTGATCGCCAGTAACGCCGCGGCCACCAGCGCGGGATCATGCTCCTCGAAGAGCGGGGCCAGGGCCGCAAGCTCCGCATCGAGATCGCCAGAAAGCCGCTCGGTGATTTGGGCGCGCAGCTTGCTGCTCCGATCCTGAGCCCGATCCACGCCCGAAGGGAGCGGCAGTGGCGTGAGCGCCGCGATCGACCGGAGGTAGGGAAGCTGTGACGCGAGCACGAGCACGACAGGCTGCGGAGCGATCGCGATCAAAGCCAGCAGCTCTTCGCGCGTCGGCAACGTCGTCGCGATGACCACGTCCGTATTTTTGGGTGCGGCGATTTCGCCGCCTGCCCAGACATACATTTTCGTGGCCCGCACCGCGTCGAGCGCATCGCGCAGCGCCGCTCGGCGGCGCGAAGCGGAGATCACCGCGAAGCGTGCTGAACCAACCGGCCCTAGTGGCTTCCCGTCGACATCGAGCGGGAGATTCCCAACCACTTCAGCCCGGCGGGCGTGCCGTTCGAGAAAATCCGCAAGACCCGGCGGATTCCAGCTTAGGACGATGCGCCGAGCATTCGGCGCTTCGGCGAGCAGGGCATCGAGCTCGCCCGCGAAACCTTCGGGCCAGGCGATGACGAGTGTTTCGAGCGTGTCGAGCTTGAGGGCCGAGCGAGCGACGAGGGCGGCGAGGTCGGCGGGAGAGCCGGCGAGAAGGCCGATCCGCCCTTCCTTAAGTAGGGCGCCCGTTCGCGTGAGGCCCGTGACGGCATGAGCGCCGTACTCGGCGGGTGCGAGATCGGCCCAATGCGTCGCCTGCTCGTGGTCAGCGCAGACAACGATCGCATTCCGGTCGATCAGCTCCCAGAACTTCTCCATGCGCTCAAGGGCAGGTGGGCTCACCAGCACCACGTGCCGACTCCGTTCGGCCTTCACACGAACCTCGATTGTCAAAGGGTGCTAGTTTCTTCTGTCGTGAAAGCTAACGATCTCCTCCTGTTCTTTCTATTCATCGCTCCATTGCATGGACAAACCCGTCCGCGCGCTCGCGACATCGGCATCACCGTAGGCTCCATTCCCACCGGTGCGCTCAACGCCATCACCGACGTCGCCGGTGTCCGGGTCGGTCATACAACGATCACGCGCGGCGACTCGATCAACACCGGTATCACGGCGATCCTGCCCCCCGGCGGCAATCCATTTCGCGACAAGGTGCCCGCGGCGATTGTCGTCGGCAACGGATTCGGCAAACTCGCCGGCTCGACACAGGTCAATGAGCTCGGTGAGCTCGAGTCGCCGATCGTGCTGACCTGTACGCTTTGCGTGCCGCGCGCGGCCGCGAGACACGGGACACGGGACACGTGGTTCGGGTGACGGATCAATTATCATGGTCGTTGCGACCGACGCGCCCTCGATCATCGGCAACTGGAGCGTGTCGGCCGCCGCGCGCTCGCCGGTCTTGCTCGCACCGGCAGCAGCATGTCGAACGGCTCAGGCGACTATGTGCTCGCCTTCTCGACCGTCCGGCCGTCGGGCCGTCCGACCGTCGTGGCCGAGGATGCATTGTCGCCGCTCTTTCAAGCAACCATCGATGCCACCGAAGAAGCGATCTACAATTCCTTGTTGCGCGCGGAGACGGTGCGGGGCTATCGTGGCGTTGTGCGTGCCCTCCCCATCGACTCGACGGTCATGATCCTGAAGCGCTACGGAGCGATTCCCCGATGATCGAAGGTCTGTCGCCCAACCTGCAGCACCTCGAGACCTCCGCCACGATCGCCATCTCCGCCGAAGCCAAACGCCGCAAGGCTGCCGGCGAAGACGTCGTCGACCTCGGTGCGGGCGAGCCCGATTTCCCGACGCCGCCGATTCCGGCGGAAGCCGGCATTCGCGCGATCAAGGATGGGAAGACGCACTATCCGGCGAACGAGGGGATTCTGGAGCTGCGCGCCGCCGCCGCAACGCACCTCTCGCTGCTCTCGGGCGGCCGGCCCGTGAATGCCGATCACATCGTCGTGTCGAACGGTTCCAAGCAAGCGCTGTTCAACGCGTGCTTCACGCTCTTCGGTCCCGGCGACGTCGTGGCGATTCCGTCACCGGCGTGGGTCTCCTATCCCCAGATCGTGCATCTCGCGCGTGCGCGCCCAGTGATGATCGCCGGCGACCCGGAATGGAGCCTCAAGGCGAGCGTGAAAGATCTGGAGCGCATGCTGCCCGGCGCGACCGGCTTGATTTTGTGCTCTCCCTGCAATCCTACCGGCGCGGTGTACACGCACGCCGAAATTCGCGCGATCGCGCAGTGGGCGAAGGCAAAGAAGGTGTGGGTGATCGCGGACGAGATCTACCGGCGGATTCACTACGGGACCGGACCGTCGCCATCATTCCTCGATCTGCCTGATGATTTGCTCGAGCGCGTCGTGGTCATCTACGGCGTCAGCAAGGCGTACGCGATGACGGGGTGGCGCATCGGGCTGGCGCTCGCGCCGGCCAAGGTGGCGAAAGCAATGGCGGCGCTACAGTCGCACACGACGACGGGCGCGAATCACCCCGCGCAATTCGCCGCCGCGGCGGCACTCGCCGACGAGCGCCTGGAGCAGGACGTCACCCGCATGGTCGCCGAATTTCGCAAGCGCCGGGATCTCGTGGTCGCGCGCTTCCGGCAGGACCTGCCCGGCGTCGAATTCGTCGATCCGCTTGGAGCCTTCTACTTCTTCTTCAGGGTGGATTCATTCGGGAAGATTTCCGGAACGGACTTCTGCACGCGATTGATCACGCAGACGGGGGTCGCGTTGGTGCCCGGCTCGGCATTTGGGGATGATCGCTGGGTGCGGCTATCGTATGCGGCCTCGGCCGAGTCGATTAAACAGGGGTTGGATCGAATTGCGGGGTTTGCGAGAAAACTGGGAGACTAGAGCTTCGCCGGCCGGTGCGAGAGCACTTCGACTCCGTTGTCCGTCATGAGGCAGTCGTCCTCGATCCGCACGCCGAATTTGCCGAGCTGGTAGATCCCGGGCTCGATCGTGAAGGTCATCCCGTTTTCCATCCGGGTTTCGTTGCCCTCCACCAGATAGGGTGGCTCGTGGCCATCCAGCCCAATCCCGTGGCCCAGCCGGTGCGTGAAGTACTGGCCGTACCCGCCGTCGGCGATGGTCTTTCGCGCCAGCCGATCCATCTGCTGGCATTGGGTGCTGAACGGCTTGCCGGAGGCCATCGCCGCCGTCTGCGCGTCGTGGACCAGGTTGTAGACCTTTTTGAACTCATCCGCCGGCGCGTCGCCGAACCAGATCGTGCGCGTGATGTCGGAGGTATAGCCCTCGATGCGCGAGCCGGCGTCGATCAACACCACCGTCTCGCGCGTCAACTTCCCGGCCGACGGCCCGCCGTGGGGCAGCGCACTGGAGGGGCCAAACTGCACGAGCCCGCCCCCTGGCGAGCCGCGGCTCGCCATTTCGCGTGACAGCAATTCCGAGACTTCGCGTTCCGTCATCCCGACCGCGAGCTGCGAGAAGGTGGCGGCGATGGACGCTTCCGTGGCCGCGATGGCCCGCCGGATCAGATCGACTTCTTCGGGTCCCTTGATGATCCGCAGCCGCTCGGTCACGGGCGTGCCTTCGATGAAATCCCAGCCGCCCATCTTGTCGATGAGACGCAGGTAGCTCTGGTAGGATGTGGTAGGCTCGATCGCCCCGGCGCCGTGACGGCGCGGCGGCTTCATCTCCTTGCCGACCGTCTTCACGACGTTCCACGGATTGTCCTGTTCCTCCCAGCCGCGCACGTCGGAGAGGGCGCTGTTGCGCTTGATGCGCTCGACTTCGAACGACGGACACACGACGACCGGATTTCCCGCCGCGGGAAGCATTAAGAGAATCAGGCGCTCGCTGCGCCCGGGGTTGTAACCGGTGAAATACTGAAAATTCGTACTCGGCTCGGCGACGAGGAGGTCGAGCTTGCGTCGCTTTAATTCTTCCTGAAGTCTCTCGATGCGACTGGCGAAGGTCGCGGACGTAAGGGAAGGCGACTGAAGGACGGAAGGACGGAAGGACGGAACGGCATTTATTCCGTTCTTCCGTCCGACCGTCGCTGTAACCAGCAGGCCGCTCGCCGTTGTCAGAAACTCGCGTCGCTCCATCGTGCAGCTATATTACGCAGCCTCTCTTCGCGCTGGAAGGCGCACAACCGCATGCATTTCGAAGCACGCATCGAGCCGTTGAACGGAAAGCTTCCCAAGGTTTCCTACCGCTGGGACCCGGAGACCGACATCCTGACGGTCGCGTGCAAAGGGGTGCCGAAAGGGAACGGCATGAACGGCACCGTGGACCTCGAAGGGGGAGACGGCTCGTTCGTCGTGATCGACGTCGCGGGCGGCGCGCTGCGCGGCGTGGACGTCGTGACCTGGCCTGACGATGTCCGCACCGTTGCTTCCCTCGTACCGCCCGAGCCGACGAAAGAAGGCTCGGTCACCTTCCCCGGCCGGCGCTCCCAGCCCGGCGTGGCGGCCGTGGAAGTGGACACACCTTTGACCGTCGACAAGAATCAATCGGAGTCGGTCTTCCATATTCGTGTGGGCCGGCAGCGGCCCTCGACGATCGTGCGTGTCGCGGACCATTTGCTCGTGGAGGTCGATAAGCAATCGAGAATCGCCGGATTGTGGCTCTTGGAGGTGCCCCCCTTCCCGAACGTCGAAGCTACGGCGTAGTGGACGAACGCTTCGAGCGCTACGTCACCGAGCTGTTCGCCCCTGAAGACTCGATTCTCTCCGAAATCCGCGCCCGCCATGCCGCGGAAAATCTGCCGACCATCAATGTCTCACCAGAAGAAGGAAAGCTGCTCCATCTCCTGCTCCTCACAATCGGTGCGACGAATGTGCTGGAGATTGGCTCGCTTGGCGGCTACAGCGGCGTGTGGTTGGCACGCGCGCTACCGGCGATGGGGAGGCTGGTCACGATCGAGAAAGATCCGCGCCATGCCAAGATCGCTGGTGAAGCCTTCGCGTCGGCGGGTCTCTCGAAAAAGGTGCAATTGATCGAAGGCGCTGCGCTCGATGTCCTGCCGACGCTAGCGCCCGGATTCGACGCGGTGTTCATCGATGCCGATAAAGAACCGCTGCCCCAGTACTTCGATTGGGGCATGCGCCTGCTGCGGCGCGGCGGCTTGCTGCTGTGCGACAACGCCTTCTTCCACGGCGCGGCGGTCGATCCAAACGACCGCTCCGGCTCGGCGCTCGGTGTGCGGGCTTTCAACGAGCTCGCGGCGCGTGATCCCCGCCTCGTCGCGACAATCATTCCCGTGCGTGACGGTCTCGCGGTTGGTCTCAAAGTGCGAGACACCGCATGACGTGGTGGCAGGCGCTCATCGACGCCGGCGCGGTACCCGTGGCGTTTGTGCCCAATCCGACCGGAGCCCGCGGATCCAAAGAAGAGATTGAACCCGCCGACCGCGCTGCCTTAGTGGAGGGGGCCGAGCTCGAGGCCCATCCTGTTCCTGAGCGCGGCGGTACGCGAATTCCTCCGGCGGTTTCGTTTCTCGCGAGCTTTGCGCGCTGGGGCGTGGTGGCGTGCGACGGCATCATTCAGGTCGTAGACGCCT
>Ga0099828_10000166_pt1 | contig 36888 bp, 32 predicted proteins | sample CZO8metaG_2_FD_79338 | JGI IMG/M metagenome (GOLD analysis project Ga0099828, IMG submission 79338) | Vadose zone soil microbial communities from the Eel River Critical Zone Observatory, Northern California, USA - CZOApr15con2H1.8 metaG | ecosystem: Environmental > Terrestrial > Soil > Vadose... | reverse complement strand
TCATACTCACCGACCTGGATAGGGAAGGTGCGGTCCTCGCATCGCGATATCTCAAGCGACTTTCTCATGAAAGGTTCAGGACCTCGATGCGCGAGCGCCGGCGACTTAAGATTGCATCGCGCGGGATCTTCCTACAGGTCGAGAACCTCTCAAGATTCGCTCTTCCGGAGGATTAAAGCGAGGCTAAAGCGAATCATGAGCAACTCTGCCCGATGTGTCATCGACCTTTTTACGAAACAGGTGTTGAAAAGCGAAGTTTCAAGTGACACGCTGCGGGCATGAATGGACAGAAACCAAGGTGGTGAGGTTCAACGCCTGAAAGACGCAGTTTTGGGCCTGACTTTCAACCATCAAGCTCCAGGCTTTACCGGTCAGAATACGCCGCAGTCACGGTAGTAATCCTTGCCTACTTGTTCTACAAATGGCTCTACCTTGGAGGGCTCGATTGGCCGTCGACAATCTTCTGGGCGATCTTCCCAGACTTGGTCGCTTTCATTCCAATCGGGCTCTCGTCTAAAAGGAGGGAGTGGCCAAGGTGGGGAAGCTATCTCTACAACGTGTTTCACACTGTTCTGACTTGGGGACTGGCGTTCGCTGCGCTGTGGCTTGTCCTTGGAACCCCATATTGGCCAATCCTCGGATGGTTGGGCCACATATCAACCGACAGGGCAGTGGGTTACGGACTTCGGAGCAACGCTGGGTTTGGGTCCGACGCTTGACAAGAGGAATTTAGAAGCGACGAAACGTCCACTAAACAGAGCCAGAAACCACGAGGTTTATATCCCCGAGATTTTTGCTTGAATTCAATTAACGATTAAGACCGTTAAGCAACGAGTGAAACAGAAGTGAACCGAGTGAATTGGATTGCCAGATTCAGGTATAGTAAAGTATCTAGTCAAACTGAGGTTTGAGGTAGACGGAGTAGTCGAAAGGGCGGACGTTATCGGCGCGATCTTCGGGCAGACCGAAGGCCTCTTCGGCCCTGAAATGAACCTCAACGAGCTCCAAAAGAGCTGGAAGGTGGGTCGAATTGAGATCAACCTTGAGTCGAAGAATGACAAAACGAGAGGAGAAGTCATCATCCCGATGTCGACTGACATCGGCACTGCAGCGCTTATCGCAGCCGCCGTTGAAAGCGTAGACAAAGTAGGTCCGTGTAGTGCGCGCTTCACAGTCGGGGCCATCGAGGACGTCAGGGCTGTCAAGCGGAAGCAGATCGTTGACAGGGCCAAGATCATAGTAAGAGACTGGAGCTCGAAGACCTCAAGCGAGGGGGAGAACTCTCTCAAAGATGTCACAGAGTCCACCAAGAGAGCGAAGGTAATCAACTACGGCCTGGAGAACCTTCCCGCAGGTCCTGGTGTCTACTCATCAGACCTCGTTTATCTCGTCGAAGGCAGAGCCGATGTCGTACTGTTCCTTAGGGCAGGTATTGAAAACGTCGTGGCCCTCGAAGGTACCAGCGTCCCTGATTCCATAATCGAGCTTGGCAAGAAGAAGCGTGTGATCGCAGTCCTCGACGGAGACAGAGGCGGCGACCTCATCGAGAAGGAGCTTGCCCAGGTAGTGAGAGTTGAGAAGATCGTTAGGGCCCCACCGGGCAAAGAGGTCGAGGACCTCACCCCAATAGAAGTAATCAACATGCTTAGGGCTGAGAAGGTCGAGCCTCTCCCATCATCCAGAAGGGAAAGGTCGGCCGAGAGGGCAATCCCCAAGGCAACGGAAGAGGCCGAGGAGCCCGTCGTTGCTAAAACGCGCGAGCTCTACTCGAGTCTTAACGGGACTCTGGAAGCTGTGCTTCTCGACCAGAGTCTGCAGGAGATCGGGAGATTCCCAATAAGCGAGCTGGTCCAGAAGATGGAGGGGACGAGCGGGGCCCAGTACCTGATATTCGACGGAATAGTAACCCAGAGGCTCGTCGAGTCAGCTGCCAAGGTCGGAGTCAAGGGAATAATCGGTCATAGAACCGGCGAGCTGAACCAAGTGCCTGACGACGTCAGGATTGGAACGTTCCGCGACCTAGGCCTCGAGTAGCCCGGGCCGTTGATAGTCACAGAGTTCAACCCCAAGCACGGCCAGTGCTCTCTTACAATCGAATCCGCCGAGGACCTGTGGACGCTCAGACGGCTCATATCCAAGGGGGATGTCCTTGTCACCCGAAGTTCTAGAATAGTCAAAAGGGAAGACGAGTTCTCCAGGCCCGACAAGGGAGAGAGAGTCAAGGTGACCATCGCACTTTCTGTGGAAGAGGCGCACCTGGACAACAGCCTGGAAAGGATTAGGGTCCGCGGAACCATAATCGAAGCGAGCGACGAGAGCGTCACCAAGGCAGGCTCTCATTCGGTTATCCTTTCACCGGGACACTCGTTGACACTCAGGAAGAAGGTATGGAGCACGCTGCAGAAACGTCTTATCCGTCCGTCAAAAGGCACATCAAAGCGGTTTCTTCTCGTTGCAGTCGACAGACGAGAGGCTGGCATCGGGACGCTCAGCGGGTCTCACCTGTCCGTGGCCACCACTATCGAATCGGGCCTCGGGGGCAAGCAGGGTGACGAGCAGAGCTCCCGTCCCTACATATCCAAGGTCGTAGGCATCATCGCGCAAGTCGTCAAGGAAGGGGACGAGATTGTGCTTGGAGGTCCAGGGAATTTCAAGAATCTAATCGCCAATCAAACAAGAACGCGCCTTCCTTCCCATGTGGTGAGCGCTATCGAGAGCCTCGACCTGACAGGGGCCGACGGTGTGCGCGCGCTGATCAAGACCGAGTCCTTTCAGGCCCTTGCGAAGGGGTCCCTGATCATAGAGATTCAGCAGCTTGTCGCCGAAGTCGTCAAGCGAATTTCGATGCTTGACCCGAAGGTCGCCTATTCGTTGCCGAGAGTAAAGGAGGCAGCGGCCGCCGGCGCGGTGGAAGCTTGCGCAGTCTCAGACAACGTCTTCGCTTCGGGGGTCGACGAAGAGGGCCTGGTAGAGGTCCTCAACACCGTCGAGGAACAGGGAGGCTCGGTCTATCTCGCCGATTCGTCGATGGAGTTCGGCAAGCAGATTTCATCCTTTGGGGGGATCGTCGCTCTTCTTAGATACGCCCTCAGAGCCTACTGAGGACCGGGAACACAAACTCCAGGATTACCGCAAGGGCGACCCCGCCCTTGATGAGGTCTTTCCCCAGGCGCCTCTCGACGTGAGTGAAGTAGAGAAGGAGGCCAAGCATCAGCAGTGAAACGTAAGCAACTCTCGTCAAATCCATCACTGTCGTGTCGACGGTCGTCAGCACCACGGTCATCGTCGAGGCGAACTGCTGGGCAAGCTGCTGAATCAGGTTAGCCGCGCCCGGAGGGGGCTGGACGTCGAGCATCCATCGAATATACGAACCAGATATTTAACGGGCAACACTGTCAGAAGATGCTGTACAGGTAAGGCCCTGCTATTACTCCGAAGAGCATGGTGATCACTGCCACGGTCGCGATTCCAGTTATCCTCATGAGAGTCGTCTCAGTCAACTTCCCTCTCCCCAGTGCCTTGACACCCACGGCGAAGGCCTGCCCGCCGTCGAGGGGATAAATCGGCAGGGCGTTGAAAATGGCCAGGTTGAAGTTGAGGAAGAAGAACCAGTACATCAGGTTCGCGAGCGGGACGGCTGCGGAACCCAGTGGAGATGAGTAGAACACCCCCAGAGAGTCTGAGAACGGCACCCTGGCTTGGCACACCGGGATCGTAGGTATGCACACGTATTGCCAAGGATTGTCCAGTGGCGTAACGTACTTCGAAACCGTAGTCGTGAGGTCCGACTTTGTAATCTGGGCGACCCCGATGTAGGGGTACGATATGTTCTGTTTAGTTTGGAGGTTCTCGATTATGTCACAGCATGCCAACTGAACCTTGGTGAGTTGGAGTAGATTCCCGTTCCTGTAGACGGTCAGATTCACGAACTGGCCCGCCTTCAAGGTGGTATTGGGGCCGAGAACTGAATTGAGGTCTGTAATGCCCACCCCGTTCACCTGGGTGATGATGTCTCCCGGCTTCACCCCTGCATTTCCGGCGGGAGTGCCGGTGCCGACATTGATGATGCCCGCGCCGGACGCTGCTGGGGAAAACGCACCGACGATCGCGACCAAGATTATGAGGCAGATTACGCCGAAGACAAGGTTGATTCCTGCCCCTCCGGCGAGAACCCTGGCTGAGTAAGAGGCCTTGGCCACCTTGAGCGCGTTTTCATCGACATCGACGAACGCGCCTATCGGGAGGAAAAGGAAGAACAGGAGCCCAGAAGCTTTCACCGGGAGGCCGAGACTCCTGGCCACAATTCCATGGGCCCCCTCATGGATGACCATGGCCACGATTAGGGCTATCCAGCCGTCTACGATGGGGATGTAGGGGTTGATTCCCGGAAGGCCTAGGTTGGCCAAGGGACTAAGGGTTCTGACATAGCTCGCAATGGCCGCCCCCCTCGGGGACAGTAGGATCGAAAGTTGACTCAGGAACAGGAAGAATCCAAGAGCTGCGGCCACCGGCATCACGTATAGGAGGAACCAACCCACGGGTTTCGAAATTCTGTTCGCGCCGAGCCTGTCCATCAGCTACTGAAACCGGCGGGTCCTGAGAAGGACGATGCCGTAGTGGAACTCGAACCTCTTGTACTCCTCGGAGCCCATTTGAAACTCGCGGATTCCGGTGTCGCTTTAAGTGTTCATGCTTAATACCAGACAACTGGCCTCGGGCACCCGCAATTGACAGAGTGCACAAGGTGCGGGGGAAGACCCTTCTACACGCGGCGGTACTCTGGGGAGACCCTCTGCACTTCATGCTTCAAGGACTCTATCACAGACAAGGCGAGAAGAACGGTTTCAAAGTATCACATGATAGCCAAGGGCGATAGGGTGGCGGTCGCTGTTTCTGGGGGGAAGGACAGTCTATCACTTCTCAGGGTAATCTCAGACGTTTACGGCCCTCGCCAAAACTCGATGGTAGCGATATCCATTGACGAGGGGGTCGCCGGCTACCGCGACGAGGCCCTGGATCACGCCCGATCCCTAACTAAGGAACTGGGCTTGGAGCACATCGTACTGTCGTACAAGGAACTTTTCGGATTCACTTTGGACGAGGCCCTCGACTGGAAGGATGAACGCGATGTCTCCTCCTGCAGTTTCTGTGGGGTCTTCAGAAGGAGGGCCATCGACGAAGCAGCAGTCAGGGTGGAAGCGACCGTCGTCGCCACAGCACACAACCTGGACGACTACATTCAGACCTTCATGATGAACCTGATGCATGGGGACGTCGCCCGCCTCGCCTGGCTGGACCCATCTTACTCCGACGACACCTTCCCGGTAAGGAGGGTCAAGCCCTTCATGGAGATCTACGAGGAGGAGGTAGCCCTCTTCGCGTACCAAACTGGTCTGCCTTTCCAGAGCGTGAGCTGCCCCTACATGCACGAGGGCCTCAGGAGCGAGGTCCGCGACTACCTCAACACCATGGAGGCGAACCATCCGGGGATCAAGAACGTCCTACTCAGTTCGAGTCTCGACGTAATCTCTCATTATGCCAGGACCTCGGATAAGAAGTCCGTCCCGTGCTCCAGCTGCGGCAAGCCCTCCTCCAACGGCCTTTGCAACGTGTGCAGGATGAAAGCCACAATCGAGGAGCACGTTAAATACGGACCCTAGTTCGCGAACCCTTGGCGGTGGGTAGGGCAGGAAGGGTAGCCGTCTTCCAGAATGCCGAAACCGGCTTCATGCGGCGCCAGCAACCTTCGGGTAAAGCCATCTTCCTCGTCACCCGCACCGGGCAGGGAAGACGAACTCACGCCGAGGCGGGCGGCCACGAGGGGCAGTCCTCTCGAAGGAGAGGTCCTGACTCTTAATTGCCGAACCGGGCGAGGTCCGGGAGGGAGCAGCCCTATGGCGACGCGGCCACGCTGCCTCGTCTACGTGGGGGATTCCCCGTCCGATGAAATGGGGGCGGAGAGTGATGGGGAACTCCGAAGGGTCCGCCGCCGCTTACGTTTTTATCAGCCAAGAATCGGCTCGGGTCTCGTGCAGGGGTAGCCTAGAGTCCTCTGACGGGGAGCCTGGTAAGGCGCAGCCGAAATGGCGCAAGCTTGCTAAGCCTGTGTCTCTAACGGGACTCGTGGGTTCGAATCCCACCCCCAAACAGGGCCGGACTTGAACGGTCCCTGAGGGTGGGCGAATATCCCACCCCCTGCGCTCGACTCTTCCTAGAATCGTTTTCCTGCGTACGAGGCCCTCGAGCCGAGTTCCTCCTCGATTCTAATCAACTCGTTATACTTGGCTACCCTTTCACCTCTGGCTGGCGCGCCAGTCTTGATGAAATCCGCACCGAAGGCCGTGGCCAGGTGCGCGATGAAGGGGTCCTCAGTATCGCCGGAGCGATGCGAGACCACGACGCACCACTTTGCCTTCTGGGCCAGCTTGATTGCATCTTCTGTCTCCGACACGGTACCAATCTGGTTCAACTTGATGAGAATCCCATTCGTTGCCTTGGCCTTCACACCACGGCGAATTCTACTGACGTTCGTCACGTAAATGTCGTCCCCGATGATCTTGGTGCTCGGGCCGAGTCTCCGTGTGATTGAAGCGAAAGAATCGAAGGATTCTTCTTCGAAAGGGTCTTCGATGGTGAGCAAACCATATTCATCGTTGAGCGAAGAGTAGAAGTCCTCCAGCTTAGCCGCGGTCATCTGTTTACCATCGATGACATAGGTATTCGATGCCTGGTTGTAGAAGGTTGAAGCAGCCGCGTCTATCCCAAGTGTGATCTGTTTCTCCCCATATCCTGCGTCAACGACCGCATAAGCAATGGAGCTCAGCGCATCACGGGTTTTTCGAAGCGGAGGAGCAAACCCTCCCTCGTCCCCTACATTGATCGCTCCCTTCCCATATTTCGATACGAGAATATCTTTCAATGATTGATACACCTCGGCTCCCATCCGGATTGCCTCCCCGCAGGACTTCGCCCCGATGGGCTCCACCAGAAACTCTTGGATGGCGAGTTCGTTCCCCGCGTGCTCTCCTCCATTAATGACGTTCATCATGGGCACAGGAAGTGTGTATTGCTTTGACGGCCTCAGTTGTGTAAACAAGCTTACCAGGTCGCAGTTCGCGGCCGCTCTGGCCGATGCCATGGAGAGTGCAAGTGTTGCGTTGGCACCGAGTCTTCCTTTGTTGGGTGTCCCGTCCAGGCGTATCATCACATTATCAATCCGCGTCTGATTGCCGCAGTCGAGCCCCTTCAATCGAGGGCCGATGATCCTGTTTATGTTAGAGACGGCCTTCAAAACCCCCTTTCCGTGGAATCTCTTTGCGTCTCCGTCACGCAATTCAACTGCCTCGTGCTTTCCTTTTGAGGCTCCCGAAGGAACACTCGCCCTCCCGACTGAAGAACGCGTCAATATTTCTGCTTCGACTGTGGGGTTCCCGCGGGAGTCGAGAATCTGTCTGGCCCTGGCTGCGATTATTCTTGCTGTTGGATTGGCCAAGACGTCCGAGCACCTTTGCCCCAGTGAGCCTGTTAAATCTCATTCGCCTTACTTTTGCGTTCCAACGCTTAATACCCGTCCTGGGTTCGCGAGGCTGGGCCGGTCGTCTAGCATGGTTAGGACGTCAGGAGGCTCCCGTCAAGCCCTTACACGGCGAAGGTCAGCGGTCCGAATCCGCTCCGGCCCATATTTCATCTAAGATCGGGGCATTCAAATCTCCTGAACCGTCGGCGAAGAAGTCTTTTTCTTTTTTCTAACCAAAGTATTGCTTCCTGGACTTCTCGGATCCTCTTTTCAGTCCGCAGCAAGGGCAGGCATTGCTTTAGAAAGCAAAGCTGTTCCAAGGTACGCAGCAATTCGCATTCAGCGGTTCTAGTTCTCACGAACCCCTTCCTTACGACGTAACTAGTAGGTCTGAAGAAAGGATGAAACCCGAGCTGCTCGAGATATTCGCACACACTTTTGATGACCTTGTTCTCTTGTTGCGAAGAGACCACTACCCGCATTCTGATTGGTCTGTCTTTGCCACCCAGGGTTGTGAAAACGGATCCTTCGGTCTCGAACCAGTCGACCACACTTTCAAGATTCCAAGATGACCTTGCGTCCCGCGATTTCCTGGAATTCGTTCCTTCTACCGTCTCGGCGGGACGTACAGACATGAGCTATCAGGCTGGAATCGTATTTATGACCCACATGACTTTATCAAATTAATTCGCTTGTAGCGAATCCGCCCCGGCCCACATCTTTGCATCCTCCCATCAATTCCTACTCGAAAAGTTATCTACGCTTGATTGAATGGCACCCAGATGCCCAACTTCAGATACATCAGCTGGTCTGAGTATGGCAACTTGGCCGAGGCATTGGCCGAGAAAGTCAGGGCCAATGGGAAGAACTACGACCTTGTCGTCGGAATCGCCAGGGGAGGGATCCCCGTGGCCATGGTTGTCTCTGATCACCTGGATGTGAAGATAGATTTCATCAACGTAAAATCGTACAACGACATCGGGAAGAGGACAGCGCCAAGAATCCTGTCGACCCTCATTGAGGGTGTGGCCGGGAAGGATGTCCTCTTGGTTGACGACCTTGTTGACCAAGGCGACACAATGGCTTTCCTCGCGCGTTACCTCGAGGAACAGAAGCCGAAATCTCTTGAAACAGCTGTGATGTTCAAGAAGCCGTGGAGCAAGACCGAACCAGACTACTACCTGGAGACGGTCACCGAGTGGATAGTCTTCCCGTTCGAATTGGGCGAAGTGAGCAGGCAGAGGGCTGAGATGGAAGTTGACAAGGAATCGCCCAGTCCGACCACCTAGACAAAAGACTTCAGCAACAAGCTGTTAAAGAACAGAATTAGCGCGACAGTTGCCACTGCTAGGACAATCGTGGGCCTTCTGTTAACGAGTTCCCCCATGAACTTCTTCTTCGAGGTATAATACACCAGAGGAATCATCGGCAGAGGAATCATGAGGCTTAGAATGACTTGACTGTAGATCAGCAAGACCAGGGGACTGAGTCCCAATAGGATGGCTATCGTTGTAGGAAAGACGTTGACGCACCTTGTGATTATTCTTCTTATCCATATGTTCCACCGCTTTCCAATCAGTCCCTCCATTATCACCTGCCCAGCTATCGTGCCCAGCGCCGATGACGAGAGCCCAGATGCAAGCAGGGTAAGCGCGAAGAGCACGCCGATGGCCGGTCCGTAAATCTGGCTCACTCCGGCCACAAAGCCGTTGACAGTGAGGTTCACATTCACGCCGTTGCCCTGGAAGAGCGGTATGGCAACGAGAAGTATCCCTGCGTTGACCACCCCTGCTATGGCAAGTGCAATAACGGTCTCATTACGGTGGAGTTTGTTTATTCCGTGTTTCTGCTCGCGAGAGTGTGGATGGTGATTCTCCTCTCCTTTCCCGGTCGTCATGTCCTTGATCGAAGGTGCCTTCTCCTTCCCAGCAATGATCGGCGTACCCAGAAGATCCATCTTGTTCTTCGAGAGCCAAGAGTGGACAAAAAGTGCGTGGGGCATTACGGTCGCTCCGATCATTCCGACGGCTATGAAGAGAGCAGCATTGTCCGGAGTAAGTGGGACAACGGACCCGTAAGCAACCTGCGCAAGGTCGAAGTTCCCTATGACAAGCAAGTCGTAGAATATGCCTATTACCAATATGCTGATTAGAATGGCGAAGTACTGCTCTATCAAACGGAACCTCCTCGTCATCATTGTCAGCAAGATGATGACGTCGAGGGCGCCGAATATGGCGCAGTAGATGAGTGGAATGCCAAAAAGTATGTTGAGCCCAAGCACGGTCCCCAGATACTCCGCGAGGTCGGTGGAGGCCGCGGCAGCCTCGGCGGCGAGCCAGTAGGGAATTACATATCGTTTCTTACCACCGAACGACTGTCTGACGAGCTCCGCAAGGTGGGAGCCAGAAGCGATTCCCAACTTCCCTGAAAGGTACTGGAGTAGCATTGCCATACCGGAAGCAAGCCAGCCCGCCCATAGTAGCGCGTACTTGTAACCCGCCCCCGCTGCGAGGTCCGTGCCGTAGTTTCCCGGGTCCATGTAGGCGATTGAGACCATCAGGGCAGGCCCAACCCAGCGAAGGAATGGCCAAATCTGTCGTTGAGACTTTGATTTCGTCGATTGCACCTCTTGAGGAACTTCTTCGACCGGAGCAAGGGTCCTCCTGAAGGGCAATCTCATGATAATGGCCCGGGAATCCCCGAACATGGTATATAAGTTAGATGTACCTAACATACTTTCGAACGCAAAGAAATTCTCCGGGGGCCGAACTAAGATTCTCCCATGGGTCAACGAACCTTTTTGAACTCGGGACGGCCGGCCTTGCGTGAGGGAAATGTCGAAGTTGATACTGCCGAGGCGAGACGTCTCACGGCGGGAGGATTACCTCGAGGCTATCTACAATTTGAACGAGGAGAAGGGATACGTCAGTGCCGCAGACATCTCTGACAGGCTCGGGGTCAAGCCTCCCACGGTGTCGAACATGGTTGTGAACCTTGCGAAAGACGGCTACCTCGAGCACGAGAGATACCGGGGAATGCGTCTGACAGCTTCGGGGGAGAAGATTGCGCGATCCGTGATCAAGAGACACCAAGTCATTTCTGAATTCATCGCCATGCTTGGCGTTGACGATCAGACTGCGTACGTGGACACCGAAGGCATAGAGCACCACGTCCACCCCAGCACTCTTCGAAGGCTGGAAAGGCTCGCCGACTATCTGAGGGAGAATCCTCAGACCCTGAGGGCTATCCAGAAATTCATTGAGGAGAAATAGGCAGCATCCTCACGCTTCACAATGATTACTTGAGGACAGACGTGAGTATTCGATGGGTCAGCCCCCACACGACGTAGTCCCCTGCTAGGAACGAGGGCATCTCGATGTTCCTCCCATCGTAGTTGAACTTGTAGGTCGACTTCCCGTTTGGGCTCAAGAAGTCCTCTAGGATTACCCAGCGGTAAGAGGCCACTTCATCGTTGGGCTTAACCTCCACCACCTGTTTCAGGACAAAGACGGTAGGGACTACGTCCATCGTCCCGGTGTGCGTTGTCATTGTGTCCGCATAGCCCAAGAATTCCGCCGCTTTTTCAAGATCGACGCCGACCTCTTCCATGGTCTCCCTAACAGCGGTTTCTCTCGCTGTGCTGTCCCCCGGCTGCATCTTCCCGCCAGGGAACGCGATCTGCCCTGACCATGGGTCGCCTGCGCGTTCTGCTCGTTTGATGAGCAACACGCTCGTGGACTCGCTACTTCGAAGTATGATGGAGACCGCCGCGAATCTCAGGCCCTTTGATTTCGGCTCCTGGGTGGTAAGGTTTTTCGCGACCCTGCTGATTATTTCGCTCTTCAAGTCGTGATATTGCGATGGGCCCCCAATTTTAAATACGCATCGCGAAGCGCAGAAGGAGAAGATAACATGGAAACATCAAATGAAAAGGTTCACGCTGAGTCCCTGGTGACCCTGACCGAGGCAAACTTCGACCAACTTACTTCAGGGGGGAAGCCCGCTCTAGTCGATTTCTGGGCTGTCTGGTGCGGCCCCTGTCGCATAATGGACCCTGTGCTCGAGAAGCTCGCTGCAAAGTACTCTGACCGAATACTTTTCGGTAAAGTCAACGTCGATGAGGAAATGAACATCTCCTCCCGCTACCAGGTCTTCTCAATCCCGACCTTCATGATTTTCAAGAACGGCCAACCGATGGACGCCGTCATCGGGGCCGTGGGCGAGGCTTCGCTCGAGCGCCTGTTGAAGGGCGCCCTCGACGGTGGCTCTGCCTAATCACTAGGTCACACGAGTTCCGTCAGTCAGGAAGATATCGGCATCCTCGAGGCTCACCGATCTGGATGAGAGCACTGGTCCGAACTCGAAAGACTTGCTCCTGTTGATTGGCTGGCCGCCGACGAGCCTGTTGAAGGGCGGCATTACGACGAGCTTCCCTCTCCCCTTCGCTTTCGACTTGTAGCCCGCCCCCTCCATCAGCTCTGCGACATCATAGCTCGCCGTCACCCACACTGCCTCCCTCGACCTCGAGCCGAAGGCATCTCTCATCTCGTAGGTGAAATGAGAATGGCCAATTACAAGATTCTTGGTCGAAATGGCCTCCTCAGAGGGCCATGCGTGGCCGTGAGAAACCCCAACCCTCCCCCTGCCGCTGCCCAGCACCGTCCCGTGGGACTGATGGAGGACGATTCGAGGCGGAAGTACGGTCTTGATGCTCCCGTCGTGGTTCCCAGGGACGACTTCTACGGCCTCGAAAAGGTCTAGCATGGTGTCGAAGAACCATGGCACGACTCCCCAGTCGATATCCTCCACTTTGCCGACAGTGTGCTTGACGTCCCCCAAAACTGCGAGCCTCTTCGTTGAGTATTTCTCCGCGATGTTTCTTACCCTCTCCACCATCCTGACCGAATATGCGGGAAGGCGGAACCCCTTCTTCGCAAGCTCCTTTTCCAAACCTAGGTGCAGGTCTGAGATCAGCAGGGTGTTCTCCCCCGAACTGGAGAAGATGAGAGCTGCGTCGCCGGGAACTATCTTCAGCAAGCTACGCGATCAGCGGAAATACCTGGCTGCCCACGTAGCTCTTGAACTCCGAAAGTTCCATCTTGCTGAACCCAGTAAGAATACAATTCCTGGTAAGCCCGAATACATAGCCGTAAGCCTTGCTCGTGAAGACGATGTACCACAGCTTCCCATGCGTCAGGTAGTCGCTATACAGACTTGTGTTTCCCAATTCAGCACCGTAGAGCGACAGCTTGTTTATGTTCGGCAGGTCAACGTCGGAATAGAAGATGACCTTCGTATCGCCAAAGTTCGCTTCGTGGAACTTCCTGAGAGTCTCTGGTTCGATTCGTGCCTCTACGACCTGGCCCAGGCTCATGAACACGGCCTTGCTCATCTCGTTGGCGATGTTGTTGGCCCTATTCTTCTTGTCGTAGACTGTCAGGAACATCCTCTCCTTGTGCATGTTGAAGGAGAAGGGGGCTTCAAACGTCCTGGGCACCGGCACCGCGTTCCCTCGATGCGGTACGACGAAGACCGTGTCGAAGGAGAACTTCCCCTCCAGCAGGCCCTTGCCCGCATTCAAGTCCGTTATTTCTGAGATGAGCTTGAACTCCTTGTCCTCCACGCTGGTCTCTGTCTCTATCCTGAACGCCTTCAGTTTCTCGGCAAGGGTGTCCATGTCGTAGTTCTCCCTTACGAGGAACACCTTCCCCGCTAATACCAAACTGATTCGCCCCGAGGTCTCCTGTTTATTGGCTTTCAGCTGCCCCAGAACTGCCTGGTGGTGACGAAACGGATCTTGGCCTCCAACAGGTCCCGGTAGAATGCCTCTTCGTCGTCTCGCAACTCGGCCAGAATCCTCGACGCTGTCTGAGGGCCGATTCCATAAACAGTCTGGGCCACCACCGCCTTCTTCCCATACGAGAGGACCAGGTCAGCAGACCTTCTGGCCCTCGAGAGTTCAGCCCGTTCCTCATCGGTGAGCTGTGTCTTCTCCTCCCGCTTCTTCATGAGGTCTGAAAGTTTCGCTGTCCCCCAATAGCATGGCACGAGTAGTCCCGAACTACAAACTATGCACTTTGGTTCTTCAGGCAGGTCACCGACCGTTGACACTCCCTGCTCTGCTCCGCACTTCGCACACAGGAGGCTGATTTCGGTCCCGAAGATGCTTGCCTTCATCCTCTGGTAGGATGATTTGCCGAGCGAGTCCGGGGCGACGGCCTCGGGGACCTCTAGGTACCGGTACAGCAGGTTGTAGGCTATGGGTGTTGGCCGGTCCCCTGCCTGGAAAGTCTCCACCGAAATCCCTCCCTTGGCCACGGCGACCAGGACCTCCTTCCCCCTCTGCATGTCGATGAGGTCCCTACCAGTCTCCTGAAGCGCTTCCTCGAAGATAGGGGTCTTCTCGAACCTTGTTGGGAGTGAGCACAGGTTCGGGTGAGCGATGAGTTTCCCACGCTTCAAGGCACCGAACCTCTCGGCTACGTATTTTACCCGGGCAGGGAAAGGAAAGTTGCGCTGCGCGGCCACCGCGTAGGTCCTCTCAAGCTCTTCAGGAGTCAGACCCATCAATTCCTTTGCCATCGCCTTAAGGTCCAGCTCCTCCGTGTCTGCGGTGAGCTCCATGAGCAGTCTGTATCCGTCGAGCCACCATACCCTGACGAGCCCCCTCCTCGACAGGATTTCTTCGAACACGTATGCGAAGGCCCGGTTGACGGATTCGCCAAAACAAAGATGAACTATGAGGTACTTCCCAAACCCCTCGAAAAGGACGAGCTTGTCCGAGGGAACCGGCGCTCCCATCTTCTTGTGCTCCGCGATCTGGTCTATTACGAGTGCCCGCGCTGCCGAATCGGCGGGAATTCTCTTGGCCACAACTTCGATAGATTGGTCTCCCCTATCGAGAGCCTCGGAGATCTCCCTCCTCAGTCGTCCTGACCCGGTCGCCAAGTCGTAGGGTATCGGCAGCATTTCCCCATCCCAACCTGGAACGGCGGCCAGCGGGTCTTCCACCGGGGTGACGTAGATTTTCCTGTCTTGGGCGATTTGCTCCACCTGCCACACCTTCCCCTTGCAAATGAAATGCACTCCCACCTTCGTCCTGAGCAGTACGAACTCTTCTCCAAGAATTCCCACCGTCTGGTTGGTCGACACATCGACTACTAGATACCTTGTCTCGTCGGGAATCATTGACAGGTTCTCGTAGTAGTAGTCCCTCGTGAGTCTTGTTCTTGACAGCGTCTTCCCGTCGAAATGGATCTTCCTGAGTTCCGAAAGGTAGCTGACAGTCCGGAGCAAGGCATCCTCCGAGAGTTCCATGAAAGGTGCGGCCTTTCTCACCTCAACAAGCAATCTATCCGAGTCGATTGTCTCGAAGTCCATCAGGTAGCCGGCGACCTGGTGGGCTAGGACATCGAGAGAATTGAAGTAGGGCCTTGTGGGCTCGATTCTCCCCTCAGATGCCGAGAGTATGCTGGCCGCGGATTCCAGTATGTCGTCAGCCGAGACCGTCATCAGCACTCCCTTCGACACCTTCCCAAGACGGTGTCCGCTCCTCCCAACTCTCTGCACCAAACTCGTCACCTGCCGTGGTGACATGTATTGGACGACAAGGTCCACGGACCCGATATCGATTCCAAGCTCCAGGGTGCTCGTACATACCATCGCCTTCAGTTGTCCGTCCTTGAACGCCTGCTCCACCCGTTCCCTTTCCTCTCTGGGGAGGGAGCCGTGGTGAACACCCACATCCTTCCTCAGCCTCGCCAGCTTCTCTCCAAGCATCTCGGCGACAGTCCTGCTGTTCACGAAAATTAGAGTGGATGTGTGGCTCTCGATTAACTCATTCATCCTGGAGAGGCGGGCCGCAAGGTCCGGTGCAGCGTAGGTCGCCTTTGCCGCTGACTGGTTCGAAGGCTCTGGGACCGGGTATTCAATTGCATAGGTGAACTCCTTCGGCGCCTCCGCCTTCACTATCGTTCTCCTACCTGCGCCGAAAAGGAACTTTGCCGCGACCTCCGGGGTCCCCACCGTGGCCGATAGGGCAACGAGCTGGAAGCGTGGGGCCACTTTCCTCAGCCTCTGGAGCCCAAGTGTGAGCTGGACTCCCCTCTTGCTTTCCACGAGGTTGTGCAGTTCGTCTACAACTACTGCCTTCACGTGAGACAGGTTCTCTCTCATCCTTCTTCCTGGGAGCACCGCCTGAAGCGTCTCCGGGGTGGTAACCAGCACATCAGGTGGGTGAGCGGACTGCCTTGCCCTCTGTGCCTGCGGCGTGTCACCGTGCCTTATGTCGACCGTCAGACCCAGCTTGGCGCACCAGACTTGCAGACGCTTGAACATGTCCCTGTTCAGGGCCCGCATCGGGGTGATGTAGAGGAAGGAGATCCCTTCCCCATGACCCTCGGTCACCAGCCTGCTGAGCAAAGGAAGCAGCGCTGCCTCGGTCTTGCCCGAGCCGGTGGGAGCCACCACCAGAACGTCCTCCCCCCTGGCAATCAGCGGCCAAGCCTGGACCTGTGGGGGGGTCGGTTCCTCGATTCCTGTCTCGGCGAGGAGACCCCTGACTGCAGGAGCCAGCACTTCGAAGGAGCCTGAAGCCAAACCTAGGGCGAACTTCATTCCACCGATTTAAGCCCTTGGAGGAGAGGGGAGGGCGAAAGTGTTTCGGGGGCTTTCGGGGAGCAATATCTAAATGCGCCCCGAGTCTGCGCTGGCAAGAATCTTGTCGAGGAGTACCGAAGAGGTCTCAAAGGAGAGGCCTTCGCATCTAACCACAGTCACTGAGATAATCCTAGAGAACTTCATGAGCTACGAATACGCCCGCATCCCTCTCCGGGAAGGCCTCAACCTCATCATCGGGCCAAACGGCGCGGGCAAGTCGTCAGTCCTTTTGGCAATCTCTGTGGCCTTTGGTCAAGCCTACACCGAGCGATCCCGCAAGCTGTCCGACCTGATACGGCGTGGGAAGGACATCGCCCGTGTTTCCCTTGTTTTTGACAACTCAGCCAAAGGTGGCAGGCGTCCGATTCCATACTCAAAGTCCGACACTTTCATGCTCAGCAGGTACTTGAAACGGGACGGCTCTTACTGGTTCGAGGCAGACTACAAGGAAATAGACAAGAGCGAAGTGGTGAGGCTGCTGAGTGAGTTCGGGATAAACCCGGACAACCTACTCATTATCATGCACCAGGGGATGATAGAGGAGCTCGGAGCGGTCACCCCCCAGGAGAGGCTGAGGATGGTAGAAGAAGCAGTCGGGTTCTCGCAGTACAGGCAGAGGATTCTCCTCGCTGAGAAGGAGCTCAACGGCCTTGTCGGGGAAGAGAGTTCCCTCCTACAACTGATTGACAACGCGAACCAAGCACTCGAATACTGGAAGCAGGTCTACGACCGTTACCAGGAAAAGAGGAGGCTGATTGAACATAGGGATCTCCTGACGAAGGAATTGCTCTGGAGCGCCGAAGCGAAGCTCACGAAGTCCCTCCAATCGGCTGAGGAGAAGATAATGTCGAAATCTAGGGCCCTTGAAGACCTGAAGTCGCAGCAGGTCGAGGTTTCTGCGGACGCGGACCAGACGCACCAGACCCTCTTGGACAAGCAAGTAGAGCTAAGGAAGCTGTACTATGCTCTGGTCAGGGCAGAGGCCGAGAGGGCAAAGGACGAATCAGCGCGCGCTGCCTACAAGTCGATCAAGGATGACCTCGCTGGGCTTTCGAATACCATCGATGAGGTTCTCAGTTCAAGCACTGACAAGAACGTGAAGAGACTCAAGGAGCTCGCGTCCTACATCGGAGGAAAAGGAGCCACAGCAGAAGAAGATGCCCTGAGGCGGAAATCCGAACTCGACAGGGAGGTTTCGTCTCTGCAGCCAGAGATAAGCAGGACCGAGGAATTGATCAAACGAACCATGGACAGCCACATTTCGTTCAAGGTGAAATTCGAGGTCCTGGCCTACAGAATTAGAACGACGGAGTCGGACCTCCACGAACTCGAAAGGAGCGCCCGGGAATACAGGTCAGAACTCGAGAAGATAGCTCCCGAGCTTGAGAAGGCGGGGCAAAGAATGGAGACTGTGCGTCAACCGTACGAAGTCTCCGAAGAGCTCAAGCTCGTATCTGCCCATATCCAGAAGATGCAGGACGTCCCGGACGACGCCGAGAAGATCTACAACGACTACTCGGGCAACATCGAGGAGCTCAAGGTCAAGTTAGCCCAGCTCCAGGATAACAAGAAGTCCATGCTGTCAGAACTTGATTCTAGGAAGGACGTGTGGAAGAAGGCAATGGAAGACCTTGTGGAGTCGATAGATCCACCATATCAGGCCGTCCTTTCGGCTGCTGATGCGAGCGGGTTCGTCAAACTCGAGCAGGGCGCTAACATCGAGGATGCAGGACTGGACCTTTACGTCGGCTTTCTAGGTGGCGCCCCCGCGACCCTCGACCCCTTCACCCAGAGCGGTGGGGAGCGCTCAGTCGCGCTCATGGCATTCATACTTTCGTTGCAAGCACGGATTGTCTCCCCCCTAAGGGCCATGGACGAGTTCGACATCCACATGGACCCTAAGAACAGGGAGGCCATGTTCAAGATGATACTTTCTCAGATGAAGCAAAGGGAGGCGTCGCAGTATTTGGTAATCACACCTTCCATCCTGACTGTGTTCGACAGGAGCGCACACGTGATTACAGTCCAGGCCGTCCATGGTTCGTCCGAGATCAAGGAGTTCAAGTAGGATGGAACAGGAGAAACTACAGGAGATACTCAGGGTCATCGAGCTATGCAGGGACGTGGAGTCTAGCAGCGCGAACCCCTTCGACGTCGACATCAAGGAGAAGATCGCGATCCTCAAGCAGCGCCTGCCCGAGTGGAAGTTCCTAGACGAGCTACTTGTCGACTCGGAGGCAATGCTGGAGCTCGCTCAGATTGTCAAGCTCCAGGACGAGTGGCTAAAGCACAGGGCATCCTCCCTCTACATCGACCCACTTCTCATCCAACTCAAAGTGAAGCTGCTTTCGAAGGAGAGCCTCTCTGAGGCATTCATCAAGAGTTGGCATCCAGTAGCCCAGGTCGACCAGATTTCTCCCCGGGGGCTAGAGAAGGCTTTCGTCTATTGGCGTGACCTCACCCCAATGTCCGAGCGCTTCAAAGCCCAGTTCGGCACGTACGGCACCAGGCCAGGCTCGGTGGACTACTCCGAGCTCATCAGCCTTGGCATATTCACATCGGAGCAGTTCGAGGAAACCCTCTCCGAGCTCTACGAGGAGCTGTTGCAGAAGTCGAACGGCGAATGGGTGGACTATCGGCAATTCTTAGGAGACAAGAGCTTCGAGGACAAAGTGAAGAGGGCATACCTACTTGCCTTTCTGATTAGCGAGGGAAGGGCCCTCCTGAAGACGGAACCCCTCAGCGGTAAGATTTGGACTATGGCAGTGACAGAAAAAGCAAAGGGCGCTCCAAAATCCGTCGCCATCTCGATCACGGGTGAAAGCTGACGGAGTCTGAATCGGCCGACCGGGCCTTGCTCGAGAGGAAGGTCAGGAAGGCCTTCCAAGTCCTGGTCCTGCAGAGAGGACGGAACCCAGGCGTCAAGGGCTGGGAGATGAAGCGCTCCCTGGGTCGTGAGTTCAGGAAGATATTGGAGGTACTCTCCGAGGATGTGGCCTCCATGGGGCTCGAGGTTTTCGAGGTGAAGGGGGTCGACGGTTCGGACGACTCCTCCCGCTTCCTACTTAGGTTCAAGGAGCCTCCTACCGTCAGCGAAGCCGAGACTTCAGGGATCAGAATCGACGACCTTGCGGTCTTGGCAGCAACAATCGCCTTCATCAACTCCAAGCAGGCGCGTGTGGCACGGCGGGAGGTCGAGCAATTCCTCAGAGAGAAGTTCCCAAGATGGCGCGTCGACTACTCTCTCGATAGGTACGTCAAGAGGGGATACCTGGAACTGGACGAACGGTCTATGCTGCACATTGGCTGGAGGACGCACGCGGAAGTGGACGAGAAGACACTGATGACCATGATCCTCTCGAGATCTCAGGAAGCAGCGAAGAAGTAGCGTCTCCGGAGAGCCTCTCTTTCCCCCTCGATTATCAGTTCAACCAGGTCTTTCCCTTCCTTCCTCATCTTGGCGGCAAGCGCCGTCGCATCAGCCAACCTGATCCCTCTTCCCGCTAATAACATGTCCGCGGCGTGGCCATACTCCTTTCTGAGTTCTGCAGACTTCTTCAGGGCCTCCACGAGCTTCAGCTTGCTCCCCCGAATATCTGTCCTGCTCCTTGCCTTCATCGCCAAGGAGAATACATTCTCGTACGAGTCCGTCGAAAGCCCGAGAGCGACTTTCCCGCAGATGGGGCAGTTCTCGAGACCCTCCAGGTCAGCCACCTTCCGCAATTCGAGAAAGTTCCAGCAGTTCGTGCACACAGCCACCAGGAACGTCTCGTTGATTCTCGCCCTTGTCGACTGCTTCAGGAGTGCCCTCAGCCTTTCGGGGGAGACTATCTCTCCTCTCCTGCTTATCTCCTCCACCCCTATCCTAGCGATTGGGGTCAGGCCATCGTACTCGATTAGCTTGATTTCGATTGCCCCGGCCGCAATCTTCTCCACAACATCAGCGGCCCCCGGCAGGTCAAAGTCATCGTGGAAAATCATGCTCATGGCCTCCTTGAACACGGGGGTCTCCCTCAGGGCTTCGATTATTCCCGAGATGGACACGCTGGCGTAGTCCGCGTCTTTGGCGATGGCCCCACACTTCTTTCCCGCGTGGATCAGGCGACGTTTGAAAATCCCGCTCCTTTCCACTGCTTTCACCGTGGCGTCCTTGAGGTCGAGCTTGGGGAGCTCTTCGATCACCTCCATAACGGCGGCAGGAGAAACGTCGGCCTCGATGACGATGCGATACGGGTCCTGGTGGACAGCCACGGACTGGCCGATCCGCTCAGAAATCAGGTGTCCAATCACCCTGGCAAGCAACCTGTTCACCCTGTGCCCCAGGGCCGCTTGTATCACGAGGTACCTGTCCCACCTTTCGATGGTGACCAGCCTCTCCGACGGGATGGGGAGTTTCGCCGCATGTTGTTCCGCCACCTCCTTCAAGGACTCCAGCAACGCTTCCCTTGGAACCGGATAGGTCCTGCACAGTTCATCGACATAGCTCTCCTCGGTCCCTTTCTCTATCTCCTCCGCGTACCTCCTTCGGACGGCCCCGACCTCGGCCGCCACCTCTCTCGGGACTGGAATCTCGTCTCCGACCCAGTTGGGGACGGACCCGGTCGGGTCCTCTTCCGCCTTGACGTAGACCTTGTTTCCGTAGATCTGCTCGATCTTCCAGCAGCGCCCGGCCTCAATGAACTTCACCCCGACTTCTCCGTACTCGGAAACAAAAGCCTCGTCCAGAGTCCCGACGAAGTTGTCACCTTCGATGACGAGGTACTGCTTCTCGTCTGGGATCATCGACAGGTTCTCGAAGTAGTACGAGAAGAGAGGCTTGACGTCCCTTGCCCTGAAGACTTTCCCGTCAGATTCGCTGTAGTAAGCTAGCCTCGGATACCTTTCCCTCATGTAGGTCAGGACTTCCTTCAGCTTCGAACCGTCCAATTCAGCGTAGGCGTAGCTCCTCTTTAGCAGGGCTAGGATATCGTCGAAGTTCCAGCTACTCTGTTCGATAAGGAGGCCTGCCACCTGGTGGATTGCGACATCGTAGGGGGCGAAGACGGGTTCAAGGGGTTCAAGCTCCCCAATCACGGACTTCCTACAAAGTACAGCTGCCTCGAGGGTGTCATCGGAGTCCTGAGTTATCACAAGCCCGTTCGAGACCTCTCCAACCCTGTGGCCGCTTCGTCCTACCCTCTGGATCAGACGGGTCACTTGCCTGGGAGAATTGTACTGGATGACGAAATCCAGGAAGCCTATGTCTATTCCGAGCTCCAGGCTGCTGGTGCAGATCACCCCATGGAGCTTCCCATCCTTCAGATTCCTTTCCACCGCCTCCCTGGTCGCCTTCGATAACGAACTGTGGTGCACCCCTATGGGGAAGTTGGGGTCCCAGACCCTGAACCTGCTGGACAGTGCCTCCGCTTCGGTTCGCGTGTTTGTGAATATCAGCACCGATCTGTACTTCTCGACAACCTCCCTGATTGTCCTGAGCCTAGCTGCTACTTCGGGGTAGGAGTAGATGGCATCTGCAAGAACCTTGTCATCCCCCGTCGCCCTCGGTGCAACAACCTTGAGCGAGAGGCTCTTCTCCACCGGCACCCTGACCACCTCGCAAGTCCGCCCCTGCCCCACCAGGAACTGGGCCACTCTCTCCGGCGACCCGACCGTTGCAGAGAGGCCGACAATCTGAAACTCCTTCTCGGCAACGTCTCTGAGCCTCTCCAGCCCGACGCTGAGCTGGCTCCCTCTCTTGTCCTCGGAGAGTTCGTGCACCTCGTCCACCACCACCCATCTCAGCTTCGCAAGGTTCTGCCTGATTCTCCTCCCGACAAGGAGGATCTGGAGGGTCTCGGGGGTGGTAATCAGTATGTCCGGGGGAGCAAAGCTCATGTTGGTCCTCTCCGCCTGCGAGCTGTCGCCGTGCCTTACCCCCAACCTGATGTCGAAGCGCTTGCACCACCATTGCATCCTGTCAAGCATGTCCCTGTTCAGGGCCCGGAGAGGGGTGATGTAGAGGAGCTTCGTCCCTTTCTCCCTCGGCTCCCCCTCCCTAACCAAGGCGTCGAGGATTGGCAGGAGAGCAGCCTCAGTCTTCCCGGTCCCCGTCGGCGCCATCAGAAGGGCGTTCTTGCCTTCTCTGACAATCGGCAGAAGCCTCGCCTGGGGATCGGTGGGAGAATTGAAACCTCTGGCCTTGAGCGCCTCCAGGAGTGGCTGAGACAGCAGCTGGAAGACGTTTTGTTCAGACACCCTACTTCTTCCCCAGGCCTCTAGATAAGACGAACACCAAGAAGAAAACCGAACGCTCCGATTCTCCTCCAATAAGTTTGCGGTTTTGTGTTTGCGGCCCGCGCGCGACTAGCTCGCTCGCGGGGAAGGCTGAAGATTTATCGGACTCTGATTCTCTTTCTGTGAGTGGCGTATGAGAAAAGTTTGGAGAATAGGACTCGCGCTTGGCGCCGCGTCGCTCATCACGGCAGGAGTGTACTACATTAGCTACGGAGCGACTTACTATGGTGTCTACTATTCAAATGGAAAAGGCGCCCCATTTGTGGTCTTTTCGGACTATCCAATCTGGAGTCCACCATCATGGAACGAAGTGAACTACAGTGCTCCCCTGTGCAGCCCCTCGTCCATCACGACATATACACCTCAGAGTCCTCATCCTTCGTGCTCGTATCCTCCGGCGGGCTGGTCGGCTGACTACAGCCACGCCTATGGTGGTGCCATTCTGCTCGTGCTTGGGGCGTTGGCCGCAGTAGTTGCCGCTCGCAGTCGAGAGATGACTCAATAGCCGTCAGGTCGTAGCGCTGCTTATTCAGACAAGGTGGGATAAAGGCAATAATCTTGCGGTCTCTCAAGGTGAAAACTCCTTTCTGAGAGATGAGTTTAATGTAGAAGCTACTAGCCTTAAATAACTGAGTATAACATACGTAATATAATGATGATTAGCCCCTATGAGATTGTAGCGAAATCCGCCCTTCCTGCGCTCAGGGCAATGGTAGCCAGGAGGCTGCAGGAGAACTACCACATGACCCAGCAGCAGGTAGCGAAACGTCTCGGTGTCACACAGGCCTCCGTGAGCAACTACGCGAGGCGAACGAGGGGAATGATGGTTAACCTCGAAATCGACAGCACAGTTGCGAGGGCGGCCGACAATATAGCAAAGGAGTTGTCGTCGAACGCCCCTGACGAAAGGGAGGCCCTCAGGTCCATGACCGAGGTCCTCGACTACATCAGATTCAACCACATGATGTGCACCCTCCACAGCGACCTCGAACCTGGTTTCCAGGTCGAGGGATGTTCTGCCTGCGACGGCAGTCTCTCCGTAAAGGATTTTGACAGGCTGAAGGTAGTAGTCGGCAGCTGAACTTGCCTGCCGAACAGAAGCCAGAGTGGCTGACAGTAGGGCCACCACAAGGTCAAAGTTACCAAGTCCTCAAAGACCTCTTCCGGAACTTGAACCTACACACAGTCTGCGAGGAAGCTCACTGCCCCAACGTCCACGAGTGCTGGGCCGGGGGGACCGCCACGCTGATGCTGATGGGAGACACCTGCTCCCGCGCATGCCGATTCTGCATGGTCACTCCAGGCAAACCGCAGGGTGCGCTGGATCAACTCGAACCCGAAAACGTCGCATTCGCGCTTTCGCAGATGGGACTGACCTACGTGGTCCTAACATCAGTCGACAGGGATGACCTTCCTGACGGAGGTGCTTCGCACTTTGCGAGCACCATCAAACTGGTCAAGGAGAGAAATCCTGGGCTGCTGGTCGAGGTCCTTATCCCGGACTTCCAGGGTGATCTAGACGCTCTGAAAAGGGTGGTCGACGCGAGGCCCGACGTCATCGCCCACAACATAGAGACCACGATGTCCCTGACCCCGTCGGTGAGGGATCCGCGCGCCCACTACTGGCAGTCGCTGTCGGTACTGAAGAACGTGAAGAAACTGACTCCTCACATTTACACCAAGTCTTCAATCATGGTAGGCCTCGGCGAAACAGAAGAGGAGGTCAGGCAGACCATGATCCATCTGAGACAGGCCGACGTCGATTTCCTCACAGTCGGCCAATACCTCCGCCCGTCCTCCAGACACCTGAAGGTCGTTGAGTACGTTCCCCCTGCCCAGTTCGAGAGATACAAGATTCTAGGAGAAGAGCTCGGATTCGGGTATGTCGCTTCAGGCCCACTGGTAAGGAGCAGCTACAAAGCCGGGGAGTATTTCATCAGAACCGCGATTGAGAATGACGCGCGACGGCGCCAATCTTATATGACCTCGGGGGCCGAAACCAACGTTTGACCGAATCTGATTTTCTGAAGAGCTCCGGAGCAGACGCAGTGCCTAGAATCTTCAGCGAAGCCGACTTCAAGTTCGCCAGTGCCGAGGAGATGCTTTACCAAAGGCTGACCCCCGAAGGCACCATTCGGGGGAAGCAACCCAATTTGTCTCCAGAGACCCTAAAGAAGTTCTACGAGCAGCTTACATTCGGCAGAGTCTTCGACGAGAAAGCGACCAACCTCTCGACTTTGAGGGAGATAGGGACCTACGCACCTGGCAAGGGACAGGAAGGATGTCAGGTCGGATCCGCAGGCGCACTGGAAAAGGGAGACTGGTATGTCCCGATGTACAGGGATTCGGCAGGGATGCTCGCGTTCGGCATGCCCGCCTCCAAGCTTTTGCAGTACTGGGGTGGCGACGAAAGAGGGATGCAAATACCCGAGGGCCTGAGCATGTTCCCTCTTGCTGTGCCCGTCGCGACACAGCTCCCCCACGCAGTGGGCCTCGCAATGGCAAGGCGACTTCAAGGGGAAAAATCGGTGACATTCGTCATGACCGGGGACGGTGGCTCTTCGAAGGCCGACTTCCACGAGGCCCTGAATTTCGCCGGGGTCTTCGACCTTCCGGTGGTATTCGGCGTTGAGAACAACCAGTGGGCTCTTTCGGTGAAGAGGGACCGGCAGACAGCTGCGAAGACAATCGCCCAGAAGGCCGTCGCCTATGGGTTCGAGGGAATCCTCGTGGACGGAAACGACGTGATAGCGTCTTACGAGGCGACGAAGTACGCGGTCGAGAAGGCCCGGAGGGGAGGAGGACCCACACTTATCGAATTCTCGACCTACAGGGTAGGCCCGCATACTACGGCCGAACTCGTTTCCAACAAGCTCAAGGCGCCCGAAGAGGTGACTGAATGGGAGAAGCGGGACCCCATATCAAGGCTCGAGAAATATCTGAGGTCACGCGACCTGCTCGACGACAAATCCAAGGACACAATCGTCGCATCAGCGCGCAAACGCATGGAAGAGGCCGTCGCGGCCTACCGCGCCGTGGTAACGCCCGATCCGACGGTGATGTTCGACTACATGTATTCCTCTCCTACTCCCGTTATGGACGAGGAAAGGGTCGAAGTCTTCGGAGGAGGACTCCCCTCCAGAAGCCAGCCGTCCGAGCCCACAGTAACAGGCGGAAAGCCCGGGGTCAACATCAGGAACGCACTGAACATGGCACTCCGAGAAGGGTTGCATCGGGACAAGAGGGTCGTCATCTTCGGAGAGGACGTCGGCAAGAACGGGGGCGTCTTCCAGGTCACCCGCGGCCTGCAGGACGAATTCGGGCCGGACCGAGTGTTTGACACTCCACTTGCAGAGCTCGGCATCGCTGGAATCTTCGTCGGCCTTTCGGCCGGGGGGATGGTTCCTGTGGCCGAATTCCAATTCGAATGGTTTTCCGTCCCCGCCTTCGACCAGATTTTCAGCCACGTCGCCCGGATGAGGAACAGAACCAGAGGAAGATTCACCTGCGGAGGTGTCATCCGCTTTCCATATGGCGCAGGGATCCGGGGCCCGGAACATCACTCGGACTCGCCAGAGGCATACTACTCGCACACCCCGGGACTCAAAGTGGTCATCCCGTCCAACCCCTTCGACGCCAAAGGGCTGCTGTCCTCGGCACTCCAGGAGCCAGATCCTGTTATCTTCATGGAGCCGAAGAAGCTCTACGACTCTCCGAAGATGGAGGTACCTGAAGAGGATTACAGAATTCCGATCGGAAAAGCCAAAGTCGTGAAGGAAGGGATAGACATCACGCTAGTGTCCTATGGGGCGATGATGGTCCCAACGACCCAGGCCGCTGCCTCCCTGCAGGAAGAACGTTCAGTCTCCGCGGAAGTGGTCGACCTTCGAACGGTGTCACCGCTGGACTTTCCCACGATTCTTTCGTCCGTCCAGAAGACTGGTAGGCTGGTAATTGTACACGAAGCACCGAAGACCTTGGGAGTCGGGGCGGAAGTGGCCGCGACGGTAGCTGACAAGGCACTGGACTACCTGAAGGCGCCCATCAAACGTGTGACAGGCTTCGACACGGTCGTCCCGCTGGCAAGGCTCGAGGATTACTACGTCCCGAACAAGGAAAGGATCATGAAAGCGGCTTCAGACCTGGTCAGTTATTGAAAGGCCCGGAAAACACTAAAAGAGTCGGCGCCTCGCGCTCAATCTGAACGTTCGATGACCTTCGAATTCAAGCTGCCTGACCTCGGAGAAGGAATAGCCGAGGGTGAAGTTCTCAAATGGATGGTGAAGGAAGGTGACGCCGTAGCGGAGGACCAACCCTTGGTGGAAGTAATGACTGACAAGGTCAACGTCCAGATTCCAGCTCCCCGAAGCGGCAAGGTCTCTAAGATCCTAGTGAAGGAGGGAGACATCGCCAAGGTAGGTCAGACAATCATGGTAATTGACGACGGGAGTGCTGGTGGGGCTCCGCCTGTTTCCGCCCCCGCCGCCCCTAGACCTGTCCAGCCTTCAGCACCTCAGGCACAGCCGGCTCCTCCTTCGCAAGGCTCTGTTGCAACCCCAGCAACTCGAAGGCTCGCCCGAGAGTTGGGCGTAGACATTGGAAAAGTGCGGGGCTCGGGTCCTCAGGGGAGAGTAACAGACGACGACATTCGAAGGTCCGTAGGTGGCTCAAGGACGGGCCCCGGGACCGTTGCCGTCCAGCAGGCACCGCCTGCGCAAGGCCAGGGAGGGCCAAAAGAAGAACTGGTCCCTCTTAGGGGCATCAGAAAGACAATATCCGAGAGGATGCTGAAGTCCCTGCAGACCACAGCCCAGGTGACACACATCGACGAAGCAGACATGACGGAGCTAGTCCAGCTGAGGGAGGCCTTCAAGGGGAGCGCCGAAAAACGCGGGGTCCGCCTGACCTACCTTCCGTTCATCATCAAGGCCCTCGTGCCCGCCCTCAAGGAGTTCCCCTACCTCAATTCTTCTCTCGACGAGCAGAACGGCAACATCGTCCTGAAGAAGTACTACAACATCGGGATTGCCACCGACACCGAACAAGGCCTCGTCGTGCCAGTGGTCAAATCGGTGGACACCAAGGACATTTTCGAGCTAGCAGGCGAGATCGAGAGGCTGGCGGACAAGGCCAGACGCGGTCAACTGACCTTGGACGAGGTCCACGGCTCGACCTTCACCATCACCAACGTGGGCGCAATCGGCGGCGTATTCGCCACCCCGATCATTAACATCCCTGAGGTCGCAATCATGGGCCTGCACAAAATCACCAAGCGCCCCGTGGTCCGCGACGGAAAGGTCGAGATAAGGGACATCACCTATCTTTCGCTAACCTTCGACCACAGGGTCGTTGACGGTGCGTACGCCGCCAGATTCACCAGCCGCGTCATAGAAACAATCCAGGATACCAAAAGGCTTCTCTCAGAAGTTTTGTAAACGCTTTTGCTTCAGCAATGTTTAAGCCGATAAGAAGCCGCGAGCTCTAAAGAACGCAAATTGATTGAAGCAGACGTCGCAGTAGTCGGCGGAGGTCCCGGAGGATATGTCTGCGCCATTCGCGCCGCACAGCTCGGCCTCAAGACGGTTTTGATCGAAGCAGACAGGCTGGGAGGCGAATGCGTCAACTACGGTTGCATTCCTTCGAAGTCCCTAATCACCGTCGCAAAGCTTGTCGACAAGGTGAAGGAGGCAGAAAAGTACGGTTTGAGGGCTTCCGGAGTCTCTGTCGACTTTGTCCAAATGCAGAAGTGGAAATCAGAAGTGGTCTCAAGGCTTGTCGGGGGGATTGAGCTACTCCTCAAGGGCTACCATGCGAACATCATCATGGGTGAGGCAGAGGTCATCACCAAGGACAGAATCGTAGTCGCCACCGCCAACGGGAGGGAGGAAGTATCCTGCAAGAACCTCGTCATAGCCACTGGGACGAGAACTTCGAGTCTCCCAGGTCTGGAGTTTGACGGTGACCTCATAATTGGTTCCAAGGAAGGTCTCGAGCTCAAAGTCGTCCCGAGAAGGGTGCTCATTGTCGGAGGAGGGGCCATTGGACTCGAATTCGCGTCGATGTACCAGAAGCTGGGAAGCGATGTCATCGTGGTGGAAATCATGGACCAATTGCTGCCAGGGAGCGACCCCGACGTCGTCCGCGTGGTCCACCGGAAGCTTGAGGGCCGGGGGGCGAAGGTCTACTTGAAATCCAAGGTCCTGCAAATAACGAAGACTAGATCGGAGGCGAAAGTGGAAATCGAAACGCCAGAGGGGAACCTGACCATCGAGGTCGACAGGGTCCTCGTCAGCGTTGGCCGCAAACCAAGAACCGAGAGGATGAACCTCGAGAAAATCGGTGTCCGCACCGACGCCAGAGGATACGTCACGACCGATAACAAGATGCAGACGAACGTTCCAGGCGTCTACGCGATAGGCGACGTTAGAGGACCACCTCTCCTCGCGCACAAGGCCTCCAAGGAAGCCATCGTAGCCGCCGAGTGCATAGCAGGTATGCCATCTGCCGCAGACTGGAAGGTGGTCCCCGACGCAGTCTTCTGCGACCCTGAGGTGGCCAGCGCAGGTCTTACAGAGGCCAAGGCCGCCGAGGCAGGCTTCAAGGTCAAAAGGAGCAGGTTCCAATTCGCGGCCCTGGGGAGGGCCCTCTCGACGGGTGAGCCTGAGGGATTCGTGAAAATAATTTCGAACGAGGAGGATGGCCTCGTCCTCGGCGTCCAGATTGTGGGTCCGGAAGCCTCGAACCTGATCAGCGAGGCGGCCCTCGCGATTGAGATGGGCGCAACAGTGGACGACATAGCGCTCACGATTCATCCACACCCTACCCTCCCCGAGGCCATCATGGAGGCGTCAGAATTAGCAGCGGGCAGGCCGATCCACCAGCTCAAAACATGAACGGCTATCTCCTCGACCTGGGCAGGATGGAATACGGCGAGGCGCTCGGGCTTCAGAAGGAGCTCGCTGCCCGACGTGCCAAAGGCGAGATCCCAGACAGCCTAATACTTGTCGAGCATGACCACGTGATAACCCTGGGGCGAAAGACTACCCCGGCGAACTTCAAGCCGCAGAACATCCCTGTCTTCCAGGTCGAAAGGGGAGGAGACGCTACCTATCACGGCCCCGGCCAATTGGTGGGATACCCGATCATCCTCCTCGCGGACCATGACGTGCGCCGACATGTCAGGAACATCGAGGAGGCACTTCTGAGGGCAGTGCACACTTTTGGAATCCATGGCGAGCGGGTCGAGGGACATCCAGGGGTGTGGGTCGGAGGAAAGAAGCTCGCTTCGATAGGTGTGGCTGTGACCGACTGGGTCACCTATCACGGGTTCGCCCTCAATGTCAACACCGAGATGGAAAAATTCGAACTGATCAGGCCCTGTGGGCTAGACCCCGCCACCATGACCTCGATGCAGGAGATCAAGGGGGAGGCAATTCCTTTCACGGACGTGAAGGCGCAGGTCGCGAGGGAGTATTCGTCGGTCACGGGGCTCACTCTTTCCCATCAACGCCTCGTACAACCTTCATAGGCGACAAGCATTTAGCGCACGTTCAGTCGGCCGTCCCCGCATGCCAGGAAAGAGGAAGCCGGCGCGACCCGCAACCAAGAAGAGCGTTCCAAAGATCACCTACACCACACTCTTTGCGGATGAAAGCATTAACCCGAAGTTCGAGGCTGCTCTGAAGAAGATAGGCCCCAAGCTCGGCCAGAGCCATCCCATGTTCATCGGAGATAGGGAAGTAAGGTCTGACGCCGGAGAGTTCGAACATAGGAGTCCAATCGACACCTCAATCGTAGTCGGAAAGTTCCAAATAGGCACAAGGGAGCACGCTAAGGAGGCGGTCGAGGCGGCAAGGGAAGGATTCGACGCCTGGAAGTCCAAGCCGTGGCAAGAGAGAGTTAGAGTTCTAGACAAGTACACGAGACTAATCGACGAAAGGAAATTCGACATAGCGGTCACCATCACCTACGAGGTCGGCAAGAACAGGCTCGAGGCCCTCGCCGAATGCTGGGAAGCAATCGACGCGGTCAATTACTACATCTCGGTTATGCGAAAGGAAAGTGGATACACGATCAGAATGGACCCCGGCGGCCCAGGGGAACGCAACGTTGACCTCTGCAAACCCTACGGGGTCTGGCCCGTCATCTCCCCGTTCAACTTCCCGTTCATGCTTGCCAACGGAATGGCAATGGGCGCTCTCATTACGGGCAATTCTGTGATTCTAAAACCAACCAGCGAGGCGCCACTTACCGGTCTCATGCTGTATCATCTCTACAGGGACGCGGGAGTGCCTCCTGGCGCCGTGAACTTCGTCACTGGTCCAGGGGTGAAGTTCGAGGACGAGTTCGTATCGAACCCCGACGTTGGCGGAATCGCGTTCACCGGCTCCAGGGATGTAGGGATGCGGCTCTTCAGGCGCTTTCACACCGAGCAGCCGTATCCAAAGCCCATCCTCCTCGAGATGGGGAGCAAGAATCCCACCATAGTCACTTCAAAAGCAGACATCTCCAAAGCGGTCGAAGGGACGGTCCGCGCGGCCTTCGGCTACGGGGGCCAGAAGTGCAGCGCCACCTCAAGAGTGTATGTTCAGAAAGAGATCAGGAACAAGTTCCTGTCTGCTCTGAAGGAGAGAGTCGTAAAACTAAACGTCGGTGACCCAAGAGACAAGCAGACATTCATGGGACCGGTCATCAACGAAAAAGCGGTAGAGAAGTTCCAGTCGTCTGTGACCGAGGCGAAACAATCTGGTGCCCAGCTGATAGCCGGAGGGAGCGTCCTAAGGGAAGGACCCTCGCAGAAGGGCTACTATGTCACGCCCACCATAGTGACCGATCTCCCCGAAAGCCACCGCCTCGTAAGAGAAGAACTCTTCATCCCGTTCGTAGTCGTGAACGAGTTCTTCACCATAGACGAAGCATTGGCCAAGGCCAACGCTACTGAATACGGCCTGACTGCGGGGATCTTCACTGAGGACAAGAAAGAGATGAAGAAGTTCTTCGACGAGATAGAGTTCGGCGTTACTTACGCAAACCGGAAAGGGGGTTCGACTACCGGAGCTTGGCCGGGAGCCCAATCGTTCACTGGATGGAAGGCGAGCGGTGTCACAGGCAGAGGGGTGGGGAGTCCGTTCTATCTCCTGAACTTCATTCGCGACCAGTCTGAAACGACTGTCGAATAGCTACAAGGGCGCCCAGAACAGAGCCGCCGCCACCAAGATGTCCAAGGGCCACCATACCGGAATCACGAACCTTCCTACACTGAAACTCCCGAACAACGTCGTGGTCCAGTCATCCGCGGTCACCGACTTCCCCCTCCACGCAAAGTACACGATGTCCTCCAAGACAGCTAGGAAGAAGGTGTTCCCGGCCCAGGCCGTAATCGGGAGTATGAAAGACACAGCCACGAAGAGAGGCAGTAGCAGAAACAGGTGGTACGGGGTTATCACCCAGAAAACGGCTTTCTCAGAAACGCCTTCGGCCGTCGTCGGGAATTCGCGCTCGTACCTGTTGATGTATCTGTACTCGATGCCGGCATAAATTACACCGAATACCGCGACCCTAAGGAATGACCCCGGGTCGAACAAATTACTTCAGCGGGACGTAGAGACTCGACCGGCTCGCGCCGATTCCCGGCGTTCCGTGCACAACCTTCTTGTTCGTTATCACGTATTCGCCGAGGTACCTTCCAACCATCTCAGGCTTCACCTCGAGGGGAACGAACTCCCTCCCGTTGTGCACAGCTATGGTCAGCCCTACCATCGTGGGGAGCACGATCATGTCCCTGGCATGTGTCTTGATCTGCCCTTCTGACTTTCCTTCTTTGATCTTCCTAGCGTCCTCGAGCAACTTCCTTTTCTCGTCTGAGACCCCTCTGTTCAATGACCTTCTCGCCCTGGAAGACATGAGTTCCAGGAGCGCTTCTGTAGACATGGAATTCAACTCCTCCATAGACTTCCCTCTGTATCTGAACTCCTTCGGCAACTACTTCGTGACCTCTGCGCTAGACCTGTGCAATCTCTTCCTTCCAGTCTTCCTCGGCGCTATTAACCCTACCTTCCTTCCCGGAGGAGCATTCCTAGACGTGCTGGTCGACTTCCCTGGGTGCTGGTGCCTTCCGCCTCCGAACGGGTGGTAGACTACAGCCATCGCTATACCTCTCATCCGGGGGTAGACCCGCCCAGACGCCCTCATCGCGTGGTGTCTGGCGCCGGCCCTAAGGAAGGGCTTCTCCCTCCTTCCGCCTCCTGCGATTTCACCGATGGTTGCCCTGCACCTGTCACTGATCAGTATGTTCTTGCCAGAAGGAAGCTTCAGGATTGCCCTGCCGTCGGCCTTCGAAAAGAGGACGGCCGACGTCCCCGAAGCCCGGACAAACTTACCTCCGTCCCCCGGCCTCAGTTCGATGTTGCACACCCTGGTCCCTTCTGGGATGCGCGAAAGCGGCAATACATTCCCGTCCTTCGGGAGACCAGTCGGTCCGATGGAGAACTCCTGGCCGACGGACATTCCGGCCACAGCTGGGAGGTAAGTGTATCTGTCGTTCTCGAACCTCACCTGGGCGAGTGGGGCGCTCCTTCCTCTCTCGTCGAGGATCGCTGTCACCTTGGCCATCCCCTCAGATTCACCCCCGAGAATGGGGTACCTGACAGGGGCAATCTTCCCCTTGATCGGAGCCCTGAATTGGATTCCAGCTTTCCCGCGCCTGCGCTGAAGTATTCTCTTGCCCAATTCTTACACCAGTCCCAGTTTAGTCGCCAGGTCGGCCGCCTTCCCTGCTTGTAAGAATCGGACGAAAGCCTTCTTCCCGGCGATGGTTCTGGATGTATTGACAGCCATCACTTCGACTTCGTATAGTGCTTGGACAGCATTCGCTATCTGTGTCTTGGAAACTTTGTCGTCGACGAGGAAGCAAATCTTGTTCTCCCTTTCAATCTGGTCGAATGTCCGTTCCGTCACATACGGGCGCTTGAGTATCTTCTGCGCATCCTCGAGCCTCAAACTATCATGCAACCTCCTTCGTTCTTCCGTCCAGAGAACTCAAAGCGGACTCAGTCCATAGTGTCAGCCTCCCAGGCACACCTCCGGGCGCAAGGTCCAGCACGCTGAGACTCTCCACCCTCGTCACCTCGACCCCGGGGATTCCTCCCGCGGCCCGCCCGACTCCCCTATCGTTGGTCACAACTATTAGCGGGCCCCTTCCAGTCCTGTATACCCTCCCCCTAAGCCTGCGCTTGCCCGTGTTCCTCTTCGCGCCCTCGCTCACTCGCTGAAGTTCAGCCTTGAGGTCTACCTTTTCGAGAAATGAGACGAGCTCAGCCGTCTTCTCGACCGTTTCTAAGTCATCGGCTACCACGAAGGGGAGCGCCAGCTTCTTGACCCTGTGCCCCCTTGCTTTGACCGCGTCTAGGTTGGCGGTGTACGCGATGGCCGAGTCCGTCGCCATGCGCCTCTCCTTCCTGTTCACTCCCAGATGAATCACCTTCTCTGACCTCGGCGGGTGCGGGAGTCTCCCCTTGACAATGCTCGCCACCCCTCCTGCTTGACCCCCTCTCGGATACCTCTCACCCTTCACATGGGGGATCCTCGACCGACCCGTCCCGGTCGGGGGGCTGTGGGTTTCGGCAGAAGTCCTCTCCCCAGCCATCGGGTCCCTTCCTTGCGGCTGGTACCCGTGGGAACCTACGAGCCAGAATACGCGCTTTACAAGGTCGGGTCTCAATTCTGTTGTGAACACCTCAGGCACAACGACCTCCCCCGAAGTCTTTCCGTTGATCCCAACGACCTCTGCCTTCAACTCTACCTCCTCCTGGCTATCGTGCTCACTTCGACCACCTGAGGCGGAGCCAGTGCCTTTGAAACCCCCCTAACCCTTAGCCTCACCATCACAAACCTGCTCGCTGGGCCCGGCACCGAGCCACCGACCACGGCGTATTCCCCTCCAACGTTGCCAAAGTGCTCGAAGCCACCGGCGGGAGTGATTGGGCTCGTGCTGGCGTTCCCTACCAATAGAATCCTCTTTCCTGTCTCTGTCCTCTGGTGGAAGCCCATTTGACCTGCCCTTGCGACAGTGTACATCACCGCAGCCGGATGCCACGGTCCGATTACCGCTACGGCCCTGACACTCTTCCTCGACTTGTGCTGCTTTCGTTTTACCCCGAACCTCGTGATAGGGCCCTCGAACCCTTTGCCTTTCGTGATACCCAGGACGTCCACGTACATACCGGGTTTGAAGACTTCCGTGAACTTGACCTTCTTTCCTATGAGACCGAGGACGAATTCCGCCTGCGACTTAAGGTCCCCGCCGGAGACTCCAACTTCAAGGACCACAGGTTTCTTTTGAGAAAGCCCTACGTCTCGCGGAATCGACGAGACCAGTGCTGCCACCCTGCTCGTTTTGTCCAATGGCATTTTGTCGACAGCAGTCTGGCCTGCCGCCTTGACGTCTGCGATGGCCTTGTCCTGTCCGTCCTCGTGTTTGTAGAGCCTCAGCCCCACAATCTCGGTGTCAGGCATCGAGAGAACACTTGAAAGGTTGAACAAGGGCTTGCCGAAGTTCGGTGTCTTTGCCCGATCATCGACTGTGATGACGTGCAAAGTCCCTGCTTTGTAACCGGGAAACCCTAGGAGAGTCGGCTTGTCAGCCTCTACCCTGGGCCAGTTCCTTATCCTCGGGACGAAGCTCTTGGCGCGTCCCCTGGGCCTGTATGCAAGACTGCCTCTGCGGGGCGCTGAATACTTTCGGTGACCCAACTCACGCTAAACCTTTCCGAAAACCCGTTTTGCGGTTTGCACTTAAGCTTTCTCGGGCATGAGAGTGTTCACGAGACCTAGGCCGGCGAAAATCGCCTCTTCCGTCCTTACAGTCTCGACGTGTTGCTCTGCGAAAAGGTTCAGGACAAAATCGCATTTCTTGACAAGGTCCGGCCCGACGATATCGAAGAGCCCCCTCGAAGGGGATCCGAACACGAGCTTGACGCCAGCCGACTTCCCAAACGACGCGCGAAGCTCCGACAGCCTATCCGAAATCGGGTCACCCAGCCTCGAAGTGGCCAACTTGAGGTCGAAGCGACGTTCAGAGAAAACTTCTTCGACTGACTTCGTGTCCACCTGGTAGCCCCAATAATCCTGTACGCTTTCGCGGGCGACCGGGACGACGGTCAACGGACTCTTCGACTCGACTTTCACTGTCAACCGTGTGTTGGGATTCGCACTTCCCATCAGACGCGCACTTTCTTCGAGCCCGATGTCCACTGTCCCGTCTGGGTTTGTGACTCCTTCTCTTGTCTCCCCCAGCTTGAGCCCCTGGACTGGCACCATAGGCTTGTGAGATGGTATTTTGAGGGGCGGCAAGATACCAGCGTACTTCAGGGATTCGTCAAGAGGGAACAGCCTCCTCCTCAAATATTGTGGCGTCTCCAGGAACTCAAGCACCTTCCTGATGGTCGCGAGCTCGCCATGCCCCCTCTGGTCCCGGAATACTTCGATGACATCAACCCCGTAGATGACGCAGGCCCTGGCAACAATCCCGAGCTTGACAGTCTTGTCTCTGAGCGACGACTTCTCCTCTAACAATGTGTCTGGGAAAGCAACTGCCAACCTCCTGCCGAGAAGTGCCAACAGCGATGCTCAAAGTTTGAATTAATTCAGCTTTGTCTTGTCTGCGAACCTGTAACACAGATGAACCCTCGCTTAGGACAGTCTGGTGACATGGGGAGCAAGACGAGTCCACGGCGGGTCAGATGGATCTACTCGACGTTCCCGATCGCGCTGGCTTCGGGCCCGCTGGGGACGCTGGTCCAGCTCTACCTCATCGATATCAATGGAATAGACCTGGGCACGATATACGGGAGTCTCGCCGCTGCAATCTTCAACGGCGTCAGCATCCCAGCCGCCCTGTTCTGGGGCTTCGCCATCGACAGGATCCATACGCGCCGCTGGATGATAACCCTAAGCTACGCGCTCATGGGCCTGGTCCTCATCTCTTTCTTCTTCGACACCACCACCGGGGGGACGATCGCAAGGTACTCCGCATTCTCATTCGTTTCTGTCGCTTCTGCCAGTCCCCTCAACCTCCTGATAATGGAGACGGAGACCAAGAGTCGATGGGCGCCGACCTTCGCGAGGCTTTCGATGGTATCTAGCGTCGGGAACGTAGCGGGGCTCGTGATCAGCACTCTCTGGTCGGACCTGCTTCCCGCGCACTTGACGCTTCTGTTCATCCCTCTCGGGGTCTTCGGCTTGGCTTCGGCCGGACTCGCCGTCTCCCTAATCCCAGATTCTCACATCGTCTTCGAAAGAGAGAACGTGGCATTGAGAAAGCCGAGCCTCTTCAGCCGACTCCTAGCGAACCCTGTCTTCTTCATTGGACTCCCTCGCCTCTCCGACTTCAGGCGCGCCTTCAGAGGTCTCAGGTCAAGCTTGACGAGCTACATCCCTCTGTT
>Ga0099828_10000159_pt1 | contig 37296 bp, 61 predicted proteins | sample CZO8metaG_2_FD_79338 | JGI IMG/M metagenome (GOLD analysis project Ga0099828, IMG submission 79338) | Vadose zone soil microbial communities from the Eel River Critical Zone Observatory, Northern California, USA - CZOApr15con2H1.8 metaG | ecosystem: Environmental > Terrestrial > Soil > Vadose... | reverse complement strand
CGACACAGAGGGCGGACATTTCGGCGAACCGTGCGCTGACGTATAAATCGATGGACTGGTATGGCGCATAAAGCCATGCGATGGAGGCCCCTAGACTTGCCCACTGAGAAAACCCCAACTGCCGCCCTATTCCGTATATTGACCCGGCACCTACGGCAATTAGAGCAGCAAGCGCGAGCTGTAAGGAGACGACTAGCCCGCATCCGAGCTTCCAGAAAGGTAGCGCTACCGCGTAGATGAGGGGCGGTGCAAACTCGAATAATGGTTGCCCGCGCCCGCTCGATAGATCCGGTGCCCAAAGAGGCGGAAAGCCGGAACGGCTAAACTCCACGAGCCTCGCGGGGTAGCAAAGCGAATCATGGCCATCAATCAGCAGAGGCCCGAGCAGAGCGAGGACGAATGCGAGATACGCGACGGTCGCGATAAAAGCGGCGGCGAGTTTTTCTTCGTTGGGGATTGTCCATCACCTGAGCGACAAGGCGCTCCATAAACGCGCGGTCATCGCGCCGTCGTGTGAGAAGTTCGCGACCGATCATCCAGGTCCGCCGAGCGGGAGCATTGCGAACGACCAATAGAGGACTCCCGTTAGCACGGCGAGGCCGATTAGGATTGCTAGCGTTCGTTCCATTATGCTATCATCATCGTGTTCGTGAGAACTGAAGACGAGATGTGTCATAAATCGCCGTGTTTTGCAGTGCCGTGCCGCGTCGCGAAGCCGAGATAGGGCCGGTTAAACCGGCCCTTTTCTTATGCGCCCTGTGCGCCGATGCGCGTGAGCCGATCAAATTCCTGACGTTCGCTACCGCCTGGGTTATCGATGACCTTCCTGCCCCAGTCTCTGTCTTGCTTCAACATATCGAGACGTGCGCGCGCCGCCGCCGGACTCAGATCGAAGCCATTGCGGCCCCCGTCAACGAATTTATCCTCGACGCCAGATTTTTCCCCGATCATGCTGAATAACTTCATGAACGCAGATGTGCCGATAGCGTCTTCGACCTTACCGAGAATCTCGCTGGCCTTCTCGCCTGCGATCTTTTCCCCAACCAATGGGATGATGAATTCACGAACCGCGCGCCGCGCCAACTCCTGCTTGGCGTTGAACGTCTCCCCCGGCCACTCCCGATGGAGCTCCTCCATATCGAGCTGTTCCTGCTGCTCTTGGGCGCGCTCCTGGGCAGCGACCGCCTCGTTCATGTAGCTGTTCCAGCCGTTGGCGATGACGTCGACCTGGCGTTGATTGAGTCCAGCGGTGTGTAGCAACGGAGCCATCTTGCCCGCGAATTCTTCGCCGCCCTCGACGCTCGGGAGCTTGTATTCCGCCGCGGTCTTTGGTCGGCCGAGCCGGGTATAGACGGCATCGATTTCCTCGGGTTTGGCGACGCCGAAATCCTTCGGGACCCGGAGCAGGTCTTCCTTGGGCACGCCGATGAGTTTCTGGGCCTCGCGGGCATCGCGCGCGGCGGCCTCGGGGTCTTTCCAGTGATTCAGCTCGGCGTAGCCTTTGAGGTCCTTGTCTTGGAAGCCCGAGTACCAAGGCTCAGTCGCCGCAGGTGTCGAAGAAGGCTGCGCCGCAGGTGCAGATGGTGCGGGCGCTACGGCCGCTGTGGGTTCCGTCACTGCTGCTGTACCAGAGGGCGTTCCTGCCATTGTTCTGATGCTCCTTTAAATATGGGTAGGGACAGATGCTATCGGCGGATGTCCCGCAAGCGATTCCATGATTGCTGCTGTGCCAGATGGTCGTACCGTCCTTACTCCATAGTCTCCCGTCGCGGAATTCTATCAGCCATCCCCACGTCTCGGGCCAGACGGCTTGTATCCCAAGATTGAACATAGTTTACTGCCATTCCAGTGTCTCAAATTGCCAGCCAGGTTCCTTCGATGGATCGGCGGAGTAGCCGTCGCAGCCGACCATAATCTGTGGGCGGACACCCCGCAGATAGACAACGATGCGGAAAGCTTTGCCAAGTCGCTTCGGTTCCTTGATCATGCCAAAATCGAACATGGCAATTCCACCTATGCGTCGAGCGGCTGTTGCATCCGCGAGCGCAAGTCCCGTTGAAAGACCCGGTCAATCTCGACCAGCTCATCTTCGTTCACGTTCAGGTAGAAGTAGAATTGCTGCCAGACTTCTTGACGCCCAGCGGCTGCCGCAGTTGCGAGCGCATCCGCCTTACCCTGACGATCATATCGCATAGTAGAAATATCAGCGCCGCAAAACACGCGAAGATGACCCAGCACAAGAGCAGCATCCATACTTGGGCGTCCGGTTTCATCGAGTAGCAACCTCCGAAAAGCAATGCTCAGTCCGCGATCTCGCCGCACCGTTGTCAGCCGATTCCATAGGTGCTCGATGATGTTCATCTGAGCCAGCCTAACCCGATCGCGAGAAGCTGGAGCACCACGATAATGAGGACGAGTATGATACCGATATCCCAGATCACGTATCTAATCGTCCGTCGCATCAGCCGTGATGCAGGCCCTTCAGGTAGTTCAGCGCCCGTTCAAGGCCTGCGGTCCCATCTCCGAATAGTCCGAGTCCCGTGTTACAGGGCCGACATAAAAGCCCGCGCACCTTACCGCTATCGTGATCGTGATCCACTGCTAAGTCTCGGCCATTCGGATCTAACTTGTGGCAAATTGCGCACACGCCATTCTGGCTAGCCAGAATTCGCTGGTAGTGATCAACGGTCAATCCCCAACATTTCATGAGTTTCCGGGCACGCGCAAGATGATACTTGCCGTTCTGAATGATTCGTCGTTTTGCCCGATAGATAGCCGCGCGTTCCGGATCTGCATATAGGCGCTCCTTCCAAGCTCTCTGATGGGCCTTAAAACGTTCCGGATGTTCGCGCGCCCAGCGTCTCCTACGTTCATTGGATCTCGCTTTCCGCTCGGCACTCGTGTCGCTATCGGCCATGAGAAAGCCCCTTCAAAAATCTCGCAAACACGGCGCGTTTCTTTGTCGTTGGGTTGCTCGAATGCGCAGCCGCCGTCAGCTTGGCTGCCGGGATCTTCTGGCCTTCGGGGACGCCCAAGGATCGGTGGAGTGCGCCCTTACTGCCCGGTTTGGATAGCGCCTCTTGGATGAAATGCTTAGCCATTTGTCAGCCTCTGTGTCGTATCGCGCGCCACGTCCTCTTCCGTCGCTCGGATGCATATCGGACATTCCAACAGCCGCTTCCCTGCCAGCATATGTGTCGTGTGCAACTGAAGCTCAAGCAGCCGGATGATATTCGCGGCGAAATCCCGCAGTATCCGCCCATAGTCCACTTCCGGCCCCGATATGTCGTGTAAGAACTGAATCCTATCGTGGTATGCTCTGTGACTCATTTCGTCCGCCCCTTGCGCCTCATCTTGAGGAACTTCGCCATTAACTTCTTGTCATCGGCGTCGTTGTCCGCGTTCTTGAGACGGCTCATCAGACTGCCGCGATCATCCGCATCGGGCTCGGCGTGAATCAGCTTTGCGCCCTTCACTTCGGATGTCCTCTCTGGTAAACGCTCGATTCGCCCATTTTGGCCGCGAACTTGGGATTGCTATTCACCTTTCCGAAGAAATATCCTTTCCCTTTCTTGCCGTATTGGGAAATGAATTTCTGGAGCACCGTTTTACCCGCTTGCGTTTGGGGCATCAGAATTTCTCCACTACCCGGTGACAATAGATATAGACCAGATGCCACCCGCCATTCGACTGACCGCGATCATACACCGCTGCCTTGGGCTGAGTCCTCGCCTCTTTCTGACGCTCGGGCGGACACTCGCAATGTCTCGATGGCGGAGAGCATGGAACTATCGGCATTCCAGCCACGTCTAGTTCCCTCCGATGACCATCGGCATATCGAGCCGCTTGATGGATGTGATCACCCCTGACTTATGCGAGAGCATCGCATCCTTGCGCTTACGGAGCCAGCCGTTGAAGACTGAGGCGAAGGCGAAAGCCGTCTTGGCGGGCAAGTCGCCGTCGTGTTCGATGCGCACCATCGTGTCAATCATCACCGACGAGAAGCAGTCCCGACAGAGCGAGAAGCGCCGGTCGGGATGGTAGTAGTCCGCCTCGACACGGGCCATCTTGTCGCAGCCCTTAATCGCGCACTGCGCTTGGACGATCATGTGAATTCCCTGAATCGCAATAATTCGTTATGCCAGTAGCCGAACCAATCCTGAAAGAATGTCCGGAATAAAGGCATCAGCGTCGAGCGTCCTTGAGTTTACGGAGCGCCGGGCACGACGGCCTTAATCTTCGCGGTCTCGGCTGTGATATTCGCCGTCGCAGCGGTAATAGCATCCGTCGCCGTCTTAATTTCTGCGGGCGTGGCGCCAGGGGTCACGATTATGGCTAGCGCCGCCTCGATGTCTGCGGTCTCCGCCGCTATTGCCGTTGTGAGATTGGTTATTGCTGCCATGAGGTCGTCAATTGCGGCCATCTGCTTCACCTGTCCTTTGAGGAGTTGGTCGAGTTTGTTCTCGATCCGAGTTAACCTACCGAACCACATTGTTCTTTTGCCGATGTTTGAAGTTCGCGCTTCTCGCGCACTCTCTACATAATCGAATGCTGCGCCGGGGAGGACGATAGAGATTCGCTCCCGTCAATGGATGACCCCTCACGCTTAAGTCTTCAATAAAGCCTATGCATAGTTCCATCCCTGCACCGGGCACGTTAGATAACGGGGCTCGTATCACCCAAGGCATTCCGTAGACGAGCAATAAAGGCCCAGCAAACTCTTCTGTGAGTTTGAGCACCGCCTGTCGATATTCGATTAGGGTCATATCAGCATTTACATTGATCGCGCAGATGGTTGCTGGCGTGTATGAGCATATCCGCAGCGTTGACCTTCCCCAGATTCGTTGACATTGAGAATTGCCCCGTCACGTCGGTGATGATTATTATGATGCCGTGCTGCGGATACTCGGCCTTCACCGCTTCCATCGCGCCTTGCGTGGCCTGGGCCATTTCGGCTGCGTCCATTATTCGGCCTTTCCGTAGGTGGCGACGAAGATGTCAGGCTTGCAGGGATAAATCTCGTCCTTTACCCCAGTAATGATGTAGTCGCCCGGGCACACAATATGTCCGCCTTCTAGGGTATCGATCCATCCATGCTCGTGCATTCGGATGCCGCAATGCTTACATACAGTTTCGCCACCAACCCCGGGATGTCGGAAGTATCGGACGATAGCTCCTTCCCATTCATGAGACCGAGCGTATTCTCCTGAGAACTCCCTGACTTCTTGCTGCTCTAAGCCTTGCCGTGGATCTCGATAGTCATCCGGATGATCTCCGTTCTTGAACCACTGCGTCGCCTCGACCACGACAGGCTTCCTGCGATTCATTATTCTCCGACTCCAGGCTGAGGTTGGGGCGAGTTAAGCACAGTGGCATGCGCCTGAGCCAAGTCCTTAGCTGCCGCGGCCGCCTGCGGCGCTGCCTGGACCATCATCTGCGCATTCTGCGCCTGCTGCTTGTTCGCCTGCAATTCCGCCATCTGCTCGGGCGAATAAAGTAGCTTGGCCGGTACACCGTTAATCTCGGCAAGTTCACGCGCGGTCTTCTCGGGGTCAAAGATGTCGTAGATTTCGGGATGCCCGGCCTCGGCAAGCGGCGCAAGCTGCTGTAGGGTCTGAAGAATTCCTACGCCATCCTGTGCGCGCTGCAAGCGGTTGAGCGGTGACGAATACTCAATCTTGATAATACCGCCACGCTGACGAAGCTTATCCGGCATTGGTCCGAGTGAATCGAGCTGGCCGGCGTGCGCGAGCACATCCAATTCGCGGTTGATGCAGTTGCCTAGAAATTCTGACTGCTGCCGGCCCATCCCAGGAGTTAGCAAGATGCCTCGCTCCTGCGCGAGTAGAAGGGCTTGGGTAGCAGTCATATCGGGATGCTCAAGCAGCATCTCGAACATATTGCCGTAGAAGGCGGCCTTGATGCTCTTGCGCCGCACCTCCATTTTCTCTTCGGCGATGTCTACCTTTGCGCCGGAGACGAACGGGTAGGCGAGTTGCTTGCCATCATCACTGACCATCCCATAGTTAAGCGCCCCAGGCCGGAGCGAGAAGGCCTGACCAACTTCAGGTAAGAGCACAGGTGGATTGGCGAGCAATTGCGCAGCATTAATATCCGTTCGCGACATCTCGTTGAGCATCTTGATGTCGGAGAGAGAAACAAACGCAGGCCCTCGACCGTATACCTCACGTGGACCCACCATAAATCTCGACGTGGCATAAGGCATCACCCGGTATCCCGATTCGCAGACCAGCTTAATCGGGTTCATGCAGAGGTAAAACGATTCGTAGGCCATCCCCTGCACGTCGGTCCGACCAAACGCGGGGTTCTTGCGCGGCTTCACGACGTGCAACCATTCGAAGTCGCGGTGCATCTGGGAGGGATTGGCCAGCGCTGCCTGTACGCCATCGGGCAGGGCCTTCACGCCCCACATGTCGGCCGCCTGGGTCGCTGAGAAGGGAAACTTGCGGAACACCCGGTCTATGATGCCGACGTGATTCTCAGCGAAGTAAAGGTCTTGGAGGGGGATGGCGCGATAGCGCAGGTTCTCGCCCATCGCCTCGTCGATGAACATCGAGCCAGTTCCGAACGCGGTCAACCCGAGCATGTTCTCGTGTGCCTGGCTGGCAAAGTTCGCTTTGGGTGAGTAGCGTGCGGCGAAGAGAATGTCGTTTAGGTCTTCGAGGTAGGTGCGCACCTCGCGGTCATCCTTGAGATCAGGATCGACGGGTGCCAAGGTGTGCCAGCGCTGCGTGCGCGGGAATAGCATCGATTCGAAGAGAGCGGCGCAGTTTTCCAAGGCTTGGGGGGCAGTCGATTCGAATATATATTCGGTCCTCCTCTCTGCCTGCGAAACGCCTAGTACGGACCGTTGAAAGACGTTCTGATGAGGCAAGACACGCCGTGCGATGTCCGCCCAGTATGGTTCCCAGTTATAGCGGATGCCCTGTAGAGCTTGGAATTCGCGGATTAGCTCTTGCGCCGTGGCGTCGCTGGTCGAGTTGGTCTTGCCTAACTCCCACGGTTGAATCGGAGCGCGCCAGAAGCGTGGGTCTTTGCGTGGTGGCCGGGTACTTAGCCCTCGGGCGGAGAATGCTGCTGCCATAGCTATATGATCACAGTATGCGTTTGCCGGCTACGTACCATGGGTTAGCGTTCGCGCATGCTCGCACCGGGACGCCAAGTATGGTGTGGACTCGCTCTTCGTCCCCTGGCGACCTTGGTTTCGATATTAAGAGATTGGCTTCGCGATCTAGATCGAGTATCGCTTGGGGGCTGATGCAAACCACCGCGGGCTTCTCACCAGCCGGGCTCCAGTTGTCCCATCGACGAATTGCCAGGCAGATTTCTTCAATCATGTGGGCGTTCGCCGCGGCCTCGGATGCGTGATGGTGCCAGTGCTGCTGCCATTCAATTCACACTCTCGGACGGAGGGGATGGGATGTCTTCGGCTTTCGGCTTCAACACGAGGCACATCACCGCCATACGCGCTGCAGGACTCTCAATCCCGATCCCCTCCGTTCTTGCTGGGAACGGCAGGGATGCGGCCTGAAGCGTCTACAGAAGGTCGCGTCTTACCGTTCCAAAGGAAGCCTGACCGATGTCGAGATTGCGACGAGCACACCATAGGTAGTAGGTAATTATTACGATCCTCGCTGACCGCAAGATAACCCTTATGGATGCTTAACAATCGCATTCTGATAAGTGTTGTTATGTTAACTACGTGCGTAATGAGCGGTCAGGCGTTCGCGCCAGTCCCGGAACTGCCCAGGACAGCTTTCGTTCCCAAATTCGTCTGTGGGATATTTCCCGGCTGAGTGAGTACTGTCGCTGCATAGCCACGGCGGCGTCTAATGAGATTGGCCGCATCCGCCTGCTGCGCAGCTTGATCAATCGTAGGCGGAGGCGGAGGGGGAGCGGGCGGTTTCGGAGCTGACGGTGCCATAGTTGGGTTACCTTTTACTCGTCTTCATACCAAATCACGATGCATCACGCCACGCCGACACTGCACAAGCCACGACTCGACTTCACTCTTCCGCCTTAATGTGGATGTTGATCTGAAAAGCCTGTTGGAGCCCCGGATTCTCTGTTTGGAACGCCCCCAAATGACGGCCGTACATGTCAAGGCCCTTGAGCACATGATCGGGGGTCAGATTTTCGCTGCTAACATTAGCAAATGCCACGCGCCGAACCCGGGCCTTCCATTTCTCAATATCCGCAAGGGTTTTATGCGTCTCCTTACCCGTCTCGATGTTCACGTCAGGCGACAAAACTGCGTGGATTTGTGGCATCCTTAATAGTCGGGTAGCAGCGACTGAGGCACCCTTCTGAGAGTAGCCGGCTCTGATAGCGGCCTTTGTTCCATTGGCATCTTTACCATATTCCCGCACAAAGGCGAGCTGCCGCGGGGTGAGGCTAGGGATGGGCACGATGTTAGGATTCTTACGCGATTAGCACCGGTTTAGCAAGTAACCCTTAGCAGTGCGCTCCACTATCCAACGCTGACGTCAACCTCCCCGCTTTTTAGACCGCCAATAACCTAAAGCCCTTTATTTCTAAGGACTTGGAGGTGACGTCAGCAAGAAATCTTAGCAGGACGGACGATACAGTTGACGACAGGCATGCTCTCATGCAATCATGCCGTATGCCCAAAGCACGAGCTGCTATACCCACCATCACAATAACGCTGCGCGTGAGTCCCGAACTTTACGACGCATTGAGCAAAGACCCGCGCACACAGCACAAAAGCCTCAATCAGTCCATTTGCGACGCCCTCATCGAGTGGCTTAATGACAACCGCCAAAATAAATCTCGCACAAGTACTTGACAGTATGCATGCATTTATGACTAGATTGTGGTTATCACGCTGACGAGGAGAAAAGCGATGACACTCCAAGAAGCAATAAACGCCGCAATCCCAACCACGCAAGGCGACCGCTTCGCAATTGCCTACCCATTCCCTGACGTAACGTTCGTTGCGGCGTACTGGGAGCACAACAAGGCAGTGCGCGTGCGTGGCCATCGCTTCGACGACAACCGCGACATCGTTGAACAGTGGGATGTCGAGCTTCCGTGCGAGATGACTGTCTCCTTTCAACCTTTGACCCGCTAACCAACCCACGCTGACGGAGGAATGAAAGATGACCGCACTACTACTCACGTCACTCAGTCCGCTGGCCGCTTGGACGCTCTGGCGCGGCCTGACGCTCGGCGTCGCCTGGCTGATATGCCGCGGTCACGATCTGGTGTCGTGGCTGCTCGGACTGCCATACGAGGCTCTCTAAACTCCGCAACCGATTCTGTATAGCGATCACGGCAATCGCAGCGGTTTTGCTGATTCGGCGCGCGCTACGGGAGAAGGGGAGATGAACCAAACCTATCACTGTCTCGGCTGCGGCGATTCAGCTACTGCTGACCGCCTCGTCATCTGCGTATGCCCGCACAACGACGAGGAGCCCGTACGCGGGCCGTTCTGCCCAGACTGCAAGGTTGCTCACGATATCACAGCCCACGACGGCCTGAGCGCCCCGTGGCTCCATTAAAGGGGAAACGTTATGAACACATCTCGCACTGATGCGACACCGCTGGAAATCGACAGTTACGACAACGAACGTGGCTGGAAGAACTACGACTGGTTGGAACACCGCACCGAGCGCGACCTCACCGCCGTGGTCTGGGCTATCGCGCTGGTTGGAGCCTTGGCTATCGTCGTCGGCTGCGTTATGGGTTATCAGGCGATCGTGATTAGCGCGGTCACGAGCGCACTGCGATGAGCAGACGCCTTATCACGATGAATTATTCGCTCGCGATGGCAGTCGGTCACACGGCCGCTGATATTCAGATGCGCAAGGCTGGCCGCGAGATATGGAACGAAGACGACTACAACCGTGCCGCCGAAGTTTTCTGGAAGTGCTACGGAAACGATGCTCTCGCACAATCGAGGCAACCTGATGCCGCACAGTAGTATCGATGGCGAACTTCGCTACGCTCGCGCCTACGGCTATTTGAGAAGCGCCGTGGATGGCGCGCTAGAAATCTTAGGTCCCCACGAATGCGATGATAGCGACGCCTGCCGTGCCTATCATCGCCTCAAAGATGCCATCGCGCGAGTCGACGAGGAGTTAGCACCATGCGAATTACATTAAGGCTCGATCAACTCGATTCGCACGCACATTTCGCAGTCTTTGTTGATGACGGCAAAGCTGGCGATTTGTGCCTGACGCGACAAGAATGGAATGAGTTTCGGACGGTTGCTGCGACAGGCTGTAAGGTGCACGGTCACGCTTTCATCATAAACGACAAACGCAAAGAGTAATGCTGATGATCATTCTCTATGGTGTAATCACAATCGCGATTTCCTTCACCTTCATGCGGCGCGCGCTGTGTCAGCCGAAGTGAATCATAGAGAAGTGAATCACAGAAACCCCACGACTCCGATCGGCGACGTGCCGGAGCATTCCGTGATTCTCCCATCCCAGTGGGGGAGTAAGCGAGATAACCCCTACGCCAAGGAGCGGATGCTCTGGCTCTTCGTGCTCGAAGACGCGATCCAGTGCCTGCACGGTACTTATGTGCCCGGCGGTGATGAAGTCTATCAGTCGGGTGCGCGTTGGCGTTTAACGCGAGACGCGCGACTGTGGTTCGCTAGCGATGAGGTGATGTGCGGCACCTTCGCCTGGATCTGCCAGTTGCTGGATCTCGATCCGGGCTTTGTGCGTAAAATCTTGGCCGAGGGAATAACCCTGAAACCTCGCGCACGTCGCTCACCGGTCTCTTCTAGCGAGCATCCAACCGTGGCCCGCGCTCATAGGAATGGAGTCTAATAGGTGTTAAAGGTGGAAGCGTACCGACCTAACGGAAATTGGCACGCATGAGAATAAAAAGGAGAGACGATTATGCATGAAAGAGCTGGCCCGATGCCTTACCCAAAAAAGGTAATAGATAAGGGCTGAACTAGATCGTCAGCAAAGACTGTGGGCCATTCATTATCGGATGGCCCTTTTCATTTTAGCGGTGGTTCTTCACGCCATCCCATTTTATTGTGGGCATCGGATTCTAAAGATTCGCACGCCACCCCGCTCTAAACGACTCGTGAAGCAGCGTCTCGGGTTCTGTTTGTCTCCCCAATTTTTCGCTGACTGCATGAGCGAAAGCTGCTTGTTACGAATTGCGGCGAAGTAACCCAAGGCCCCCTCGGCCAGCTCGCACGAGAACCTCTCCGAGTCGTCCACTTCCATTTTGTCCCAAAAATACTTCCGCTCATTCCCAGCCGGCGGTAACGGTATGTTCTTCTCTATCATGATCCCACTTTGCATTAAAGGCACCATCTCAGTCAAGTAGCGCCATAGCAATATCCGCAACGCAATAAACGGAATAGACTCTATGTTTCTATCGATGATTATCTGTGTCTTATATAGAGCTATAAGATTTCAGAGGCTAGGTCGTCGATACAGTCTATATCCCGTATCAATCGTAACGTTTATAGACGCTACGCTTACCACTTGCCGTCCCCATCCGAAAAGTCTTCTTGGTCCGAGACCGTTTGCTCGGGCTCGGGTGCGTGACCGTTCAAGGCAATCAGACGCCATTGCGTTTTGCGACCTCGCATTGGATCGCTGATCTTCCAGTCACCGACCGTGACTCCACGATAGCGATGAAGCAGGCGACCAAGCGCGGTTACTTGCGCTCGCTCATTGTCTGACTTGCCGATGTTCATGCCCTCAATATCGAGCGCTACGTTTTGAAGCAGATTGATAGTCTCCACAGGCTGCGTCGAAAACTTCCGACCCCAAGCCTTCACGAACTCTGCGAAGCTCGCGCCTTCGTCGGTCAGGGCCGCCTCGTCGTTGCGATCTTGGAGAAATCCCTTGATCCCGGCCGCGGTTAGCACGGCGAACATCCGCCGGCAGAAGCCCTCATAGCCGCCCAAAATGAGCGCGGTCATATCGCTGACGCTAGATGCTCGGGCGACGGTCAAAAACGCCGCTACGAGGCTCCCACGGTTCTCCGCGGCGTACTCCTCGATGGATGGGTGCCGGAACCCGCTCGGTGCCCGAAGCTCAGGGCGCTCGGTGCGCGCGTCGATTCGCACACGCAGTGACCGGCGCATAATTTCGGGCGAGACGATAGGGTTATTGAGGGTCGCGCCGAACACGCACTGAACGGGATGTTTGACCCGCTCCGACGAGCCGAGTTGCCGGTCCTGCCAGACATCATCGGTTAAAAGCTTTTTGAGATGAGTCGATTCGAGGGTGTCGGCGTTGTCGATCAAAAAGGCGTCAGGGCTTTCGCGCAGCGCCGCGGTAATTCGCTTGCGCCACTCCTCTTCCTCGCGCGTCGGGCTCAAATCGGAGATTTCCGAGCACCCGAGCGAGGCCAGAAGCCGCATCAGCAGGCTCTTGCCCGTGCCTGGCTGTGGTGCCTCGAAACGGAATAGCGGCGTGCGCCCCTTAATCGTCATCCGCATGAAAGGCAGGAGCGCGAACGCGATGGCGTGGGCCTTGTCGCAGTCTTCAACGAATGGAAAGTCGGCCAAAAGGTCATCGATTAGGGCAACCGCGCCCTCGATTTCGGCGGGTCCAGGCGGCTCATTTGTTAGGTCGATGTCACGTAAGTCGGGATGCGGCAGATAATAGACCGCGCTTTCCTTATGAAATCCCTCGCTAGCTATAAACTTGCCGTCAGTCGCGAGAATTGGCACTTCGGAGAGCCGTGACATGAAAGTGACAGGCGGCCGTGAATTCACCATCAGATTTTTGAGCAACTGATCTTCAGGCGTCGTGCCGATTAAATCTCCGTCCCGCGTGTAACGCTTAAACTCGAAATGACGCGCCAGTTCGTATCGGAGAAGGTCAAGAGTGACGGCATGCCGTCGCGCGCGGCCGAATACATCACGGTCGACCAGAGTCAGCCCGGTTGCGGTTGTAACCAGCCACGGTGGATCATTCACCGTCTGGACCGCTGTCCAAATCGCGCGGCTCTTAACCTCGATATCCCCGCCACTGATGATAACCTCGGAGCGCTCAAGAGTTTTGGGCCGACCTGAGACGACGTGGCCCTCTAGATAGGTGAGCACCTTTGCGCCCGTCCATCCTTCTAGCTCGGCATCGGCCAAGTCCCAACTCTTGCGCCAAGTCTTGTCCGGTTGCACGACTTCGCCTCGCGCCCCAAACAAATCGGCAACGTGTGCCGCCGCGCGCATGCCGCTTTCGTCTGCATCAGGCCAGACAACAATCCGGCACTTTCGATTGAGCAGTGGCGACCAATCGGTGTGTTTCGTGCTGACTCGGTTATCGCCGCCCGGATGGTTGACGATCACCCAGTCAGGTAATAGCCGCCGCGCAGCATCAGATTTCTTCTCGCCCTGTGTCACGAGCACGGGTGCGTCAGGCATTAGCACGAGCAATTCCAGTCCGTAGAGCGGTCGCGGTGCCGCAAGGTCTTTCCACCGCCAGGCAGTCGCTCCCGTATCGCGATTCTGACAAAAGGTCAGTGGGAATACGTCTTTCGGCTTGGTTGCCGTGTCGATTCGGACCCGCCAGGCGAGCTGCTGACAATCGCGGTCGAAATAGCACCAGACACCCTTGACCTCGGCGGTCGGGTCGTCGACCGGGAGTTTCGGCAGCTCAGGAGTGCCGTCTGCGTTCCACGGAGCGTAGTCGGGGATTGGGGTGATGGGCGTCCAGACGCTCGCAATGAGTCTTACTGGTGCAGGGCGGTCGATTCCGAACTGCTCGCCAAGCTCGCGAGCGGCGTCTTTCCAGTCGATACCGCGAATGCGAGCGTAAAGTGCGATTAGGTTCCCACCGCCGCGCTCGCCGGACGCGAAGTCTTTCCAGACGCCACGATCGAGATTGATGCGGAGCGAGTTGCCAGAGCCGCCACGGATAGATGCCGCAACGAATTCTCGACGGTTTACTGTTCCCCCTGGGAGCCAGTCGTTCAGGATAGCGGGCGCACGAGAGAGGGCGGTTTGAGCGATCTGTTCATACCACGCGCGATAGGTATCCTGGCTCATGCCTTTCCCCGCTTCGGAGACGCGCAAGAGTAACAGCGTCCCAAGTTGTCGCGGTATTCTGAATAGACTTCCTTTGTGGCGGGGTCGTACTTGATGATTTGGATGGTGCGGTGGCAGGTCTCACAAATGGCCGCCACGTCGCGATGCGCGGGTATCTCCGCCACTGGGAATAGGTCGCCCTGTTTCCTCATTGCGGCGCCTTGGGCAAGGGCATCCAATGCGTTCCCTCGATCCCGCACACGCCCCGTGTCGTCCAACCGGACAGCTCGCTGATCCATTTCGCCGCCACAATCCCACAGGGGACTAGGTGATTGCCTGGATCGGGCACGTACAGCAGCACCCAGCGTCCATCTCGCGGCGCGGTCTCTATCGGTTGCCATAGGTCGCCCTGCTTAGTGCTCATGCCGCGCCTCCACCGCCCGACAAATCGCCGCGCCTATTTCGTAAGGGATCTTGGCGGCCGCTTGATGAATGTTGGGAAAGCCGCCGCCTTTCCAGGATTCGGGAAGGCCTGCAGCTTCGCGGACTCGCCGCAAGCGCGATTTCCAATCTTTGTAGTCACCACCTTTGTGTGATTTTGTGGCTGGCAGCAAACCGGGCAGCTTTCCCCAGAACCAATGACTGCCGCTGGTCACTCGCACCGGGCCTAACGGGCGTTTGAAGAACTCAGCCGCTCCACTTACGTTTTCAACGATGAACCACTGAGGCGAGAAATCAAGAATCACCCTTAGGATGCCGCGTAGGATAGACAAATCAGGCTGTGGCGGATTTGGATAGAAGGTCCGCATCTTTCCCCATTTGCTAAAGTCCTGGCAAGGTGGCGATGCCCACAGCACATCAACCTGAAATGGCCTGAGCGGCAAAGTGCGCACGTCCGCCACGATGTCGGGACGGAAACAGGGATCGATGTCCAGGCGGATGACGCGCCATCCACGGTCGAGCGCAGGCTGAGATGCGCCGCCGAGGCCGGAGCAAAGATCAAGAAATACGAGTCGAGAGTTGTCCATCCGATTCCCTCGCCTTCAAATGCTGCGCCGCGAAGCGCTCCAGAAGGTACTGGCACCAACCGCCGGCGCGCCGATGCGATTCCATCAACCAGGCGTGCACACCGTAATCCATCGCCCACGCCCCGAGACTTTTCAGCGCCGCGCGCCCGCTAATCTGACTGCGTTCGTAGCCTTTGAGAATGTCATCAGCAGTCGCCTCGACGACGATGGCGCGGTACTCATGGGCACGGAGTCGGTCCAACTCGCGTTCGAATCGCTCGCGACCGTGACCGACCACGCCATACAAATCACCGAGGGATTTTCGCTCGATTCTGATGGAAAGTGGAGCCCCGGAATCGATGCAAACGCTGTAGTCCCCCTCCGACAGGCCCCTTACGAGCGTGCCCCCGTCGCGAAATTCTTTCTTGACCGGCGCGCTGAACACGAAGCGACGTTGTTCCCTGCTGTCTACCAGAAATTGGAGCGCGGGTTTTAGCGGGCGCATTCCGTGACTGTGCCCCTGCGCCGTATGCGCCGTCAACGAGCCGTCCTTCGCTGGAAGTATGCCTCGCACAAGGGATGGTAGACCTCGGCAGAGGCCACTACTAACTCTCGGCCGCGACTCTGCCGTTTTTGGGAAGTCTGACTACTGGTTGCTGCTGCTGCGCCAGGAATTTACGCGCTAGCTGCGACCACAATTCGGCAACGTCTTGCTGCCGCCTCATTGCCGCTAACTTAAACTGAAGATATTCCGCCCGAGTCAAACGAACGCGAGTGAGTATATCCGAAGCTGAGGTCGCCAATGTCTAACCTCTATCCGAAAGTATCGCAAAGTCGAGTAGAGCATCAAATGTTGCATATGTCACGCTTAACTGTCAAGCGAGGCAGCCAGAACTTACTTATCCACAGCCCCTACTTGACACCTTCATGTAGCGTATGTTACATCTGTTGCATGTTTCATGTTTGCATGTTTAACGCACCTAAACCAAGGAGAGCGAAGTCTATGGTAAGCCAAGTTGATCTGACCGATGAGTCCCGTATTGACCGCGCGCCCGCCCAGGCCCGTCAGGCGCGTAAGTTATCCCCACAAGAGCGTGCCACGTTGCGACACTGCGAAAACGCCGTTACCAAGGGACTGAAGACCTTCTACGAGGTCGGCGACGCACTCAAGACGATCCGCAACCAACGGCTCTATCGCGAGACCTTCGCGTCCTTCCGCGCCTACTGCCGCGCCCGCTGGGGCTTTGAAGCTGCCCGCGCGCGCCAGTTTATTGCCGCCGCCGATGTCTTCAAAGATGTCGCCGAGGTAAGCGATGTCCAGCCCGCCAATGAAGCCCAGATGCGCTCGCTCAGCCATCTGGATACCGAGCACCGCCAGCAGGTCTGGAAACTCGCCACCGAACGGGCGGCACAGCCTACGGAGGCACTGATAAAAGAAACCATCCGCGAAGTCGTGCCGCAAGAGGCCGAAGAGCGAAGCATCGCCGCTGCCGATACCGCCGTGCTCGTTGAGCAAATGGTGGTCAGTGCAGAAACGATGCTGACGACTGTACTCAATTGGGATGTGCGGCAAGGTCTCGGTTCGGACCAGCGAGACGAACTCCGGCGCCTAATTCAGAAAGTGCGAAATGCGATGCGCGACGTGGAAGTGCAACTCCGTTAGGGGAGGATCGCATGGACCCGCTTACGATATTGTTGCACGCGATCTGGATTGAAGCATCCTGGCAGAGATGCCTTTATCGGCGTAATCTGTACCGCGTAGCCTGCAATTTCCCATTGGACCAGGATAGCCTTTGCGGGCGTAATCTATTTTGGATGACAATCATGCACTGTTAAAATAAAGGCCAGAAGTCTTCTCTTCCGCTATTGACACGTCGTCCGGTATTCCTGTATCTCCTGTAATCCCATGAAGCCTCCGCCGGTCGAGAAATCGACCAAAATCTTTACCGTTGAGATTCCTTCGACTTTGCATTATCGATGGAAAATGACGGCGCTCAAACGCAAAGTATCGATGGCCCAAATGATCGCTGATGCCATGCTGGCCTATCTCGCCAAGCCAACGGGCACGCACAGGACGAAATATGAGCACCACGAAGAAATCGGGTAACGATGACGCGGGTCTCCCGACCTTCTCGAAGAGCGTAAAGAGGCGGCTCGCCTTACAGGGCGGCTTAGGCCCTGGCACGAAGGTCACGGACGGCCACGGCAACGTCCTGCACGATTCGACGAATTTTGAAAGTCCACCATGCGTGACGAGTCACCATGCTCTATGCAAAGTGGAATATTGTATGTGCAAATGCCACCTGAGGGCACATAATGGCGAATCTCACTAAACGCGACAAAGAGTATGCCGTTGCGCGCCTGCAGGGAACCGCTACACATCACATCGCAGCGGCGGAACAAGAATTGATGCGCGCGCGCTTGGTTATTGCCGAAATCGTGGCGCTGCTCAAGAAACGCATGGAGAAGCCCGATGGTTGATAACGAAATATTCCCCGAAATGAATTGTCTCGCGGACCGATTGGCGCAACGGCTAATTCGTATCGCCATGCTGCACAAAACGATACTCGACTGTGACTGCGACGGGTGGTGTACCGAATGCTGCGACCGTTTCACTGAGATAGGAGAACTTGCGGCCGATGCCTAACGAGAAGAATCTCCCCGAGACGCAGCGCGACCACAAGCACTGCTGGCACCCGACACGAGGCGGAGTCTTAATGCTCGTTAAGGATGGCCACACCGTCCAACAAGAATGCTGCAAGTGCTCCGCGCTCCGACAGATCCATCGCGATCACGTTTATACGAGGGGACACGCATATGCCTGATAAGGATAGCCAACTCCCCGCGACTCAGCACGTCGTCGAACCTGAAGCGCCGCTGACGATCCGAGAGGATGCCGTCCCGGTCCGCGGCTTGGCCGCCGAACGCATCACTGACGTTCTCCCCGCCATGGCTTATGAGCGCATTGGGCAGATGGTCATCTCGCCCGAGGCCGATGCTGTGTTGAACGAACCGCTCCCTGACGATGAAGTTGACATCCGGCCGGATGGTCTGATTTACGCGAGCCATGAGTACGTGGTCCGTCAGCTCAATCGTGCCTTCGGGCGCATGGGCTGGACCCTCATACCAGGTTCCCCGCTAGCTCGCCGGCCGGATGCGAATCCGCCCGAATATTTCCAGCGATGGGTGCTGTTCGTCGGCGGGGTGTACTGCGCCGAAGCCCTCGCCTCGCGCGTCTTTTACGATAATGGGCAGATGCATCTCGATGACGTGGCGGAGGCGATTAAAAGCGACTGCAAGCGCCGCGTAGCGAAGGATTTGGGGATCGCCACGGAGTGCTGGAATCGCCGCTTCGCAAAGAAGTGGAGAGACGAGTTTGCCGTACAGGTCGTTGCTCCAAAGCGCGACAAGGGGCAGATGATCAACGCGAAGCTTTGGAGGCGGATCGATGGCGACGCGCTAGAAGGGGAATTAGGGACGGTGGAAGAGACGGAAAAGAAGCGTCGCACTCAGGACTCGGCGCGCGCGACTGGATCCGCAGTCAATCAAGGTGGAAGCCCCCCCCCACCGACTGCCCCGGTCGCCGCGCCTGCAAGCTCGGGAAAAGCCCCAGCGGAAACGCCGGGGAATGGGGAGAGGCAGGCGGGCGTCGCCCTGCCGATCCAGCCGCCGAGGGTGGAAGCCCCTGGCCCTACCGATTTAAAGACGATGCGCGGCGGTCTACTGCCCCAGCAGGAACGCGCGATTTGGGCGCGGGCGCGGGCTGCGGGGTTGGTGGACCACGAAGACGCCAACGCGCTCATCGATTTGCTGGTAAAGGGCAACTACACAACCATTGTGCCGATTTCGGGCAGAACTTCGACCGAGAATTGCGCCGCCATGTTCAAGGGTATTCAGGGCATGAAGCTGGCAGCGCTGCTAAAGCAGATCGACGCGAGCAAGGTCACCAGGCCAGACCAAGTAGAGACCATATAGCCATGAGAACCCAAGCAGAGTTAATCGCCGGAGACCGTGTACGATGCACCGCCTGCAAGCGCGATCATCACCGCTACTGCTCTATGAGTCGCCATTGCGAATGCACGCATTCCGACGACGGCACCGCGACGCACGAAGAGTATCAGGAATACGAGAAGCAGCAACACTGCGAACACGGAACTCCCTTCCCCGGCTGCTGCCAGCAGTGCCAAGACGAAATGTTGGAGGAACACTGAGGAGCCCCTTGTGGCTTAAACTGATGAGTAACGCCGAACTTAAGACCGCCGTCGAGCGGGAGCCATGTCGCTGCGTGCGATGCCATGCATGTGGGGGAACCGGGACAATCATAATCTTTGCCACAGAACTCGACGAGTGCGCTACCTGCTCTGGAACCGGCGCCGAGTTCACCTGCGACCGCTGCGATTTCTTAGAGGAACTAAGCCAGGAGGAGCATGATGCGGATCTGGTTCGACACTGAGTTCGTAGACACGGGCGACCGCATCATCCTAATTTCGATTGGCCTGGTGCGCGAAGACGATGAAATGTTCTACGCAGAACTCGAAACGCCTGAGACGCTGTGCAATCATCCTGTCAGCCAGTGGGTAAAGGATCATGTCTACCCGCAACTCAACGGTAAGACATCGACATTCTGGTCACGTCGAGCAGCGGCGGATCACATCAAAGGCTTTGTCGAGAATAGGCCGGAGTTTTGGGCTTACGTGGCGGATTACGATTGGGTTGCGCTCTCGCAGCTTTATGGCCCGCTCGTGAACCGGCCTACGGGATGGCCCTGGACGGCGTTTGATGCCTACCAGCTTCCCGATTTCCAAAAGTACGTCGTCAAACCCGACAAGGCGCATCACGCGCTGTCGGACGCGCTAGCACTGAAAGTCTCATTTCTGGCGTGGGAGAAGGACCATCGCTAGCGCAATTCGGAATCGATCAAACAACCGTGTCGGACATCGGCCGTCATAAGATTTGGAGGATGGTGGCGTGACAAGATTCCTCGATTTAGATGCAGATAAAAAGAACCCGGATTGGCAAATCGTCTTTCAGGGAGGCGTCAATGCGGGGGACGCTAGTGCCATCTTAGAAGAGTCGCCCTTTGAATCGGCCTACGGATTGTGGTTGACAAAAACAAAAAGAAAGCCTCGTCCGAAACAGACCGCCGCTATGCTAAGTGGGCAGAATACCGAGCCGCTAATTTTCGAGTGGTACTCGCGCATTAAGAATCTCAAGGGCGAGTCCCAAGTATGGGCGGTGATGGATGACCCCGAGTGGATCCGCGGACTCGGAGATTTCTGGTGCGCCGCTTCGCGCCATGGCGCCGAGTTCAAGGCTCCGACCCGCGACGATAGCGCGGATCATCGGCTCGCGAAGGAAGGCCAGGTCCCGCAGCATTATTGGCTCCAATGCATTCACTTAATGGAAGTTTACGATGCGCTGACCTGGGATTTCGTGTCGTGGCGATCTCCCGAAGATGTGGCCGTCATTCCCGTCGAGCGCGATACGGATTACTGGCTAACCGTGATGTTGCCTGCTTACCAAGAGTTCAAACGCCGCGTTGACGATGACGAATGGCCGAGGCCCGAAGGGACGGTCATGGAAGAGTCGCCAGAGTGGGCAGAAGCCGCGCGCCTTGTGATCGAGGGCAAGTCCATGTCAGGCGCTGGCGAACAATACAAACGCCGGGGCGAGGCGATGTTACGCCGCATGGCGACTGCCAAAACGACCATCGGGAGTGGGATCAAGGCAACATGGAACGCGTACAGGGCTAGAATCGAAGCTGCGATAAGCATAACCGGCGATACGCCAGAAGATATGCAAAAGAATCTCCGCAATGTGATGTCGGCACTGGCACCGTTACAGGGTCGGCCGGGTATCGGCAAGATCACGCCGCGTGAGTACCCACCGAATATGATCCTGCGCATCTCCGAGAGCGACAACAGCGGATCCAAGGGAGGATGACGCCCAGTGGGGAGAGGAGAAGGGGTGATCGAAAGGATACTACGGGGGGCGGCCGCACATTATGGCGTCACAGTTAGCCAAATGATGTCCGTCGCACAAGCCAGCCATATCGTGCGAGCGCGTCAGACGGCGATGTATATGTTGCGAGCACGCACGTCTTTGCGACTAGTTGAGATCGCGCAGATGTTTCACCGCAGCCATTCAAGCGTAATAAATGCCGTGTCACAAACGAAGTGGCGCATAAAGTGGGAACCTGGGTATGCCGACGCTCTCACGACGCTGCTCACGGAGCTCTAAACGTTGAAGGAGCCAGCTATGAAGAAATCACAATCCCCGTGGGCAGAATCGCAGGCCGAGACGGAGAAGAGGATCCGGCAGGATGAGCGACTCAAAGTGCTCTCCAAGATGGTCGCTCTCAACAAACGTATCAAGAAGCAGGCTAAGGCATTACTCGACATCCTGAAACAAAGCGCTGAGCCAGATGAGAACGAAACGGCCTAAAGGACATGTGCGCCCCGGCGATGCCGATCTTCGACGAGTTCACGCCCGACATGATCATCGAGTTAGTCTCTATTTGGTATCAGGTGCCGATGACGCAACTCAAGAGCGTCCAGCGTGCGCAGCATGTCGCGTTCGTGCGCCAGATTGCCATGTATCTATTGCGGGAGTGCACAGCCTTGAGCTTTCTGGATATTGGCGACCTATTTCATCGCGATCACAGTACTGTGATTTACGGGTACAATCAGATAGCGCGCCGGATGGCTAAGGGGTCGCCGTTCGCGGCATTGGTCGAGGGCCTGAAAAAGGACTGCCGCACGGCACTGCGGAAATAACAATGCGGGAGGATAAGAGATGAAACGACTTCTGGTTCTGGTTGTAGCTGTATTCGCGTGTCTTCTGTGCACGACCGTTCCGGCGCACAGCGAGGAAGGCGGATTATTGGACGTACACCTGCTCTTAATTAGCGGCGATTTTAGCGGTACTTGGACATGGAACGTCGGTGCGGCGACCTATCAGCAAGCTACAGTTCTACAACTCAGCCAGGGTATCATCGGTCCCAATACCATTACCGGCGATGGATACCTACCCTGGGATTGGGCTGGCGGCGGCGGTTGCTGGTACGGCGTAGGTCCAACTTATCCATGCGCGGGCCTTCAATATATATTGGACCCGCCAAACCCGCCAGCGCATTGCCCGACTAGTTACAACAATACGCTGTTCCTCTGCTTAGACCGCGCGCCGACACGCTACATCTGCCATGTAACGTTTGGCGGCACATTCAACGTTTTCATTGGGACTGCGCCACCGTGGCCGCAGCTCAACACGATGACCGCGTATCCGCAGCAAGATTATAAACAACCTTGTCCGGATACGATTAAGAACACCGCGTTCACGATGAGTTTCCAGCCAGATGGTACGGACTGCGATAACGGTTTTTGTAATGAGAATTATAGAGGCACCGGGACTCTCATGAATGGCACGGCCGTGAGTGGCAGCTTATTGTACAATGGGGATTAGCCGTGCTAGTTCCCGTCGAGGATCGCCTGCACGTGCGCCTTCATAATTGAAGTGCTTGAATGCAATGCGACGTCGCCACCAATGGAGTCCAGTAAAAGAAACGCGAGTTCTCCGGGTGAAGTCCCCGGTCTCGGAACCGGGGGTGGCACTGGCGAGGGTTGCGGGGCGGGCTGAGGCGGTTGAGGCGGCGGCGTAGGACCGGGGATAGGCGCTCCCATTGCCCCGAAGGGATCGTCGCTTGTCACGCCGCGGGGGAGCGCTGCGATGGCGGCTTGGAAGTCCGTCCAGGCGTGCATTGCGGATATGCCGGTCAATTTCTCGTAGAGTGTCGCAAGGGTCCCGTTATCACCGGCCGCGACCATTGCTTGTGCAATCTTAGGAAGCGACAACGCGTGCCCCATCAGCCACGAGATGAACGCCATCCCGCAGCCGATGCTATCGTAGTTCGTGTCGCTCGGGTCGACGATATCGACCCAATTCCGTATGCCCTGCTGGAACCAAGCGGGTGCCGACGCGAAATCTGAGAGTGCATTGTTGCTAACTAGCATCGCGCACCAGCGGCTAAGTGCCTCGCCCGTGGACAAACCGCACAGCTGGTTGTTCATCGAACACTCGCTCAGCTCCGCCTCGAATAACCCCGAGCAGCGTAGCGAATCGCCGAAGCTCGCGCATACCTCAACCTGCGCGCCAGTCGAGAAATCGCATCCCATATGGTCCGCGCCCCCCGTGCCGTCTGTCATATCACCAAGCGCAAAGACGATGACATCGACGTGGCCGCCCGCACCTCCGAACGTCGCGTCGTTGAACTTCATCACGCGATCGGCGTCGCCAAGTAGATCTGTAGCATTCTGCACCCCGGGCACACCGAGTGACGGGTCGATGTAGATCGCGCAGCGCCCATTGATGCCGACTAACTGGCTTACGCCCTTGTAGCTCGGCCATTGCGGGGCGGCAGCGATGCGCTTTCTAACTTCAGGGTGTTGCAGGGCGTGTGATGGCATTAGAGTCTCCTTTTCAGATATGCATTCCGTGAGCAGCTTCCTCTACACACTGATGTTTCATGGCCAGCATTCTAATCCAGGTAGACGTGTTGACGCCGAATCGCACTTGGCGCGATACGCATAGCACGTGTCTTCCCATCCGACGTGTGCGCCCCAGCGTGAGTAACTTGCGGTGCAGGGATAATCGTACTCGTAGGGCTGCGGGCCACACCCTGCAAATAGCAGAACGAAGACAACGGCGAAGACCTTAATCATGATCCCCGTGGTGACGCTCTTGATGCGTCGTAATGGTCCCGCTGGTTGTACATTCGCAACCGGTCGCTCCACATTTCTGCGTGTTCACATCACACAGAATCCCGCCGCAATAGTTGCCGTCCGGCTTCATATCGATCTCATCGCACGTCACGGTAACGGGCGTCGGAGACGGCAACGCATTCAGAATATCGAGCATCGTCTGGCAGCCGGTCAACGCGAAGGCGAGAACGAACAGATAGACGTAGAGTCTCATGGGCCGCCGACCGAACCTTCAGTGTTTCCCACTTTTCCGATCGCAAAACAATAACTCCGTCTCGGCTTCGGAGCTGGCGCTAGTTTCATGCATTGATTCTTATTATAAGGACCATGAAGTACAAGTGCCGTCCCCGAATCGGTGACAAAGTAAAACCCCTGCTTCGAGGCTGTGTCGGCCTCTAGCTGTCTTCGAGCGTTACTACATGTCGCCCCTAGATGGTCCGCCCAGCCCGGACCAATCACTGCGCAATTCTTAGGACTTGGATGTGGCAAGCAGAGCGGGCCGTGCTCACCCATACAGCTCCCAGCCCAATCTGCCGTGATATTATTCCCGTTTCCCCGATCGTTCTGCCAAGGATAACCGCAAATTGGCAGGGTGGCATAGCCGGGTTTCATGATGTCGTAGCACCAACCGAGATTGGCGGGCGGCTTCGATAGCGCCATCGTCAGAGGTGGATCGGTCTCGTACTTCTGATAGCAGGAGTACCAATCCCCGCTAATGCACTTCTGCGCTGCGAGCAGATCGACTGTCCCCGCACACAGCAAGGCATGGAGCTTATTTTCGAGCTTGTCCTTATCGTGTGCGCCGATTGGGATGCCCCTCTTTTCGTAGGGCTCGGGCCAGAGATTCTTGACATCGTTGCTCCCACCGAGTTCGAGGCTAATAAGGTGGTCTACCTCGCAGGGACATGGCGGTTTCGTGGCCACCATATGATACTCGGCATAAGTGGTGCGCTTGTCGGCAGTAGTAACGTGGCGATATTTCTCGGTGCTGAATCCGGGCGCACAGATAACCGCCTTCGTGAGAATGGGGTTGGCAACGCCTGGGGTAAGCGTATGGTTGGGAAGCGCGGGACCGCCAGCATAGGAGACACCCGCACCTAGCAGAAAGCAAAGGACGCTCAGGGCGAATGTCCAGTCCTTGCAGAGCCTACTTACTAAATGCGGGCGTCGTTTTATAAAGTAACCTGCCTTAAGCGGGTCGCTCATTTCGCATCACCCCCTTGGCACATCTATCGGGACCGCCGAGTCCACGTCCTTGTCATTCCAGGCGTCGCCTAAATGCCGCTGGCAGATGTTGCGTTCCTCGGGCTTCGAGTTACCCCAATAATCCTGGCTTGGCTTGCTGACGCGGTAGATTCGGTCTTCGGACCCGCAAGGCTGTGTCGGCGGTTCGGAACCAGCAGGCACAGGATCGGAATTTGGAATCCTCACCCGCCAATCGCACTTAGGACCCTCGGTGACCTTTTCCGTTTCCGCCATGTTAGTTCTCCTATTGTTAGGCAGCTTCTTTGAGCCAACGATATAATGTGGTGCGGTCGATTCCCAGCGAGGCCGCCGCTTTGTTCACATCGTGAAATTGGCGCACGGCTTCTCGCGCCCATGTTCGTTTCATGGATTCCAATCCCGCCCGCCGCACTTGTTTCGTAGGTGTAATCGAGATGCCTGTTTTCAATGCGCGATCCAACTCGCGGAGCCGCAGCCACGCTATCTTGAAGTTCGTCCGATAGGGCTCGACCAATGTCAAGATCGTTTCTAGGAGGTCGGCGGTGCTGGCGATTGTGGACACAAAGACTTCCCGAGTTCTTCAACGAAGCCCATAAAATCCCCGATCCCGCGTGCGGGAAGCCATTGGTCCGCACCCGTGAGGCGTCCGCTGCGCGCTTGGAGTTGGTAGCGCATTAGCGGCTGACCGTCCAACGCAACGAGACGAAACCGCGCTGTTTCAAGCAACACTCTCACGGACCGACGACTCAGTCACTGTCTTATCTTAGAACGTAAAAAATACCGCCGATAGGGCCACCTTGTCGAGTGTCGCAAAATCACCGTTTGTAGCATCTCCGAGAGTCAGGTCGCTGTAGGAGATATCTGCTAAAACCGCCACCTGATTACCCGGACAGCTAAGCTCTGCGCTCGCGGGCGGCGGGACGAACGTCACCGTGCCTACCACGTTGCCGTTCTTGCTTGATTGAAACGTAGCGATGGCCCCGACATCCCCGGCGACCGCTTCTTTATTGGCCGCCTGCGGATGATTGCCGCCGTGGTTGATGCACCCGTAATCCGCGTTGAATTTCCCGGCCAGTTCGTATGTAATTAGTGCGTTGTCGCCCAGTCCGGCTTCCTTGAACGAAGCGCTGATGCCACCGTCGTTGAAGACGCCAGCTACTTGGGCCGTCCCGATGAAGTGGGGACTTTGCGCCCATGCCACAGATGCCGCGAGCAGCAGTGTCGCTAATCCAATGATTCCTTTCATATGATGCCTCCTTGTAGATGAATCCGCGAACGCCCATGTTACTTAGAGTCTTTAATATCTCGCTTGTCCGCACTGCTACCGAAGTAATATTGAAGCACGGTCGAGACGAAGCCAATCTCCGCACCCAGAATCATCATCTCCGCGTTAGTGGCTTCTGTCCTCCGCATCGCATAGAAGCCGATGACTAGGAGGAACTGGACGATGACCGCGACCGCGAGATACTTGCGCGTTCGATCATCTGTGGTAACGGTAGGTCCGGTCTCATCCATAGTTAGGTAGGCCAGTTGGTCTTCACCACGTAATCAAGCCGTTGGCGGATATACTGGAGGTCTTCGCGATTCTGCCGATGCAACTCTTCGATTCGGATCTCAAGAGAGGCAATCTTGGCATCCACCACATTGAGACGTGTCACCAGCGGACCGATACGCGCATCATCTGTCGCTACGTCAAATTTGTGGTAGCGTTCATTAGCCCGATCAAGCAAGACGTCCAGATCCTTGTACGGGACTTTGGTCTTCCAAACCTCTAGCAAAAGCCATCCGATTATCGCGAATCCGGTGGGCACAACAATAATTAAGATCGCGACCTCTGGCTGCATAAATCCGGTCACCTCTCCACCATTCGTTATTTATTATACCTAACGGACGCGAGCAAGAGTCATGGCGCGCCTACTCCAAGGCCGCAATTCCCGCATCCTGGTGGCGGTTCTGGTGCCCCGAAAGGGGCAAGCGTTATTAGTCCAAGTTGGTCTACTCGCTGGTGTGCCGTGGTACGTGTCGGTGTCGTGGCGGATTGAAGCCCGAGAGAGAGCGACACGGCTGCATGATTGCCGCAAAAGCCAGTCGGCCCGAAATAAGTCAGCGCATTCAGTGTCGGATCGTCGTAGGCCGCGAGCAACTGACCGTTCGCTAGTACGTTCCCGAGATTAGCCACAGGCACGAGACCCGCAGTCGAGATGGGTAGACCACCACAACCGGCGAAGTTCGTGTTACCGGGCACCCAACCTACGCGGAGTAATAACTCGTCAGTCGCCGTTGGATTTATCGATGGCGCTGGCAGATCGCCGTACTGGTTGATAGCCAAAAGCGCGGAGACATCGATCGGCGTCGTTGTGTTTACATTACCGACGGAGATGATGACTGCCGCATTCCCGTTGGTACTCGCGTTCGTAAAATTGAATGTCCCAGGATCGCCACCCGCCTTTGTATGCGTATAAATGGTGAGACTACCCGCATTGGGGTTCGCGTTGACGTTCGTGATTTGGGCCGCAAGGGTCAGACCGGCCGGCGGTGTTATCGCGGGAGTGGCAGTATCCAAGCCTAGCAGGAATATCTCGACATCGCCGTTTTGCGATTCCGGTCCTGGGGATACTCCAAGATTGCCGGTTCCATAATTGAACGCCCCTGTCGAAGTGGCAACCGCCCCCGCGCTGCTGCCGTTGGAAGTCTGAATCTCGAACGCGGCACCCATCCAATTACCCGATGGACCGCTGGCAGTAGGCATGGTAGGGAACGCCGTCCCGGCGACGCCAAAATAGGCAGTCCCCGATCCATATGTGCCTCCTGGCTCCGGGTCTATCGGTCCAACGGAGAAGCGCATATTGGCGCCGTTTACGCGCACACTCGACAGGATGAGCGAGCCTGACTTGGTGGGCGCATTGGTACTGGGGAAAGTGTAGCTCGACACTCCGCTAGCCGTCGAGAAGTTCGTCGATCCGACGGCTGGCGCTGACCCTTCGGTGCTATACAAGATGCGCGCGTGCATCTCGGGGAAAGCTGAATTACCGCTTGTCGTGCAACTAACCGTGGCCCCAGCATCGCCGCCAACGGCGGTCTTTGTAAAGTGGTAGTACTTCTCCGTCCCGTTGACCTGATTGCCCCCTCTGATGAGTGTGTAGCCTGTAGGCGTAATCGGCGTTTGGCTGTTCGCTGCTAAGCAGGCGACGTATATCAGATCGTTCGCCTGAATATTGGTAGGTAGCGTAATACTCACCGACGTGGTGCTAGCTCCACCGAAATTATCGACCTTACCGCGTGGGACAATCGAGGCACGCGTCGGGATGGCCCACAGCGCAATAAGTAGAAATAGAAGTCGGCTCACCATCCGAGTTCCAGTCCTATCTTCGTCGGCATGGACGCATTCGCGTAGAAGCTTTCGCAGAATGGTCGCGCGCCACCGGTCAACGCGCACTGATTGCCAAGTGTCGTTATTCCGCCCGGACTTACGATCAGGTCGGTGCCTAGCCGCACCCCCGCGCCATCGGTCACCTGAAAGCTCACGAGGGCCTGTTCTGTGATGGTGCCGAATCCCGTCGGCATGTTGGCTGTAAATTCGTCTTGATTACCCTGGGTCGCAGTCGAGACGTACTTAGTCGAGTCTAGGGGAACATTGCTTAGCGCTTGCCAATGATGCGTCACGCCAGTCGGCGTGTACTGTAGCGGTGTGGAATCTCCCGAGGGCTTCGTGTACCAGCTATATTGTGGGCCTATGAAAGCGGCAGTGCCGGTCGTTCCCGGATTGATAACCGTCGTCTGGCCGAAATCCTCCACGATGGCATCGTCAAATTCGGCGTCGAACGCGATTTGGTCGAGCAACGTGCTGTCGTTGTTCGCTTGAGTCGCGCAAGCGTTACAACCGATAGAATCTACGCGTAGGCCGTTCGATTTATAGATGTTCAGCGTGATGCTGCCCTGCTGCCACGATACGCCGCTGTTACCGCCGATGGTGATGATGGTTTCGAACAGATACCAGTTCGTCAGCGCTGAGCCGAAGGTCAGCTTAAATGGGCTACTCGAACCAAGCACGGTGTTCGACGAATTCTTGAGCTGAAGCTTGCCGTTCGATTGCAGGGCGAGGTACGTCTGATCGGTGCCGCGCGTACCCTGCGGATGTGTGCTATCGCACCAGAGGAATATCGCGGTCGTGATGACCGGTGCGACCTCGGCCCGGAACCAAGTGTATGTAATCAACGTCTGCGACGGATTACCCAACTGCCCGGCAAGAGTCGCTACCGTTGGTCCGGGATTCTCGCCGCTATGCCCATTCGGCACGAACTTTAGATAGCAGCCCGTGAGGTTCTGTCCCGGATGCGACCATGGCACCGTTTGCCCGCACACGATGCTGGACGTAGTGGGGTCGATGGTCACGTAGGGGGCGATCCCAGGAAGGCTGGCTTGTGTGCCGTACTCGTCCCATGTTTCGAGAAACCTGAATGACGCTCCAGCGGGGAGTGCCCAGGCGCTGTAGCACCAGAGTACCGCACCGACGATCAACCCAAGAATGATAATAATACGCGGTCGCATCAGTTTATTCGGTGCTCCAGCTTCACGGTTAAATCTAAGGCCGTACAAGTGCCTGCCGTGATCTGCATGCAGATGTAGTCGCCCGCTGTCAGAGTCGCATTGGTGATCGTAGCATCAGCCGCGCCGGCGGCGGTCGGCGTGGTGGAGACTAGCGTTGTTGGCGAACCGCATGCGTTTACCGTAGCGCCGCAATCCTGAATCTTGAGTGTTGGGTTCCCCGCGCACGTGAACAGGCCTGCTGTGACGACGCCATTTTCAATCGTGCCCCCCTTCCCCGGCTTCTGGCAGTCGAAAAGTACCGTCGCACCCGGCAGCGCGGTCAAATTCCCAGTATCGAACGTCATGAACCCGCGCGCCATATTCGCTGCCGAGAGATCGCCTCCAATCGTAATTGTGGAGACGACACAATTACCGTTCTGCGCACACGCGGCGGGTTGTGCAGGCACCGTGTCCATGTTTCCAAGTTGCCAGTGCGTCGTGTCAGGGGTCAGCCGCGCATAAATCTTAAGCGTGTTTCCAGAGCTGCCCGGGACTTGTACTTGCTGGCCGCCATTCCCGGAATAGGCGATATTCGCACCACCGCCTGCCGTGAAATTATTCACGAGCACAGCGCTCGCCCCCTGCGTTGCTACGTAGATAATTGTCTGGCCAACGCTACAGGTGGCTGTATCAAGGTTGGGTGTGACATTGCTTGCCCCAAGCGCTTGGTCCCATTCATCTTGGGTATTGCCCGCAGTACAGGTTAAATCGGGTGTCGTGCCCGTGGCTGTGTGAATAGTAAGGAATCCGCCGCCGGCCGGACCAGTTGCTCCAGTTGGACCTGTTGGCCCGGTAGGGCCAGTGGGGCCGCTCGGGCCAGTAGGCCCGGTTGGCCCGGTCGCTCCGGTTGCACCGGTCGCGCCCGTCGGTCCGGTAGCTCCACTGGGTCCAGTAGGACCGGTAGCTCCAGATGGTCCTGTGGCTCCGGTGGGACCTGTTGGACCAGTTGCGCCCCCCGCTGGACCCGTGGCTCCCGTTGCTCCTGTGTTGCCTGTGGCCCCAGTAGGACCAGCGATTCCCGTCGCGCCGGTGGCCCCAGTCGCCCCCGATGGCCCAGTAGCACCCGTGGCTCCCGTACCACTCGGCCCCGTCGCTCCTGTGGCACCTGTAGAACCCGTAGAACCTGTCGCACCCGTAGGACCCGTTGGTCCCGTAGGTCCAGTCGGACCTGTCGCACCCGTTGATCCGGTAGGGCCGGCTGGTCCAGTGGCGCCCGTTGGCCCCGAACCGCCGCCACCGCCGCCGGCTTGCAGACAACTCCACGCACCAGAAGCGCGCAGCGCCAATACGCCAGGCGCGGCACCCCCGCCGGTACATACTGAACTCAATTGGCAATCCAGGCACCAGACGTAGGTACGATCTATCTGCGGCACTTTAAGCGGATTAGTGAGGTCTGCGAAATTGACTGAGTTATAATGGACCGAACTCGCATTGACGTGGATCGGCGGAACTGGTGTCACAGCGAACGATACCGCTGGGGAAAGCAGCAGCAGGAGCAGGAATACTAAAAACGATTTCATAATGCCCCTCATATCGGCAACTCGCTGATCTGGCCCCAGCCGGCCCAGCCCCCTGGCGAGCCTGCGACGATACAGATGATACCACGCGGCATCCCGAGGACCGGCGGCAGAATCCAGAACCAGTCTCCCACTGCAAACGTTCCACTCGTTGGCGGTCCTTGGGCGACGCCTTGGAAGCCCGCAAGAGCTTCCTGAATGATGAGGATAGTGTTATCGAGGGCCGCTTCGTGCGAGCCAGCCGGGAATGGGTCCTGGGGATTGTAGACGGCGGTTTGCGCGCGTGGAGTATGCCGGGTGATAAGTAGCTGACCGCCCGCTGCTGGAGCCACGCCGAAAGTGACCGTCCCACCCTCGCTGTAGACGTTCAGCTTTGCGTCTAATATCCCGCTCACCGCGTAATCGGTATTGAGAATCTTCGTTGTGACAATGCCACCGGAGTCGGTGAATTGAACGATTAGATCGGTTGTCGCCCTGAAATAGAAGGGATAGGCGAACGCCGTGGCAACCCCATCCGTCAAGTAGATTATGGTCACGCCTTCGTCTTCCACGGCCATGATGCGTTAGCCCTCCCTATCAAATGGCGAGAAATTCATGTCTGCAAATTTCGGCCGATTCATGTAGGTCTCCGGGTTAGCCCGCAACACGGTTCTCGCCTCACCCGCGCCCAAGAGCATATATTGCGCAGCCTCCGCGACGTGACTGGACATATCCTTGACGGCCTCGTCGTGATACCGCTCCTCGCCGACAACTTGAACCCGTTTATAGTGGTAGCCGCCTGCCAACGCCTTCCGTAGTTTCTGGCAATTCGGATGTACCATCATGCCGGGCTGACCGTCGATTAGCTTGTTGAGAAAGTAGGCGAAGGTCTCGCGACGTTTGATGGGATCATTGGTATGCGCCGGATGAGCGTCAATTCCAGCAGCGCGGAGCACGGTGAAGGGCGTACTATCATCGGTCTGTGCGCGCGCCTCGCCTGCCGGATCGCCCGTGATGGCGGCGAACGAATATCCTTGGTAACGCTCGCGCATTATCTGGGCTAAGAGGCCGCCGAATTCGAGCGCCCCCATATCTTCCGTAACCACCTCCGAATGAATCCGCCACGCGCCCATCGCTGTCCGTTGGCCGAACGTCGCTGCGGGGGTCCGTCCGAAATCGATTCCAACGTATAGTGGAATGCCTCTGATGAGGGGAAAGTCTTTGCAGTGAACTGAATCTTTGTACTCCGGATAAACTGGTTTGCCTTCCTGGACAAATCCGTATTCTCCATCGACGTAGACCTTGATCCAATCATCCGACTTCCCGGCCATAAGACGTTCATAGTAACCGGGAGGTAAATTCTTGATGTTTTCAGCGCCGGTGGAGCGTCCGCTTGGCTGGGCGAAGAATTCTTGGAGCTTCTGCCGATCTGTCTGAAGCGTTCCGAGTTCCCGGAGCCGTTGGGCGATTTTCTCATTGCGCATCACTGTCTCGGGATCCGGAAAATCCGCCATCTTCGCCCACCAGTGATCGGTATCGGGCGAGTTGGTGTCCATCACGATTTGGGGCATCGCGCAGGTATGGGTGACGTTGCCTTCGCCGTCGCGGATGGTGCCCGGGAACCGACCAACGCGGCCAGTGAGGCCATCCAGAATCGCTTTGGGTAGCTCGCGTGCCTCGTTGATCCAGGCGTCACTCAAATCCATTGAGAGCAATTTGCGGATGTCGTCGGGCGTATCGAGGGCGAGAAAGATTACCTCCCAGTCGACTTTGGGATTCTCGGCGGTGATATGGTGTGTCGGTGGCCCTTTGTCGCGCCAGCTACCGACGGTCGGCGGTACCCGGACTTGCCACGTCTTGATTGTCGTGGTCGCTAATTCCGGGTAGGAATTGCGGACGATGGCGGTGCGCCGGCGAATTACGCCATCTGGCCCTGGTGTCTGGCGAGTGAAGTTATAGAGCAGCTTCGCAATGCAGGCTGTCGACTTCCCGCTGCCGAACGGTCCACGCACGCCGCAGATGAGGGCATTGCTGACGACGAACTTCTCAGCGACTGGCCCTGGTGGGAACCAATCGAATCGGAGCAACGGCGGCGGTGCGATCCCTATTCGGGCCTTCATTGTAGTCTCGGCACTATCGCGTTGGATGGCCCTGCTACTCCGAACTCATTAGCAACCGGAGCCGTTCCCGTAAGGGTCTGAATGGCATCAGGCGATAACCCGCGAAGAGCTTCTTTGTGAGCCTGGATCATGTCGTCGATCTTCGGGTCGTCATGCATTCCCACATTCGCGATGTGCGCGAATCGGGCCATGATATTCTCGATAGTCACTTTCTTTAGCTGGTCGGGGTCGGTCGGATAATCCTTGTCGTTGATGTAGCTCTCCAACTCTTCCCGTAAGCCGTCCGCTCGATCCGCATTCCACTTTTCAGTGGCACCAGGGAATTTATCGAGAAATTGCGGCGGTCTCTGGGCATTCACGCTCAATCGCGCGAGTTCGTTTACCACGTTATCATGGCTTACCTTGGTGACGTTGACCGGATAGAGTAATCGCGCGGGCAATCCCATCGTCGGATTCGGCACGGGCTGATTGAAGATATCCACTTTCGGCTGAACGTTCTGTGCGAGTCCCGCAGTTGGCGAGAATGGCATCTCGGCATAAGTATCGGTGAAGGGACGCCGGAGGTCCTCCATGGTAAGCGGCAAGTCCCGAGCGTGAATACCCGGAATCCCGGTTTCGAGTTCCTGTCCGACCGTCTGTGGGTTGCGGGCCAGCGTATCGGTCCCCATCGCGACGCCCCTTAGTAGGGCCGACCACGGCACTAAGCCCGAGGCCTCAGAGCCGACGAACTGTTTGAGGGCTTTGGGCTCGCCATCTGCGATATCGGTCCAGAGCTTCTTGATGTTGACGAGGCCCTGCACGATGGAATCATTGGCCATTGAATTGCCAATTGCGCGGGCGGCCGCCCCAGCCTTATCAAGCGCATCGGGATCACTCATGGCGTCACGATTCTGGAGGTAGTTGCCGATGATGCCGAAAGGCGTATCGAGTGGTGGTGGCAGCGCCGCGAGCGTATCGCCAAATTTGATTTTCGGCGAACCGTACTTGTCGAGTATGAGATTTCCTTGATGGAATTCATGAGCGATGGCCACGCTCATCATCGTGCCAAATGCCTGTTTTGCGAGTGCGGCGCTGCGTTGCTGCGCGGTTCCGTAGGCGATATCAGATGCTTGAGTCAGTGCACCTAATCCCGGCGTGTAATCAAGTCCCATCTTCTTGACGTTATAGGCGATTCGGAAGAAGGGCATTAGCTGCTTAAGTACCGGATATTGGAATACGTCCGATACGCTTTTCGCGAAGGTGCCTTGCTCAAGCTGATTCACGAAGGTCATCGAGTCGGCTTCTTTGCTCGCATTCAGGCGCATCTCGGCGGGCATGTCATTGATCGTCCCGCGATAAATCTCGGTGGCGCGGTTGTAACCTTTGATACCGTCGAGACCTTCCGTGGTGGCCTGATCGACGGCATCCCGCCACGCAAGCATCCCACCGGCCATCGATCTACCTACCGCGTGGACGAATTGATGCGTGCCGGTCAGAATATTTCCACCGAGTCGAAGCACGCTTCCCATATAATCGATTCCGGTACCGATGCCACTGCTCTCCCAATCGCCATTCGGATTGTACCCACCCAGACCGAAAGCCTGCCCTGAGATTGCTCGATGGGCACCGTAGCCGAATGGATTATCGGCCTCAATGCTGCCGCCCTCCATCTGCGATAGCCGCTTGCCTGTTTTAGCGCTTTCTAGCCCGACATCGGCGGAGTGCCAAAAGCCGTTGACCATTTCTTGGATGGCGGCTAAAGGCTCGCCTAGTTTAACGCCAGACCCTGGCATCATCCCCTGTATCAGCCTCGTCGGTAGCGTCATTAACATATTGATGCTGCTCGAAGTGGCGATTCGGCTGGATGTGCGACCAGCATTGCTCAGTAGATTGTTGAAATAGTATTCGTTGAAGGCGTTGTAAAGAGAACGTCCCAGCCCCACATCTTCAGACATCTGCCTGGCCACTCGCGCGAATTTATCCGGGCCACAAAGCTGGTGCAGCAATTCAGAGAGTCTTTGTGCGTTGTCGCCTTCGCCGAGTTGCTGCGCGATCTTGGCAGTCGCCGCCACGAAAGCGTTCCCCGGCTTGTTGGGATTGAGAATCTGCAAGCTACGGCCAACATCAGACCGCGTACCCGCTAGCACTGAATAGTTTTCGGCGAATGCGGCGAAGCGATTGCCGAGTTGCTGGAGGTCAGCGTTTACATCCTCGCCCTTCGCGGCGCGCGCCCAGAGGTCTTCGTTGAAGGCGTGAATGCCTTCATTTTCTTCATGGTAAGTGCTGGCCAGCGCCTGAACATGCGCGGCCAACTGAGGCTTCTCTGCACCTTGGGCATAGTAGGATTCGAGGTCTTGCCGGAGCGACTTCGATTCGTCCATCGTGAGCGATTCGGGCACCGTGGTCGCGATCTCGGGCTTACCGAACTCCGTTGCGGTTTCCTCGCCGACGCGAACGGCTTTGAGATTGTCGAGTTGTTTTTGCGCCAGGGTTGAAGCGGCCGCCGCTGGAGTTCCCATCGTCTGTCGCGCATGTTGCAGCAGCCGAGCCGCATCAGATGACATCTCACCACTGCCGGCTGTCGCACCCATATCGGCAGCCTGTTGACCGATTGCTATCGCGGCGCGCGCTGCCAACACTCCCTTGCTTTTATCTATGGCGAGATTATCAATCGTTAACGGTTCACCAGGAAGCTGACTGAGGGTCGCAACCCCAACTGGGGAACCATCCGGCCCGCGATAAACGAGCATTCTGTGACGCGTAGCATCGCCTTCGACATGGGCGAACATGCCCTTGCCTTCTTCTTCCGCGAGTCCTGGCTTGCCGGTCGGCTCGACATTCTTGCTGAGGAACTCAAAGAAATCATCGCGCACATTGTCGTCAATGATAGATTTACCCTGGAATAATGGTGCGGGAACCGGCGCGGCGGATGCGGGGGTTGCCGCACTACCCGCTACGGCGCCGACCCCTTCGGCAGTCGGAACCGCCGATTTTATAGGCTTAAGGCCTTTTACGATTTCTTCCGGTGCTTCAAATGCTACATAGGGGGCTACGGTGCTTGTTCCCGAATCATCAAATGCTTTCTGTAGTAAAGGGTCACCTTTGGGAATATCTACATAGGATACCGCAGCCCCTGGTGTTTTGGCGGCGTATCCTTGCGCGTATTCCAAGGATGGTGTCAACCACCTTGAGCCGCCGCTGTATGCCGTCCCTCCATGGTAAAACCGGACGGTATCTGGGGGCTGTGCCATCATCGTCCCACTCGCCCCTTCAGCGGTCGGAGCCGCCGATACTGGTTCCGTGACGACTTTAGCCGGGTAAGTCTGCTCGGCAGCCGATCCAAGCCTTACACGTCCTCGCGGCTCGTTCACATCGATGAGAGGTTCAACATCACTTCTATTGACCGCAAATACCTTGCCACCACCGGCGTTCGCATGCATCTGCGCTTCTGCGAAATCCGGCGTTAACCAGGCTCCTGCTGGAGCGCCGCCAATCTGTCCACTTTCCTCAATAGCCTTCGTGCCCTCGGCGTTGGCTCCGTGATAGAGCACTTGGGCAGTTTTCAGAGAAGCGGGTTCAGCGGTCGCCGGGGAGAGTGCCGACGTAGCCGTCGATTTTATCGGATTGCCCTGCGCGTCAAGGACCGTCCCCTTCGGGAATTCTGTGGCACCCTCCGTCGCTCCCGCCGTCGCCTCGGCGCCCTTTGCAGCTTTAATCGCCCTGCCTGCTTCTTCTGTCGCACTGGCACCCTCTCTAGCTTTCCCGATCCCTAACGGCAATGTGGCAATCTGCGTCCCAAGGCTAGCTATTTTGCCTATGGTATCGGGATCGATAGGCGAATTCGGGTACACGCGCTGCGCGATATGGCTAGCAGCCTCAGCAATGATGTCGCTGGACTGTAGGGCTTCCTGTTGAGCGCTCGGAACTCCGGCAGGAGGCTTCGTGGCAGCAGACGGCTGGGCCAATTCAGGACTCGCAGCAGATGGCACGACCTCGGGATGTATCAGCTTGAACAGTTCGGGATGTTCCGCCAATAGCGCGCGGCCATTCGCCACGTCCTGGTTATCTGTTTGGCGCGCCGCGTACTGCTGATCCACGGATGCGGGACCATTCGCGCCGCGGAATCCACGG
>Ga0099828_10000154_pt1 | contig 37724 bp, 40 predicted proteins | sample CZO8metaG_2_FD_79338 | JGI IMG/M metagenome (GOLD analysis project Ga0099828, IMG submission 79338) | Vadose zone soil microbial communities from the Eel River Critical Zone Observatory, Northern California, USA - CZOApr15con2H1.8 metaG | ecosystem: Environmental > Terrestrial > Soil > Vadose... | reverse complement strand
TTGAATCTATGAGTGATCACTTTCGAAAGGTCCACCTCACCAGCCTTCAAGACTTCAGCCATTCTGTACCAGGTGCTCCAGAGGCGACGCCCAAAGACGCCGCGGACACGCGCGTCTTTGAAGACGATCCAGTTCGCGACATCTATTTCGACGTTTCTTGATGGAAGACCGAAGAGAATTGCAGTGCCCCCCGGTCTTAGGACCTTGAATCCTTCTTCAAAAGAGGGTGGTGCGCCCGACATCTCGAAGAATACGTCAACCCCCCGACCGTCAGTCATCTGCATGATCTCCATTACGACATCCGTGTTGGAGCCGTTAATGAGAACGTCTCCGCCCATCTTCTTCGCAAGGTCCAGCCGATAGTCAACAATGTCCACGCCGAAGATCTTAGTAGCCCCGAAAGACTTGCACAGCCCAATTAGACAAGCTCCAATCGGACCGCACCCAAAAACCGCGACGGTGTTGCCTGGGATCTCAGCGGCCGAGGACGCGTGGACCGCGTTGCCTAGTGGTTCTTGGGCTGAGGCGATTTCGATCGGAATCTTTCTGTCATTTCTCCAAGCGCTACTTTCATGAAGTGTGTGGTATTCCGCAAAGCATCCATCAGTATCCACTCCTCGGAGAAGCATTCTCTCGCAGATGTGACCATTCCCGGTCCGGCACTGGAAACACTTCCCACAATTGATGTGGGTCTCACCCGAGACAATGTCTCCCTCTCGCAGGTCGGAGACTTCTTTGCCTGCCTCGGTCACTTTTCCAGCGAACTCGTGGCCCATTATCTGCGGTGGCTTGACTCGTTTCGCCATCAGCTCATGCCAATCGTAAATCTGCATATCAGTTCCACAAATGGAAGTGGCCTCGACCCGCACGAGAACATCTCGGAGCCCAGGCTTCGGAGGTGAGGGCCAGGGTTCGAAGACTGCTCCAGGACCCAGCTTAGTCTTCACGACAGCGTGCATTTTGTCTTTCAATGAATTTCCTCGAACTGGTCTTCTGCACGATTTGATCGGCTGTAAAACGTTTTACGCTAGCTTCGATTTCTCGCTGGCGGGGGCTTATGGGGCTGCAATCTGGTCTGCGGAGAGAACCTCTTCTCGATGCTTTGCGTGCCGAGTTGCAGGGCCTTGACAAGGGGGAGCTTCTCTGGCGAATCAGGACCCTTCAGGGTCCTTCGGCTCCTCATGCCAAAGTTGATGGAAAGAATGTGATCGTCCTCTGTTCCAACAATTATCTGGGGCTGGCGAATCATCCCAAGCTCAAACAAGCCGCCATTTCAGCCACCAGGAAATACGGGGCGGGCTCCGGTTCTGTGCGTGTCATTGCCGGAACTATGGATTTACATTTGAAACTGGAGAGCGTCCTGGCGGATTATCGACGGGCGGAATCGTCTATTACTTTCCAGTCGGGTTACGCAACAAATCTTGGCACGATTTCTGCGCTTGTTGATGAGCGGGACCTGATTATCAGCGATGAGCTGAACCATGGGAGTATCATTGATGGTTGCCGCCTGACCAAGGCTGAGAGGAGGGTCTACAAACACAAGGACATGGGAGATCTTGAAAAGCAACTGCAGGACACCGACCGATTTCGAAGGGTTCTGGTCATTACCGATGGGGTTTTCAGTATGGATGGGGATATTGCGCCTCTGAAAGAGATAGTTGAGCTGGCCCAGGAGAACCAGGCACTGACATACGTTGATGATGCTCATGGAGATGGAGTTCTGGGTGCGAATGGCCGCGGAATCACCAATCACTACCAGTTGGAAGGAAAGGTGGATGTTGACATGGGCACTTTCTCTAAGGCCTTTGGTTGCGTAGGAGGCTACGTGGTCGGGTCGAAGGAGCTCTGCACATATCTCCAGAACAAGGTCCGGAGCTTTCTCCTCTCAGGCTCGCAACCGCCCGCGGTTCCGGGTGCATGCATAGCCGCTGTACAACTAGTCCAAAGAACGCCGTCGCTGGTCAAGAAGCTCTGGGACAACACTCGATACTTCAAGAAAGGTCTCAAAGACTTGGGTTTCGATATAGGAGACAGCGAGACACCGATTACGCCCGTCATTGTTGGAGAAACTGGAAGAGCACGTAGGCTTGCTGACCATCTCTTCAAACTCGGAATATTCGTCCTCCCTATCGTCTATCCGATGGTCGCTAAGGACAGGGCACGCATCAGAACAATTGCGACGAGCACACATACAAGAGTGGACCTTGACAAGGCTCTAGACGCGTTTGAGAAGGCAGGCAGTGACCTCGCCCTCCTTTGAGTAGCGGAAAGCGCGGAGAGTTTCGACTTCCCCCGTTAGCAGACCCGGTCAGTCCTCCTTTTACCAGTAGACTTGTGAGGTTGTTCCGAGTTAGTCGGATCTTTGGTTATCAGCTTCTGATGATCCTGACGAATCGTCTGAAGCAGTATTTTCGTCAGTTTCGATAGTTACAGGTCCAACGTAGCCGCAGTCAGGGCATCGGTACATAGCTCCAGTGTAGCCTCCAAGCCAGAGACTAATTCCCTGGGACTTGCAAATAGGACACAGTCGTTTCTTCAGGAGAGGGGACGTAACAGTTGACCTCCTGTTTTACATGGCAGCCGACGGAGTACCAGGCGAAACGTCGCCGCTTAAGACCTTGGCTCGACTCACAGAAAGTGAGATGAGAAATGAAGCGGTTCCGGAGCGCCTAGGGCTATTAGTATCGTAGTTTGTTCGAGTATGAGTAGGGAACGATGGGGTCTTCTTCTCTAATCTTCCTCTCAGTGACTGGACTGCGTTGGGGAACCGGCTCGTATCGAGCTTTGAACCAATCGGGAATGATGACCGCCCTCATGAGTTCTTGAATCGTTATTCCCCGTGCTCGTGCTTCCTCACTAAGCAGATTGAACGTTTGCTCGCCAAAGGCCACCATGACCTTATACGACGTTTTTTCATCACACTCTCGGTATCCGAGTTTCCCAGGCGTCGCGAATGACACGCGCGGGTATTGCGAATACCTGCACACTAATGCGAGGGCAAAGAATATAAGAATAACGGAGAAATTTTCGCGAAAGATCGGAAATCTTTTTTTCTGAGGCCGGCGAGAAGCAAGCGCTCGAAGCCTTAGGGACGACGAGAACGTCCCCTTCCATGAAGGCTGAGAGGCCGAACAGCGAACCCGATGAGAGGGCACAACTACTCTCAATTCAACGCTGTTCTCGGATTGAAAGTAGCGGGTTCCGGATACGGAATCCTTCGGAGAATACCGACGCGCAGTGCACACGGCTACGCTGCTCCCTCCTTTCCCGAGAGTTTGTTCCGGGAAACAGGCTGATTTTAGCCCTGTCCAGGCGGACCAACCGCAAAACGGAGCATGTCCTGTTGGCGGAAAAGAAGACGCTGCCGGGCCCGAGGACAAACCCCAAACAGGAACATAGATGAATGGAAATAATCATTTGGACAAGGCGTCAATAGATCAAACGGTTGCTGAGGCCCAATCGTGCCTTGTCCAGCAAGAAGGCACATTCTCGAAGACCCAATCTTCTCGCCAAGCCTAAAGCCAAATGTTGAACGTTCAAGGCAGCATCCAATGCTGCGAGAACAGGATGGCTTGATACACTTCGGACTATTTGGGGTCGAAAACCAGCCTCTGAGAGAGCTCGAAAGATCCTCCTCGTGTTTATGTCTGGACCTAGAGCAACGCTGATGATACTATCGGCCTTCTTTCTAATTGAGAAGAGCTGCGAGTGTCCAACCTGTTCAGGATATTGATATTCAGCCTTAAACCCCAAGACTTCATGAATCTTAAACGCCCCATACGCCGCGATCGCGTAGCCGATGCCGGATCCGATAAACAGGAACGCCTTGCCGCGAGCCTTCGTCACTCTGTTCGCCCATTGAGATGCCCTCTCCTCCACATTTCTCAAGTCAATGTGGCTCGGTAGTTCAGTAGTCAGCGAGGCCACAGCGAGAAGGCTGGTTGTGAAACTCACTGTTCCAGATGTTAGAACTCCCCGACTTGTGTAATGTAGCTGGAGAGTGTCATCGCATTCCTTTGCAAGGGGGCTGGCGGGGTTCGCGGTTATTGCAACTCGATTTTCAGCCAGGCCTTTGACTCGTCGTGCTAGTTTGACGTTGGTCTTGGTTCTGCCGCTTACCGAAATTAGGAAGAGGGTTTTTCCCCGAACCCTATCAGGTGCAAGATAGATTTCGTATGGGTCTGCAGCTATTGCGCGACCTTTCGATATTGCTTGGGCGAAAAGTGCAGAAGCAAAGGAATCGCCGGACCCAGTAAAGATTATCTTAGAAAAATCAAGGTTCCTGTAAGCGCCTAGATGCCCTAGTTCCTTCGCGAACCTCGGAATCTGCTTTATTTGGTCTTGGATCTCATCCTCCATTGCGTCGAGGGAAGATTCGCTACTCGACTTTTTCATCCGGGGCCTGCCTGTAGACGCCGCCTGAATAAGTCCACTTCTTCCCGCACTTTTTGCAGAGGAGCTTAAACCCGGTGCGCCATCCGTCTGGGCTATGCTCCTCGCCAACAATGATTAGTTCTCCTTGGCAAGAACACCTGGGGACTACTCTTGACGATGCTATCTCCAGCTTGATGTTTAGCGTCGAAGGGAGTCTGTGGCACTCATCGGTCAGTCATTTCATCTGTTGCATGGAGTTCACTGATTCGATGTTACGGTAGACGTCCAGCAAATCATCAGTCTCGATCTTGAACGAGGCTGTTCCTCTAACCTTCTCCAGCTGCGTGTTGAGCGCTACCGAATAGCCCACAACTCGGAAGACCGGGACATCATTGAGCCCGTCTCCCACATGGATGCACTTTGGAAGCGATATGGACATCCAGGCGCAGTATTTTCGAATGCCGAGCCTCTTATCCGGTAGAGGTTCGATGTCGTCGGTAATTATTCCGTCTTTCACCGCCACCTTCGACGAGACGTATCCGCCAAACCCGAACTGTTCCACAAGATATTGACAGAGAAAATCGGGATTATCCGTGAGCAGAATTACTTGGAGCCTGTGTCCCTGAAGCTTCTCGACTGTCTCTCGGATGTTCCTCATCACTTCCACCTTCGACACTTCCCGTAGGACGTCTACGAGCTTCATCCCGGACAGTAGTTTGTATTGCGATTCTAGGCATTGTCTTAGAGTGATCCTGTTCTTGTCGCGCATCTCCTCGTATGCGTCCCAGCGTTTTGCAATACCCAGTGTTCTGGCCGCCTGGGTCAGCGCGGCTTGACGGAAAAGTGTCTTGTCTACATCGAAGGAGACGAGGACAAACTTAGGGGGGCCCAAGAGCTTAGAGGCCTGTGTCCTAGGCTCCGCACGATCTTTCTGAAAGTACTGAGCTATAATGGCTCAACGTAGCCGAAGTTCTCGCGGATAATTCTACGAACTTTCTCCGCTCTATCCTGTGTGTTCTTGTCGAGGAAGATTCTTACAATGTGCCCCTTCTCAGTCTCAAAGCGCAGTCCTTCCTTTCGGAATTTTTCCAGGGCGTCGTTCAGGCTGAAGTGATTTCCGAAAGTTGCAATGATAACCGCTTGGCTCTTCTTCTTGCCACCTAGTCTGATTGCTGTCTTCTTGAATCCTTCAGCCAAACCGTACGCCATTGATCTTCCTCTAGACGTTTCCTGTTACGTGCTATATGACTATCTCTAGAAGCTTGTTGTTGCTGGTGGGCCGCTTGCCGAGGACTCGACCCAGGCCTATCTCGACGGCCCTTCTCTTCGATCTCTCGCCACCATACCATCTCTCGACCTGGTTGGCGCCATACTTTCGTCTGAAGAGCCCATAGATGTAGTCCAGTTTTTCAGGCACCAGTCTTCCTGTTCCTTCGAAGAGAATTTCGGAGACTTCTACTTCTACTCGGGGTGTCTTGACCATGTTCTTCCACCAACTGGATGATTCGTGAGCTAGGAAGTACAGTTTACCGTCTTCAAAGGCGAACCATAGCTCCACATCGTGTTTCAGCCCAGTCTTGCGCCCTTTCGTAGCGATGTTCAGGAACGGTGTCTCTTCCAACATTATCTCGCTGGTCGCCAAGTCATTCCGACTCCGTAGCTGTGCTCCTATTAGTCACAGTCTTACTCTTGCAACTGAGCCGAGTGAGCCCATCTCAGGTTCCTGCTATTGCTCCACCGGTACCCGTTCAGCTTTTTCGGTCTCCTTTGAGATTGGTTTCTCGGGGAGAAGCGAGTATCTTCCGTCAGGAGTTCTATACAGGGCTATTCTGGCAGTCGTCTCCCAATTCTCACCTGTCGGATGCCTGATCTGAACTGTCACGACTTCCGCGTCTGGGTCTGACTTTCCAGCCCATATGGTAATGCCTAGAAAGTCGCCGTTGGGCAGCTTAGTGGAGAAACGCGCCTTCGGGTTCTGCTTCTCAGCCATCATACAGGTGACAAATGTGTCCTAACTCAGTATTAAGTTGCACGAAGAGAACCTGCAGGCTTCGAAAACTACAGGGCTCTTCTGTCTGCAGACCGTTATCTATTTACACTCCAAGAGAGAGCCTCACGGACGAAAGGAAAATGAGCATAGTAGAACTCAAAGCCCAGAAAGGCGACACTATCTCCGTTCACTACGTCGGTCGATTCCCAGGTGGAAAGGTATTCGACACATCGATGGAAAAGGAAGCCAAGGGCGCAGGACTTTACAATGCCGCGAGGGACTACAAACCCCTTCAACTGACTTTGGGAACGGGAAAAGTGATCCAAGGCTTTGAGGAAGCCCTGATTGGAATGAAGGTAAACGAAGAGAGGGAAGTCGTCATACCGCCAGAGAAGGCCTATGGTAAATCAGGGAAACATCCCATGGCTGGCAAAACTCTCCAGTTCAAGCTCAGAGTGACGAACATCAGACGGACCTAGTTGCATGTTTGGTCGCGCAGAGTTCGCACTGAGGTCGGAAATTCTAGATCAGTTCGGTGCTTGCGAGCCCGAGATTTGGGCCTCACCTTGCCGGCACGAGATGATGGCTATCGGCTCATGTGAACTCTCTTCGCTCGAAGAGGAGGAGGCCGAGCGCTGCTGTAACAACAAAGTAAACAAGTAATATGGCGATTCCTTCAGGGATCGTTACAGCATACACGACGGCGTTTCTTTCACCACCGAAGGCCCCCCTCACGTTCTGAGTCGTTGGATATGGATCTGTCAGCACATTTCCGATTATCCCCGCACCGTAAGTAATGATGAACCACGGCTCAATCTGCGCAAAGTTAGACACGACCAACTGAATTATGCCAAAAGCAAAGAGAAAGAGAATAGTGGTCACAAGTATAGACATAGAGCTACTCTTGAACAGCGAACTGAAGAAGAAGGTGAACCCAAGCACCGCAATCAGATACAGCAATGAGAAGATTAATGATTCTCCAAACTGGTAGGGAATATTGGTTCCGAAATAATAGATGCCATTACCTACTGCTATTGCCGCATAGACTGCGAATATTATTAGCGATGCTATCAACGAGCCGACCCATTTCCCGATGTAAATTGAGGATCGGCGCAACGGATTAGCTACAAGGAAATAGCCCGTTTTATTCTGGAACTCTCCGGAGATTGCGTCTCCTCCAAAAAAGATCCCGGTGATCGCTATGATCAAGGGAATGAGGCTTCCCCACCAAAAAGAGTAGAATCCCAAAGCTGAAGATGCGAATGTGCTAATCCCGTAGTACGCGACCAGTCCCGTGAGAAGGGCGCTTATGAATAGACCAATTATCAGAAGGACGAAGAACCTTCGGGACCTGAAGTAATTCAACAGCTCATACTTCGTAACAGTTCCGACCTGAGAGACGCTACTCGGCAGAAGATGATCTTCCGTCATCGGAACAGTCGTGGTTGGGGACTTGCTCATAGCTCCAATCACAAGGTGTCCTTGATCAGATTTAGGTAAGAGTCTTCCAGGGCGGATGATGACGGTCGGAAGCTGATCATTCCTATTTTCATCGCGGCCAGGTCTGAGAGGAGTCTCGCCTGGTCTTCGCTAGTTCCTGAGAATTTTATGCGGACGTTTCTGGAATTGACTTTTTCAGTAGTCACTACGCCCGGGAGTGTTGCTATGCTTCTGCTTACAGTCTGATCGTCAATGTCCTTCAAGAATTCTATTTGGACATCATTTGTTCCGCCGTCGCCGGAGAACCTCCTGGTTACATTTGCGAGCGTATCATAGACGATCAGTTTGCCATGGTCGATCATTGCGATTTCGTCGCATATCTCCTGAACCTCGTTCAAGAGGTGCGAGCTCATGAAGATCAGTCTGTTCTTGTGTTTGAGGGACCTGACAATGTCTCTGACCTCTGATTGTCCTCGGGGGTCGAGTCCGGTAGTCGGCTCGTCAAGCATGACGATCTCGGGTTCTGAAAGTAGAGCCGCTGCGACATTGATCCTCTGTTTCATCCCTTTTGAAAATTTCCCAACCTTCTTGTCCAACCATTCTTCCATTTTTACCTCTGCAACTGCCTCTTTGATCCTCTCCTTCTTGTCTTCTCGGGATAATCCTCTAAGGTCCGCTACCATTGAGAGGGCTTCTCGGGGGGTCAGGGAAGGATAGATCTCTGGGCTCTCAATGAGCGCTCCGCACGACTCTAGGGCTTTCTTCTTGCTCTCATGCACATCAATTCCGTTGATGAGAGCTTTTCCTTCGGATGCTCTGATCATATCCGTGAATATCTTGAGGGTCGTGGTCTTACCGGCACCGTTCGGACCAAGAAAGCCGACACATTTTGAGCCCTCGATTTTCAGGTTGAGATTCGATAATGCGGTAAACGAGCCATACCGCTTCGACAAGTTCACTGCTTCGATGGACGGGTTAGGCAATCGGGATTCTCATTCCAGTATGTTTGTTTCTGTGAGGCGGTCGAAACCCCGTATTTACGGCTGTTCCTAGGTGCAAACCACGTTCATCTTGTCCGCCCCAGAGTGCTCGTTCGAATCGCTCATGCTTGGGTTGGAGAGAGGTACTCCCGAAACTTCGTCAAAATGGTGCGGCCGCCGGGATTTGAATTCCCGGACCACTGAATGGTGGTCTCCCGGGTCGTTGGCTTGGAAGGCCATTGGACGCTCTAGACTATGTCCTAGACCAGGCTAGACTACGGCCGCTGGGCATTCGTTAATCGATGTACTTTTGTGTGTTACGATGAAAGCATTCTGTCCCTCTTCCACCACCCTTATCTTCGGAGTCTTTCATATTTCAGATATGGTGCAAGAAGTCCGACAAACCATCTTCAGGCATGGGCTGACCTTCTACGCGACACTGGCTTTCGTCGCGGGCTTCCTTGGTGCCAGGCTGTTCGCGAGTCTAAATCCTAGTGTTGTCGTGGTTCGAGGTGGAATCCACTTCCATCATTTCTGGTATGGGCTGGCCATGGTTATTTCTGCTGGTTGGCTTGGAATTACTCTCAACAACGAGCGGCTGGGCCGCAACTTAGCGATAATATTCGGTCTTGGAGCAGGGCTAATTGGGGACGAAGTGGGCTTGCTTCTGACCTTTGGCGATTATACCTCCAATCTCACTGAAATATTCTTTGTCGCTGCGATTGCATTCATCATTCTCACAACGTTGCTGTCTAAGGGCAGAAAGCACATCGAGAAGGACGTGATCAATGTGAGTCGAAAGGAAAGGATCACTCAAGTAGGAGTCTTCCTCGGAGCCTTTTCTGTAATCTTCTTCGCCTTCGGAAACTGGGAGACAGGTTTCGTGTTCATCAGTCTAGGGATACTAGTTTTTCTCTTGGGCTTAGAGCGTAGGCGAAGACCCACAAGTTTGCGTTCCCTGGCTTCATAATCTGCACGCGGTTAACAATGTTTTACACGCGGAGTTTCTTTTCTAGACGTTCGCCTGCGGAATGGATGATCAGGGGTCCACCTGCGAGGTAATTGTTGCTTATCACTGCTATAGTGCCGTCGTCCTTTCGCATCCAGGTGTTGCGCAAGGCGATCTTCACGACTCTGCCTTTGACTCCACTGTATTCAATCGTGTCATTTAGCCGCAGGACGCCGTCAGAGAAAAGTACGATGCCAGAAATTATGTTGGACAGGGTATTCTGTAGTGCCAGGCTTGCCGCGACTCCCACTATCCCAGAAAGGGTGAGAACAGAGAATACCGAAGCGATGCCAGTTATCGAAAGGAGTCCAGCAGCCACTAGTACAATCCACGCGACGCTCAGTCCACCGCGTACATTACGTATTAGGCCCGGTGGGGCTTCTGCCCTCTTTGCAGCCCTCGTTATGATTCTTGTCAGAAATTCTCTGATGAGCCATGAGCCAGCGATTATTCCGGCGGTTTGAATGACTATGATGATCGTTCCATTGTCTACCACGGGATTTCACTTCGCGCGCTCGTGCTGTGTCTATTCAAATGCCTTCAATTTCCTTGCCCTGGATGGGTGGGAGACTCGATAAACCCTATTAGAACCGCAGAACCAAATGCGCGAAGTCTTGTCATCGGAGAAGAAGCTCAGATTCAGAATTCGCCGAGGCGATTTTGAGGTGGAGCTTGAAGGAGATTTCGACTACGTCAAGGGACGGTTTGAAGAGCTGGAAGGTTCCCTGAGGCCCGTTGCGGGCTTGAGGGGCTCGGAGCAATTATCGTTGAGTCCGGTCCCACCTAGCGAGCCTGCGACTGGAATTGCAGGAGTCGTGGAGTTTACGTCTGAGGGCAAGCCACATTTGACCGTGCCAGTTGACACTCTCTCAGCAAAAGAGGCGATTTCCCTAGTCATGTTTTCTTTGCATCCCAAGCCTTTGGGAGACGATGATCTTAGCTCCCTGCTCAGTTCGTCGTGGAAGACAACCGGTGAAAGTATCGTTAGGGCGAGGATCAGTGAGCTGAGGAGAGAGGGGAAGGTCATCGCGGAAAGGGGAAATTATGTCTTGTCCGGGGCTGGGGTTCAGTGGATTCAGAATGATGTCCTGCCCCGTCTCCAGAAGGTCACTTAGTCTTGCCCAACCATTCTTTCCGGGCCTGACCTTTTTCCGTTAGCCTGTAGTGGAATCGTCCAGCCTTGCGGACTCGGCTCAGGAGTCCCTGGCGCCAGTAGCGTAGCAGAGCCATCTCGACGCCCTTGTCCCTCAAATGAATACTGTGTTTCTGGGATAGAAGCTTGAGAACCTCATCGCTGTGAAGCTCATTTGAGCAGTCGAAGAGGCTGAGGATGCGGATTTTTAGCTGGTTGTAGTCCAAGTTTCCCGATAGCCCGGCAATTGTTGCTGAATAAAAAGAATGTCCAGTTGCCGAGTGAGGGCTTGCATCTGCGCAGGTAGAGCTTCCGGCTGAGAGTAACACCTTGTAGTCATTCCCGATGGTTGTGACCTGACGAATTACTTTCACTTTCACTCCCGACTTGGAAAGTAACACCTTGTGGTGGAAGTATCGGGATAGAAAATCATTATATATCAAGTGTAGAGAATGCTCGGGCAGGGAAAACATGTCTGGGCTTGAAGCGGTAGAGCAGAAAGTCGTCACAAGCGAGCCATCTAACACCATAGAGATTGTTGTGAAGCATTCGGGGATCGAGAGCAAGATTATCGGCAGTCCCGAGCGAGTTCTCCAAGAGCTGCTATCTTACTTCTCCACAGTCTACCCCTCAATCGAACTGGTTTCGAAACTCGTTCTTTCCATAGACAGTACAGAGTTCTTCCAGAGTTGTACAGGGGCACTGGCGATGTCTCCCGAAGGCCTTGTCATCCTGAAGAACGTCGCTGAGTTGAAGGACAAGGAACTCATCATGCTCCATCTCGCGGGGTCCCGTCTTATGCAGTTGATGGGCAAGAGGGAAAACAACTCGATATCATTAGATGAGATAACAAAAGCCACGGGGCGGTCAACTGGCACGGTGGCGGGAAGACTCAGCGAGCTTTGCAACGAGCAGCTTGTCGAGAGGGTGGGTAAAGGCTCCTATCGGCTTACCACCATGGGTACCAGGGTCGTGATGAAGAATTTGATGCCTAAGGTATCTCAGCTTCCTGAGAGGTAAGGGTCCATGTCAGAGCGTCCAAAGATCAAAGTTCAGATTGAATGGGGAGACATCAAGCACACAGCCGAAGGCGATCTGGAGACAGTTGTTCGCGAAGTCATGCAATTTGCCGCCCGCGTCCTTCCCAATTACTCCTTGGCTTCTAAGCTGACCTTCTCACCTGACTACTCGTCCATGGTGGACGATCTTTCTAGCGCGGTAAATCTGACCCCGGAGGGTGAGATTGTCCTATTGAAGCCTGAGATGTCGGCTGAGAATTCGATTGCTCTAGTGCTCTTGGCAGCTAGAGTGGCTCATGCTGTCGGGACGAGGTCGAACGTGGACTTGGATCCCGAGGCGATTAGCAGGGCGATTGGAAAGGCGGTGAAGACAGTCCGGAACACTCTGGCGATGATGACGAAGACTGGAATTGTCGACAGGACTAGCGAAGGAGGCTACAAGTTGACTATTCAAGGAATCCGGAAGGCCCATGAGATTGCGAAGAGTCTGACTGCGCGAGCGGCCGTTTCAGCGTCCCCCGAGAAACAGGTGACCGCTGCAGGATGATACGGAAAAGGGTGCGGGGACCGGCGGGAGAGGGGGATCTCCCGCCAGAAACTGGGGGAATCTAACCTTGCTCCACCGCACCCAAGAGATTACTGAGCCAGAGCTGCAAATAAAAAGGATACCGGAAGGGCTAGGATTACCGCCTATCCCCGAATCCTTGGTGGAATTGTCCAACCGGTCCATGCAAGCTCTGCAAGGCTCGACGTTCAATCCTCGGAGCGTGTCTCTCGTCGAATTGGGATTGAACGATGGTGACTCAGAGGAACGACTGGACCTAGCCGCAAACTCCGCGGCAATGGGTCTCACGCGTTGTCCGATACTGCCCGTCAGAGATCCGGCTCCAATAGTTGCCTGTGACGCTTCCAGTGTCAAGATAGGGGAGACAGACTCGGGCATGATATTCGCGATCAGAGCTGTTGCTGTCTGGAGACAACCCGACAAGATCCTCTTCACACGCTGGGGTCCGTTGCTCTTCCACGTCGCCAACTCTGACGATGAAAGCAACAACAAGTGGAGGGACGAAGAGTCTAGAATCTTCGGGGGGCTATCAGTCAAGACACTGCGAGTCCTGACGCGACTCAGAAATCACGTTGAGCGCTGGGTCCAAGAAGTTCTTGCTGGATCCGTCAAGGGCGGCGTCCTGCTGATCGACGGCTCCCTGACAGCGGGAACCCCGGATAATCCCGCGGGACGAGTTAACAAGATTCTCGCCACAGCTCGGAGCAACAACTCCATTGTCGTCGCTCTATCAAAATCGACGGAGCTTACGGTTGGTGGAAAGAACATTCTAGGCTTCTCAGATGATGGACATGTTCCCCACCTGATCGACATCACACCGATCGTCGAAGGGGAATATCCTGCCTATCCCATCAGGTTTCTGGGACGCGTCTATGTAGCTAAACTCGCTGCTGACGGTTTCCTGTTCAGAGTCGACATTGACAGGGAGGCAAGTGAAGAACAAGCGCAATCAGCCTTGGGAAGAGTTGCCGGGACGGACGTGATCTTCCACGGGTATCCTGAGACTCTGAGGATCGCCCACATCTTCAGCACCTTCACAGCTAACGAAATTCTCGCAATCCAGAGATTCGTTGCTTCCAACCATCACATTACCCTCCAAGCCCGTCCAAGCCTTCGCCGTTCCCTCTTTGGTCCCTTTGGGACAAGTAGGTACGTGGCCTAACAGTGCGGATCTACCGGAAGGAGGGCGACGAGATCCAGCTCATCGCGTTTCCCGATGAGCATATTCAGAAAGGAGACTATTTGCTGATAGAGGACCCTAGCCTAGCCAAGGGTTTGCTCGTTCAAACTATCGACCTCCAGTACGCCAATGTTCCTGGGGTTTTGGAGGATATTCTGAGAGATGTCATGACGGACGGGGAGCTCGCGGGTCAGGACATAGATCCCCTGAACATTTCTAGCGAGGTGGACGCGTTGAAGGACACGAGGCTCGCCGTCTGCAAGATACGCGGGACGATAACCGAAGATGGGGGGTTGTCGCCCAGCACTTCATGGATTCCCTCTCGGACCTCGTCAAGGATTCGAGCTTACCCGATTAACAGGCTGATCATGAATGGAGGGAAGAGACCCTTGATGGTCGGCCACAATGATGGCGAAGCTGTCCATATTGATGCCAGCGGTCTGGATGGGGGTCTCAACATAATCACCGGGCGGAAGGGAACAGGCAAATCCCATCTAGCAAAGCTCATGCTATTGTCAATGAGTAGCTTCGGGGCCCCATGCATTGTTCTTGACGTTAACGGTGAATATGTGAATCTTGACAAGTCTAAGGACGGGCGCCCATCCGCTTCTAGACTCTTAGTCCTCGCTCCTCGCAGGGGGCTCAACTTCGCTCTTGCCAAACTCGGCCTCAGAACCACAGCTGGTGTCCTAAGCAACGCTCTCGACCTTCCCGCAACTTCGTCGAAAGTCTTCAGCACCATATGGCGAGACTTGGAAGCCCGCGGAGACCTTACTCTGCCCAGCCTTATTCAGACTGTTCAGTCTTGGAGTTGTCACGATAGCGTCCGGGAAGCGTTGATCTCTCGACTCCAAGTGTTGCTGGAATCTGGACTGTTCTCCGATGAGTCAAATCCGCTTACGGAAGAGAAGATTCTACATGCCATAGAAGGAGGGGGAATTCTCGTTGTGAATCTGAAGAATCAGAGCCACACGGTCCGACGCATTCTCGTTGAGATTTTTCTCGGAGAACTCACGAAGATTCTCTCCTCTAACTGGTTGAAGGCTGCGTTCCTCTTTGCAGAAGAGGCTCATCTCTACCTGAGGGAAACTTACTGGGATGATATCGTAACTCGTATGAGGCATATCGGACTCTTCACCACGTTCATCACAAACCAGCCCGATACTGTTCAGGAAGCGATCTACCGGCAGGCGGACAATGTGTTCATCTTCAATTTCATCAATGAACATGACATTGAAACAATCGGTAAGGTAGCTAAATCTGACAGTGGAACCATTCGATGCCTGGTCCGAGGCATTCCCACTCGGAGGTGCCTGCTGCTGGGAAATGTGGTGCGCGATTTGCCCATGATGGTCGACGTGGAACCGCTTGATGTCAGAACCATGGGCGAAACTAGATTATTCTTTTCCTAGTATTCAGAGAACTGTTCCTGGGACGGCTCATTCCGCTGCTATCTGAACCAGATCTTGCGGGTCCTTCTTGCTAGATTCTGAAAGACTCATTATTCCCCCAGCGAGACTCGCTGCTTCAATTCCCTTCTTCGCAAGAACTTGTGCAACCCTGAGCGAAGTGCCTCCGGCCATGCATACGAGAAGAGTCTTCAGCTTCCCCTTTGGGAGAAGGTTATTGATTCCCTCAGGGATTTCTTCGGTTGAAATTAGTCTCTGGACATCTTGGGCCGTCGCAATCTTGACTTTGGACTCGTCGCATCCAAGGGAAGAGGCGACCAGTTTTACCCCTTCTTCCTTTGGAACAAACATGGCGTGGGTCCATAGGACCTCACTATAGTTGGCCTGGCTCGAACTGGCTTCTTGAAGCGTTACCTCGATCGGTCCTGGTGTCTCGACTTGGGTTCCTAGGTTTTTCAGGTATTTCTGAACGCCGTCGGCAAGCATGACGACGAATTTGTCTCCGACGCCATAGTTCAGCATCTGCAAGCAGGAGTAGAGCGCTAATGCGCTGCTTTCTCCGATGTCGTAGCCTCTACCATCGAAGAATCTGAGAATGCGCCTCGCCGGCTCAAAATCGACTTCGTGCTGACCAGCGTACAGTTCAGGCTGGTAGAACTTCAATCCGACCGCTTTGTCCTTCGTCCTAATGCCCGCTACATCTTGGTTGCTGAGCGGGAATACAACGTGGACTGACTTCTCTCCGTACTTCTTCTGAACGTACTTACCGAGGCCTGTTGACGTGCCGCCTGTTCCGAATGCAGTAATTATCCTGAAGTCTTGCAGGGAGTAGCCGAGTGCTTTCATCTGTTGATCGATCTCGGGGGCGGTTACTGTTTCGTGAGACTTCACGTTGAGTTCGTTGTCGTACTGTTCGGGGCAGAACCCGCCGTAAATCTTTGCGAAGAGCTTTGCGAGATTAATCACGTCTTGTCTTGCAAGTAGTCTTTCGATTTCTACGCGTGCCCGGTCGAAGATCGTCGGATCAAGGCTAAGCTGAGAAAGCTGTTCTCGGACGTTGCTTGCAGTGCTCTTTGCGATAATTGTGTTTGCGTCCATCTTTAGCCCTGGCGCGGGGCAAATATCGATGTCTAAGTTTACCGATTTCACATCTTCGTTTTTGAGTTCATCCAGGACCCCGCCTTGTAGTTTTCTGGAAACAAGGACGATTACGTTGAGGCCGAGGTCTTTCAGCATTCCTAGGGCAAGTCCGAAGTTTCCTGAGGTGGCTTCGAAAATTGTCTGTCCGCTCTGGAGCTTGCCTGAAACGATAGCGTCTTCGATTATCTCTACAGCCGGTCGAACTTTGATGGAGCCGCCGAAGATCCGGGAATCAAACTTCCCGAATACCTTCGCTGTCTTCGGTATCTCTAAACCATACTCGGTCTTCGCGCACTCCGCGACGGCACCCGTCAGGTCCACTAGCGGGGTGGCGTTGACTACTGAACTTGTCGAATCTTTCCGCAGGTGAGGAACTTTGTTCTTGATTTCGCTGTTGAACTTCGCGAGAAGATCATGGTCTATGCCGGAAGCCGCAGAGGCGGTTTGCATTCCTTATTCTCTAACGTTATGCGATACGGCTTTATATAACGTATGTCATGTTCTTGCCCATGACCGGGACCTACAAGGCACCAGACGTGTCGGAAGATCGAATCACTCCAGCGTTCGTAAGGGATGAGTTGCTGAAGTGTTTCGAAAGCGCAAATGGAGAGTTCGCCAGGCTAATGAACCAACCCGTTACCGACGAATTGCTGAAGGCACAAGTCAAGCAATTCGTGGAGGGTGTGTTCAGCGAGTGCGGAGTCAGTTATGCAGAACCTAGCAAAGCTGGCATTCTTACAGCCATCGGGCAGTGCAAGACTAATGCTGAGAGGATGATGGGTCGTAAGGGCGTTGAGATCATTAATCATCACTATGCGGAAATGATGAAGCTAGTCGACAAGCTACCTGATCAGGGAGTCCGCGCAGCGGTTTCCGTATATTCGGACTAAAATAGTACTCCCCCGGGGCTTTCCTCCCATAGGGTGGAACGCTGAAAGATATGAGCGAGAAGCAAGGCTGGATCATCAACCCAGTGCTGTTCATAATCGTCGCTGGATTGTCGGTCTTGTTTGTAGCAGCCTTACTGTATCAACTCCTCGGAATACGCTAACACATTTTCTTCGCAAGTAATTAGTATTCCGTAGCAAGCCACGCATCTCATCCTTGGAACCGGTCGCGCAGCAACTCCACACGCCACGCTCAGTGCGTCTAGAGCGTATCGTTGAGGAGACTCCTTCCACTCGGTCTTTCTGGTTCAGCGACATGAGCCTTCACAAGGCAGAGCCGGGTCAGTTCGCTATGGTCTGGGTCCCAGGTGTGGATGAGGTGCCCATGAGTGTCCTCGCGATTCATGGTAGGTCCGAGGCAGGAGTAGTCATCAAGAAAGGCGGTCCCGTAAGCGTCGCGCTTTGGGAGAAGAAAGCTGGGGATCGCTTCTGGGTGCGGGGTCCGTACGGCCATCCATACTCTGTCGGCCATCACCACAAGCTGCTTGTTGTGGGAGGCGGGACAGGTTTAGTTCCTCTGCTGTCGCTTCTGGCGCACTTTCGCGGCCGCGATGTTACTCTGATCACGGGAGCGAGAACTGCAAGCGAGCTTCTGTTCAAAGACTGGCTCACTAGGGACAGCAAGGAGCATCATTTCAAAGTCATCTTTGCCACCGATGATGGTACCTACGGAGAGAAGAACCAAGTCCCAAAGGTGGCGGAGACGATCCTTCGGAAGGAGAAGTTCGACGCCATCTACACCTGTGGACCCGAGCCCATGATGAAGAAAATCTACGACCTGGCGATGGAGATGCACTGTCACATCCAGGTCAGTCTAGAACGGGTCTTCAAGTGCGGAGTAGGAATCTGCGCCGCCTGCGTAATAGGCCCCTACCTAGTCTGCCACGATGGCCCCGTCTTCTCAGAAAGAGAACTCAGCGGAATGCCCGAGTTCGGCCACACCAGACGCGACCTATCGGGCAAGAAAGTCCCATTGGGCCTAGGACATTAGCAAACCAGACCTTCGCCTCCGAACACAAGGAACGATTAAATATCACAGGACAGAACTCACTCTACAAGGTGCGACGTTACGCCAACTCACGGCTCACTGACAAAGGCCGGGAAAGTACGACAGCAGACTCCAAAGATCCAGGCATTGAACAAGCCAGGCATCTCACCCCGCGAACGAGTTAGGCGGAACGCTCAGAAGCGATTCGTACTGGGACGAAAGCCAGGTCAGAACTACATTAGAGTCTGATCCGACCAAGTTCTTCATTTCCTCTTCCACTCGCCTGCAAGCATGCTATATGCTGTTATGTCAACAAAATGATCATAAATCCACTCTCTCTGGCGAAGAGTTCCTTCTTGTATGAACCCCAGCCTTTCCGGGACAGCGCGGCATCGCCTGTTGTCTGAGGCGCACCATATCTCGACTCTGTTCAGCTTCAGTTTGTCGAAGGCAACGTTCACAAGTGCGGTGCATGTTCTCGACATTAGTCCCTTACCTTGAAACAATCCGCCCAGCCAATATCCAATTAGCGTCACGCGGTTCGACCAGTCAAAACGGTCGTAAGTTATCACGCCCGCCAAGTTTCCCTTGTACCAAATGCCTAACGCCAATCCATCCTTGATCTTCAATTTCTGCTGAAAACTTTGGATAAAATCACTCGCGGCCGAGACCGATTGATAGCTGTCAACAAACGGAAGCCACACGCGAAGATGTTGCCGGCTAGAATCAACCAATTTGAACAATAAGGGCGCGTGATGTTCCTGAAGCACTTGGAGTTCTAAGTCATCATCAATCCTCAGTGGAAACAGGTCGCTCAATCTTGGTATTGATGTCACGATGCGCCACTTCCCCGTCAACATTCTCTGTAAGAAATTCCCGCTCGTGTTTTCGCATGATCATCGAATTCATTATCAATTTCCATCATGGCGTCCCTTGGGTCGGGAATATGCTTGATCCTCCGGAGTATCAATTCGAGTGTGGAACCAAGTTAATAGACTAGCCTTTCAAAGACCGCGATTAGAAATCAAATCTGGCCAATTGAGTTCGGGTCTTTGTTTTGTCCCTAATGATCGATGCTCTGCTCGGGGTTCAAGCAATTCTCATTTTTCTGTTTGCTGGTTACGAATATCTCACTTTGATGCATTTTCCTTCCTTGCCTGTAGCAGTCGATGATTCTCCGAGCATGCCTCATGTTTCGATAATCTTGCCGGTACGTAATCAAGTGAGGACAGTCGAGGAATGCCTTCGCTCTTTAGTGGGAGTGCAGTATCCAAGCAAGGAGATTCTCGTTGTCGACGGGCAATCGACTGACGGAACTAGCGAATTGCTTCAAGATTTCAAGAATAAGATAACCGTTGTTGAGGAGGACCCTCTCCCGCCCGGTTGGGTTGGGAAGAACTGGGCCTGCCATCTCGGTTACAAGAAGGCCGGAGGAGAGCTGTTGCTCTTTACTGATGGCGATTCTATACACGCTACTGATAGCCTAGCCAGGGCTGTAAACTATCTTCAAACCACAAAGGCGGATCTCGTTACTCTTGCTCCTGGGACGATATTGAGGACGTTTTGGGAGAAGGTTCTGCAGCCCCCGATCTTTCTTCTCATCATGATTCTGGTTGGGGGGAAGCTGGTCAATGACGACAAGCGCATGAATGCCTTGGGTAATGGTCAGTACATGTTATTTCGACGAGAAGCGTACGAGAAAGTTGGAGGACATGCAGCCGTGCGGGACAAGATTGTTGAGGATTACAACTTGGCCCGAATGGTCAAGCAAGTAGGATTCCGGTTGCGATTCGTTACCGCCCAAGACGCTCTAGGTGTCCGCATGTACGCTAGCCTGGCTGAGATCTGGAGAGGTTGGCGAAAGAACTTCTACACTGTATCCGAGAAACGAATGCTGCTGAAAGCGATCACAAGAATAGTGCTGATGTTCACGTTCCTCGTTCTCCCTTTCGTTATTCTGGGCTACGGCATCGTAATCGGTACAACGAATCTACTCAACCCGTACCTATTCAGTGGGGCGTTCATGGCCGGGCTCCTCTGGCTAGGAATCATCATTCTCGATCGTTCTATAGGAGTCAGTTCCGCTTACGCTCTGCTTTTTCCGCTCGCAATAATCCTCTATATTGGAATCGGCGTTGACTCAACCGTTCGAGGCGCTTTGGGTCTAGGTTTCACCTGGAAGGGGCGTGTCTATGGGAAACCCATAGATACACAGTTAGAGCCGAACCTAGTCTAGCCGAGCACCTGGGGTCTAAAGTATGAGCCAAGCTCTGGAGCAGCTTTCCACTGAAATCTTAGAGAGACTCCAGGTTATCGAGCATCCTTCCCGGAATGATGTGAACCGGATCAAGATCGAGGTATGCAAAAGACATCGCTCGCCCTCGGTTCCCTCCAACTCTGACATTCTCCAACTTCTTCCAAAGTCTCTCTTCCCAAGATTCAAGCCGCTACTTACCCGTAAGCAGGTTCGAAGCGCTAGTGGAGTCACAACTGTAGCCGTTATGCCCAAGCCGTGGGGATGCCCTCATGGGAAGTGTACCTACTGCCCTGGTGGTCCGGACATCGGAGTGCCTAGGGCCTACACAGGAAAGGAACCCGCCGTGATGCGGGCTTTGGAAGCTGACTACGATCCCTCCTTGCAAGTGAAGAGCAGGGTTTCGCAGCTTCTCGCGATGGGTCACGATGTTGACAAGGTCGAACTGATTCTCGTCGGTGGAACCTTTCCCTTCATGCCCGTAGCCTATCAGGAGGAATTCGTCAAGAAGTGCTTGGACGCGCTAAATCAAGTGGACTCTGAATCTCTGGAAGGCGCAAAGATCCTCGCCGAGACAGCTCGAATCAAGAATGTTGGAATTACTGTTGAAACGAGACCGGACTGGTCCCGCAGGGCCCACGTTGACCACATGCTCGCAATGGGGGTCACCCGCGTGGAAATTGGCGTTCAGACATTGTACGATGACGTGTACGAGAGGATCCACCGGGACCATACAGTGGCTGATGTTGTCGAAGCAACTCGAACCCTGAAGGATTCTGGTATCAAGGTCGGTTATCATATGATGCTGGGTCTTCCGGGCTGTAATCCACAGCGAGATCTAGAGGCGTTTCAACGAATCTTCGAAGATTCTGATTTCAAGCCTGACATGCTGAAAATCTATCCTTGTCTGGTCACCCCCGGAACGCACTTGTATGAGGAATGGCAACGAGGCGATTACAAGCCCTACTCAACTGAAGAAGCTGCCGACTTAATTGCGGAGGTCAAACGGTTCCTTCCTCCTTGGGTTAGAGTGATGAGAATTCAGCGAGAAATCCCCGAGGATGGCATAGCGGATGGGGTGAAGCACGGCAATCTAAGACAGCTTGTCCAAGAGAAACTCACGGAGCGCGGAATTGCATGTAACTGTATCAGATGCAGAGAGGTGGGACAGCGTCTCATGAACAATGGGATTGGCCCGGATGCTGAACACATCAAGCTGGGGAGGATAACGTACGAGGGGTCCGGTGGGAAGGACCTGTTTCTTTCCTTTGAAGATCTCGAGCAGAAGATTCTCATCGGTTACGTGAGGCTTAGGATCCCAGGGGAATGGGCGCACCGGCCAGAAATCGTGGGCCAGAACGCCGCCCTCATTCGAGAGCTGCACGTCTTTGGACAGACTGTCCCTGTGGGAAGTCGATATCAGACTGCCTTCCAGCATAAAGGATACGGCGCTAGGCTAATCGCGGAAGCGGAAAGAATTGGGAAGGAAGAATACGACTGCGACAAGATGGTAATTATCAGCGCTCTTGGCACGAAGAAGTACTACGCCCGATTCGGATATGAACACGACGGCCCTTACGTGTCTAAACGGTTGAACTAGGAAATATCCTTAACCTAATACCGGCAGACGTCGAACCAGGGCGTTGCAAATGTCCACCTCGGAATTGGAAGGATACCATGGAGAAATCCTTCGTCGACTGAAAGATGCAGGCGCAAAGATTGGAAGCCTCATCCGGATCACTTCGAAGTCCGGTGAGGTTTTCGAAGGTGCACTCTTTCCTAGGTCCGAATACGCTGATTCCAGTCACATTGTTCTCAAGATGAAGAATGGCTACAACATCGGCATTCACTTCGAGAGAACCGAGAAGATTCAGGTAATTGGTCAGGGTGAGAAGCCCCACTTCACAAAGCCTCCTCAACCGATGAAGCATCTAGGTTTGCCCGGTGTAGCAATCATCAGCACAGGCGGAACGATCGCTAGCAGAGTGGACTATCGTTCAGGGGCTGTGCAGCCAGCGTTGACAGCGGCAGACTTGGCGAGTGTTGTGCCGGAACTCGCGTCAGTTGCGGAGATTGATGCCCACATTCTCTTCAGCGAGTACAGTGAGAACATTGGTCCGACTCACTGGAAAGGTTTGGCGGAAGAAGCTGCAAAGAGAATGACGGACGGGGCTGATGGGATTGTTGTCAGCCACGGGACGGATACGATGCACTACACGTCTGCGGCTTTGAGTTTCGCCCTCCAGAACCTTCCTATCCCAGTTCTTCTAGTAGGCGCTCAGAGATCGTCTGACCGTCCCAGTTCTGACGCGGCCTCAAACCTGACAGGGGCCGTCGCAATGGCAGCGAGCGCAAACTTTGCAACAGTGGGAGTGACAATGCATCAGGACCTATCCGACAGGTACATCGTGGCTCACAAAGGAACGAGAGTGAGAAAATGCCACACCAGCCGTCGCGACGCGTTCAAGTCCATCAACTCAAACCCCCTGGCCAGATACGATCTCCAAACAAAGCAGATCGAAGAATTAGACGAAGCTCCCAAGAGAAGTAAGACCCGACGAGTTGTTGTCAAACCCCATTTTGACCAGCATGCTCACCTTCTAAAATTCCATCCAGGTTTCAACCCCGCTATCATAGAGGGATTGCTTTCTACCGGAGCTCGCGGAATCATCTTTGAAGGAACTGGGTTAGGACACGTTTCGAAGCAATGCTACGATTCCATCAAGAAAGCCGTGAAGCAAGATGTTCCAGTTTTCATGACATCTCAGACGATTTGGGGCCGGGTCGACATGAATGTCTACTACACCGGACGTGACCTCCTAAACTTAGGACTAACTCCCCTAGAGGACATGATCTCGGAGACAGCCATTGTGAAGCTGATGTGGGTATTAGCTCAGACCAAAGATTCTGACAAGGTCCGAGAGATGATGCTCCATCCCGTCGCAGGCGAAATTACAGAAAGAACCTCCATCCTGGAGGCCGCCTAGTCGTCCGTTGACTACTCCGCTGTTGGCCTTCGAGTTGGGCTTGAGATTCACAGACAGCTCGACACTCGCAAGAAGTTGTTCTGTGACTGCCCCACATTACTCTCCAGCAAGCCGGCTGCTCTGACCTTCGATCGAAGACTGCGACCTACTCAGAGCGAACTTGGCCAAATAGACCCATCGGCTCTCTTCGAGTTCCACAAGGGCAGGACCATCGTATACGAGGCAGACCCAGAAACAACGTGTCTTGTAGAGCTGGACGAAGAGCCTCCGCACCCCCTCAACGATGAGGCTGTTGACATTTCGCTGACGATCAGCCTGCTCCTCAAGGCTCGCCCCATGGACGAGATCCACGTGATGCGAAAGGTCGTCATCGACGGTTCAAACACTGGCGGTTTCCAACGAACCTCGATCATTTCATTGAACGGCAAACTCGAAGTCGATGGGAAAGAGATTCCCATTCAGCAAATCTCTTTGGAGGAGGACGCGGGACGAAAGACAGGTGAGAACAGGACTTCCGTTGTTTTCCGCCTCGACCGTCTCGGGGTACCGCTCATAGAAGTTGCAACTGGACCGGAGATTAACAATCCCACAGAGGCAGGTAAAGTCGCTCTAGCGATAGGTCGAATCCTTCGAGCGACGAAGCGAGTCAAACGAGGTCTTGGAAGCATAAGGCAGGACCTTAACATCTCGATAAAGAATGGAGCGCTGGTTGAGATCAAAGGGGTCCAAGAGTTGGACCTTGTCTCGAAAGTCGTCGAACTTGAGGTGCAACGCCAGTCTAACCTGCTAGAGATTAGGGACGAACTTCTTCAACGAAACGTCAAGCCAGCCGATCTCAAGGAAGAGTTCGTCGACGTCACGGACCTAGTTTCCTCGGTGAATTCCAAGGTTGTCCAATCAGCACTCAAAGAGCGAGGGTCGGTTCTAGCAGTTCGTCTACACGGCTTCAAGGGTCTTCTCAAGCGAGAACTCATTCCTGGCGTTCGGCTGGGCACCGAGATGGCGAAGCGCGCAGTCTTCTGGGGACGCGTAGGAGGAATTTTCCACTCTGACGAGTTACCAGCCTACGGAATAGATCAAAGTGTTGTAGATTCAATCAGGAAGAAACTCGAATGCCATGAAATGGACGTGTTCGTCGTCATAGCTGATCACAAGGAGAACTCCCTCGACGGCCTCAAAGCAGTGATCGAGAGAGCCAGAGAAGCAGTTCTAACGGTCCCCGAGGAGACGAGAGTCGCCAACGCCGATGGTACAACCGCCTACATGAGACCTAGGCCGGGAGCAGCTAGAATGTATCCCGAGACTGATGTGCCACCTCTTCAAATCAGCCCGGATAGAGTCCAGCGCATGGCCAAAAATCTACCCCGAATGCCTGAAGAACTAGCGAAAGAGATTGAGTCGAAGTACGATCTGAGTTCCAAGTTGGCGAGCCAGCTCGTCAACTCAGACTATCTCGGAACATTTGACGAAATTCTATCTAGTTCGAAAAGTGTTGCTCCCAGCTTCGTGGCCACAGTGTTGACTGAATCTCTTCGGAGCCTAGCCAGAGATCAGGTTCCAGTCGAAAATCTTCAAGAACAGCATCTGAAAGAAGTCTTTCAATTGGTAGCTGAAGGGTCGACCGCTAAAGAATCAGTTCTCGACATTCTCAAGTGGCTATCACTTAACTCCGATGCTCATGCTCAGGAAGCTCTTGACAAGTTGAACCTGAGAATGCTGACTCAGGTTGATCTGGAAGGCGTTATCAAACGGGTCCTAGAGTCGAATCGACCATTCGTACGAGAGAACGGACCCAAAGTCCTTGGCAGGATGATGAAACTTGTCATGGGAGAAGTTCGTGGCAAGGCGGACCCTCGGCTCGTGGACGAGCTTCTGCGTAGTGCGATAGAACGGCTTAGAGGTTGACAGCTTCGACTAGAGAGGGTGCCGACAAGACTGTTGGGGTCGAGATTGACGAACTCGATCGGAAGATCCTTCAAGCCTACCTGATGGACGCGAGATTATCCTACAGAGAGTTAGCCCACAAGCTCGGCGTCTCAACCACCACGGTTCAATCAAGAACGAGCAAGCTGGAAAAAGCAGGCATTATTCGAGGATACTCGGCCATTTTCGACCATGAGAAAATCGGGTTTCAACTCACTGCTGTCACCGAGGTCTCTGTAGCAAAAGGCAAGTTATTGGAGCTCGAGCGGGAAGTTGCAAAGATGTCCCAAGTGCTAGCCGTTTATGACGTCACCGGTCTCACAGATGCCATGGTGATCGCCAAGTTCAAGAGCCGAGAAGATCTAAGCAAATTCACTAAAGCGTTGTTGGCAATGCCCTTCGTGGAGCGAACCAACACCCACATCGTTTTGACGACTGTTAAGGAAGATTTCAGACTCTTATAGCGCATCTACTAACGCGTGGCACTCTTCAGCTCGGCCACTCTATTCTTCAGCTCGTGCGCTGCTTCCCCAGGACTGTCGAGATGTTCCGCCACCACTTTCACTAGAGCGCTTCCCACGATGGCTCCATCCGCGCCAGACTTCATCAAGGTTCTCACGTGGTCTGGGTGAGAGATTCCAAACCCTGCTGAGATGGGAATCCTGCTATTCACTAGCGACTTGACTCGTTTGAGTGTCTCTAAGGCTTGGGGGCTCAGGGTCTCCCGTGGTCCCGTGACGCCATAGAGGGAAACTAGGTAGAGAAACCCTCGGGATTTGGCTAGGATCTGTCTTAGGCGCGATTGGACCGTATTTGGTGCGGCTAAGAGGATGTTGTCTATTCCATGTTTCAGGGCCAGATTGTGGAATTGGTCGTTTTCTTCGATTGGAAGATCCGGAACAACTATCCCGCTCACGCCCGAATCCTTGGTTGTGCTAACGAACTTTTCTAAGCCCATAGCAAGGATCAGGTTGTAGTATGTGAGGATCACGAAGGGGACATTGTGTTGCGAGGAGAGTTCTCTGATAAGATCAAGCACATTCTTGGGGGTCGATCCTGCTTTGAGTGAGCGCTGGCTGGACGCTTGAATTACCGGCCCGTCAGCTATAGGGTCGGAGAAGGGGATGCCTATCTCAACGATGTCTGCTCCTCCCTCTACAAGGGCTGTGGCATTGGAGACGAAGGTCTTCGGGTCCGGGTCTCCTCCTGTCAAGTAGGCGACAAGGGCGCCTTCTCGCCGGGCTTTCAGTTCCTCGAACTTGGAGTGTATCTGGTGTTCATTCGAGCATGCGTTTGGCAATGATCTCTACGTCCTTGTCTCCACGTCCGGAAAGGTTCACGATTACGGAGTCGCTCCCCCCGTACATCTTCGCCAGCTTCATTGCATAGCTTAACGCGTGGGACGGTTCAAGCGCCGGCATAATGCCTTCTGTCTCAGACAATGTTTTGAAGGCGTCCAGTGCTTCATCATCCGAGATCGCGGCATACTTTGCTCTCCCCGTATTCATTAGGTGGGCATGCTCAGGTCCTACCGCGGGATAATCCAAACCTGCGGAAATGCTCTGGGTGGTTTGGACCTGTCCATTATCATCTTGCAAGACATATGTTAGCATACCATGTAGAACTCCTTCTTTTCCTGCGACCAGCGATGCAGCGTGTTGACCTGGCTGCTGGCTCTGTCCTCCAGCCTCTACTCCGTACAACTCGACCTCTAGGTCATGGAGAAACGGGTGGAATATGCCGATGGAATTGCTTCCACCTCCAACGCAGGCAACCACTGCTCTGGGCAGTCTGCCTTCTTGTTTGAGTATCTGTTGTCGAGCCTCCTTTCCGATGACGCTCTGGAAGTCCCTCACCATCGTTGGATACGGGTGTGGTCCAACAACCGATCCGAGGAGGTAGTAAGTGTCTTCGACGTTCGTCACCCAGTCTCTGAGCGCTTCGTTGATGGCGTCTTTCAGAGTCTTCGAGCCGGAGTCTACCGGATGGACCTTCGCGCCCAACATCTTCATCCTGTACACGTTAAGGCGTTGACGCTCCATGTCCGCGGTTCCCATGTAGACCTCCGCCTTCAAACCCAGGGCCGCGCAAGCCATGGCCGTGGCTACGCCGTGTTGTCCAGCTCCCGTTTCAGCAATGATTCTCCGTTTCCCCATACGTTTTGCTAGGAGTCCCTGTCCCAGAGTATTGTTGATCTTGTGAGCTCCACCGTGAAGCAGATCTTCCCTCTTCAGGTAGATCTTCGCTCCTCCGGCGCGTCGGGTCAAGTTTTCTGCAAGATAGAGAGGCGTAGGGCGTCCCGCGTAGTTCTCCAACCATTTCTTGAGTTGTCTTTTAAACGATGGTTCCCTAGAGAACTTGTAGTATGCGCCCTCCAGTTCTCTCAATGGTCCCATTAGAGTTTCAGGAACGTACTGACCACCATATTTTCCAAACTTACCCCGAGAATTCCCTCGACCAGTTTTGCCCGTCATGCGTTCACCAGTTCTCTGACTTTGCCCTCCACACTCGGCGATTTCATGATAGAAGTGCCAACCAGGAAAGCTCCAGCTCCACCCGCCTTCAATCGTCTTATATCTCCGGCTGAATCTATTCCGCTCTCCGACACCAGGGGACGGTCGAGCGGTCTGGTCTTGGCGAGGATTCGCTCAGTAGTCCCCAAGTCTATCTGAAATGTGAGCAGGTTGCGATTGTTGATTCCGTAGAGGTCCGGCTTTTGGTTTCTCACCTTTTCAAATTCCAGGGCTCCATTCGCTTCGACCAAAACTTCCATCCCCAGCTTCCTCGCTTCGCTTATCATGCCGTCCAGTTCCAGCTCTGTCATCTTGTTCGTGAATAGCTCGGAGATGAGGACCACTGCGTCTGCTCCCACCTGAGCGCCCGCCTTCAGTTGTTTTGCAGAGATGATGATGTCTTTCATTATTACTGGGACGTGCACCATTTCGGCGACTTCTGAGAGAATGTTGAGCCCGCCACGAAAACTATCTGGGTCCGTAAGGATGCTGAGGGCGCAAGCTCCACCGCTCAGCATTGCCCTCGCAATTTTCAGAGGCGATTCAAAACCCCGAATTTTACCAGATGAGGGTGATGCGTATTTTATCTCGGTAATGACGGGGTTTTTCCCGCAGGTCTTGATTGCTTGAACGAGGCTCTGCCGGGTCTTTCGAAGCACCTTTTCCGTGTCGTAGTATCCTCTCCGCAACCTCTCCTCGGCGGAACGTGAAAGCTCTGTCAAGTGGTCTGGCAAGGGCTAAGAGATGCTCTTTAGTCGTTGAGTGCTGCCGCCCGAGAATTCTATCAGATCGTAGAGAGTCTTGAAGGCTTTTCCATCCCTCAGAACGCCAAGCCCGATCTCTATTCCCTCTTTGAAATCCTTGGCCTTCTCGCAAAGAATCAGTCCAGCAGCAGCATTAGCAACCACCATCCGGACTCGAGGGTCATTGCTTGCCATTGTTCCGGAGAGGATCTTGCTGGTGAGACGGGCATTCTGTTCTGGATCAGACCCGGCCACTTGGTCGGGCCGTGCTTTTTCGAATCCTAAGTCTTCAGGCTCTATTTCTTCCGTTGTCGTGTTGCCATTTTGTACTGTCACAATAGCTGTTGTCCCAGTAAGTGATATCTCATCGACACCGTCAAGGCCGTACACGGTCATTACGGACTTGGCTCCTAGATTGTGAGCGGCCTGGGCCATGGGCTCTAGAAGCTGCAATTCGCATACGCCGATCAGCTGAGCATTCGCGCCGGCAGGGTTGGTAAGTGGACCTAGGATGTTGAAGACTGTACGTATCCCTATTTCCCTCCTCAGCGGAGCTACGTGTTTCATAGCTGGGTGAAAGTTGGGGGCGAACATGAATCCTATTCCCACTTCCTCGATGGACCGTTCCACTCTCTCCGGGGCCATGTTCAGGTTGAGTCCCAGCTGTTCAAGTACGTCGGCGCTACCGCATTTGCTAGTAAAGGAACGGTTGCCGTGCTTAGCCACTGGGACCCCCCCGGCAGCCACCACGAATGCGCTGGTGGTGCTGACGTTGAACGTTTTGGTTCGGTCCCCGCCCGTCCCACATGTATCCAAGAGATAGCCGTCGATCCGTGGCCGTATTCTCTTACTGAATTCCCGCATCACTTGAGCGAGGGCGGTAACTTCCTCAACTGTCTCGCCCTTCTTCTTCAACCCGATGAGAAACGCGCCAATCTGCGCGGGCGTTGCTTGGCACGACATTATCTCCTTCATAGCCTCTCGCGCTTGTTCGGCTGTTAGGTTTCTGTCCTCTAGGAGGGTTGGGATGCATTCCTTGATCGTAACGGGTCAATCCTCCAGAAAGTTTTCAACCAGTGTTCGTCCCGCCGCCGTAAGGATAGACTCTGGATGGAACTGCACTCCTTCGATGGGGAATTCTCTATGCCGGACGCCCATTATCTCGTGGTCATCTAGAGACTGAGCGCTGATCTCAAGGCCGATGGGTAGAGTTCGCTTCTCCGCTACTAGAGAGTGATATCTTGTCGCTTCGAAGGGGTTCTTGATACGTCGAAAGATGCCCTTCCCGTCGTGCTTTATCGGGCTGGTTTTTCCATGGCGGAGCGCTTTCGCTGGGACTATTCTCCCGCCGAAAGCATGCACTATTCCTTGGTGCCCGAGACAGACGCCCAGGGTTGGGACTTCTCTGCTGACGCTTTGAAGAATTGCAGTGCAAGATCCGAAGTATCTCTTGTCGCCGGGGTTGCCTGGCCCGGGTGAGATTATGATTCTGTCAGGATTGAGTTGCTGGACATCCTCCACATCAATAGCGTCGTTTCGCTTCACGACAACTTCGTTCGACGTCTGTCCAACCATCTGGGCCAGGTTGTAGACGAAGCTGTCGTAGTTGTCTATTATCAGAACCTTCATCCAGCTTCTACTCCTGAGCCTGGTCCATCGCCGTGAACAACGCTGCGGCCTTTCGCTCAGTCTCTATCCACTCTCTTCCCGGGACAGAGTCTGCCACTATTCCAGCGCCCGACTGGAGGTAGCAGAAACCATCCTGAGCGCACAGTGTCCGGATGGTTATCGCAAAGTCGGCGTTTCCATTAGCAGAGAAATAACCAACAGCTCCTGCATAGGGACCCCGGGCAACCGGCTCCAGCTGTTGGATGATCTCCATTGCTCGGACCTTGGGCGCGCCAGAGACAGTTCCTGCGGGGAAGACGGCTCGGAATAGATCTAGGCTGGTTAGACCATTCTGCAGCTGGCCCGTCACTCGGGAGACGATGTGCTGAACGTGGCTGTAGCTCTGAACTTTCATGAAGTCAGGAACTTGGACCGTCCCATATCGGGACACCTTGCCCAGATCATTTCTGGCCAGGTCCACTAGCATCACGTGCTCAGCCTGTTCTTTCTCGTCTTGAAGGAGCTCGCTGGCCAAGGCTCTGTTACGAGACGGGTCGGCGGTGAACGGCCGCGTTCCTGCTATGGGGAACGTCTCGATCTTGCTCCCGATCTTCCTAGCCAGCATCTCGGGGCTGGAGCCGACGATTTCTCGTTGGCCGAACTTGAGATAGTACATGTATGGGGACGGATTGATCTTTCTCAACTGTCGATAGAAGGGGAGGAGTGATCCTTTGAACGGAATCTTGTAGCGTTTGGAGAGGACTACTTGGAATACGTCTCCAGCGCGAATGTACTGCTTCGCGCGGTCGACTCTCTCGCAGAATTCTTCTTGTTCGAGGTTCGACTTGGGCTTGCCGAAGCTGACATCTTCCGGTGTCGAGCTCTCCTTCAGCAGAGACTTGACGTCTTCGCTTCTGTTTCTCTCGCGGTAGAAGTAGTGGGCTTTCGTTTTGAAGTGGTCGAAGACGATGCCATCTTCGAAGAGGCCAAACTCGATGTCGGGGAACCCGTTGTTGTCTCGTGAATAACGAGGGATTTTCTCGAAGTTTCTGACGAAGTCGTACGATGCGTACCCTACTAGTCCGCCTGCGTATCTCTCGTTGGAATGGTTTCCTTTAGCGTCACCGTTGATCTTTCCCAAAATGTTTAGGGGATTTTCGTTTGCGAGGATTGTCCTTTCCGACCTCTCGTTGTCGAGAATCTCAATGCGGCTGTTTGATGCTCGGACGATGATTTGAGGTTCGAAGCCCAGGAAGGTGTATCTTGCCAGGCGTCGGGGCCCTTCAACAGATTCTAGGATGAACGCGTTTTCGGAGCGTTCTTGCAGAGTCAGGAAAAGTTCGATGGGAGACTGTTTCGTGACTAGAGGGGTGTAGTTCAGGTTAGCTGATGAGGGCTGTAGGAGTTGTTGTCCAAAGTCTATACCCCATGGACGCCGCCTACAGCCGCGTTCGTGCGTGCTCTATTTATTGCTTGCGTGACCACTTCTGTACATTCTCTCGAAGAGTCTTCCGGACCCATTCCGCCTTGGAAGAGGGGAGGTCCAGAATTTCTCCTACCGTACTAGCAAATTTCCTTCTCAGAGGCGGGACGAAGGGATTTGCCAGTTGTATCCCCATAATAGTGTCCCATGCAGAGACGAGAGTTGTAATGCGTCCTTGCGTTGCGCGCAAGGAGCTAGTATTCAAACTCCCGTTCCATTCTGTAAGACTAATCCCTAGGCATATCAGTGCGTAATGGTGAAGGCCTTGAACGTACGCCATAGCTCTGTCATGGGATTCGACAGTGGAGGCACGTATCCTTGCGCCGGCAGATTCCATCGCCTTTGACAGCTTCGCCCACTTAGGGCCCTTTCGGTAGGGAATCACGGCGACATTCTGGCCATGCATGTCGTCGACATCTGGACCGAACAGAGGATGCAAACTTACGTATTCCAAACTGTCGACCACTCTGTTCGCGATCACATCCGAGATTCCGGTCTTGACGGATGATAGGTCGGACAGCAGGCTTCCGTTCCGCATCCTGGAAGCAACTTCAAGTGCTACTTTCCGAGTAGCTTCGATCGGAACAGCGACAATGACTATGTCAGAGGTGCTCGCATCATTCATGCTTCCCGATCCTACGTCGAGTTCTCTCGCAACCGTCTGGGTCCTTCTCCGGCTACGTCCTGCAATTGTTACTTCGGCGCCATGATCTCTTGCAAATCTGGCGAAGAAACTTCCCATCCCTCCTGTGCCGCCGACAACGAGCACGTTCTGCCTTCTAAGATGGAGTCCATGCTTCTTGGAAAAGTTCTTTTGAGCTTTGACGCTCATCTTGAAAATCTGTTGGAATACCGGGCCGAGCAATTCAGGGTCCCGTTCCATTTCTATGGCCAATTGTCTAACGTTGCTGAGAATCTCACTCTCGCGTTCTAGGTCTCTGTATGCAAGGCCCTCCGACTTCTTGATTCGGCCCAATTTCTGGGCGTTCTCGAACCTTGCGTTGAGGAGTTTGACTAGGTGGTGGTCTATTTCGTCAATCCGTAGTCGCAGTCGGCTAATTTCATGCAAGAAGCCCTAGCTCTGCAAGACTCTCGGGATCATTCCGCCCCGGATCATCAAGTCAGCTATCCCAATTGCCACCATTCCTTGGACCACTGGAACAGCCTTCGGCACCACGCAAGGGTCATGTCGTCCCTTGACTCCCAGAGTTGCCTCCTCCATCTTGGAAACGTTCACGGTCTTTTGTTCCTTGGCGATAGAGGAAGGCGGCTTGAATGCGACTCGGAGGAGAAGAGGCATCCCTGTGGACATTCCGCCTAGGACCCCTCCTGAGTTGTTGGTCACCGTCGAGACTCTTCCTTCTATGATTACGTACTGGTCATTGTTCTGTGAACCTTTCAGTCGCGCGGCGTGGAATCCTGCTCCGAACTCTACGCCTTTTACCGCTGGAATCCCGAATATGATCTTGGCCAGCTCGGCATCCAGCGCGTCGAAGATAGGTTCGCCCACGCCTACGGGTAAGTTCAGCACCATGCACTCCACGATTCCTCCCACGCTGTCTCCATCCTCCCTGGCTGCTAAGACGACCTTCCGCATCTTGTCCGCAACCGTTTCATCCGGGCATCTCATGGAATTCGAGTAGGTCATCTTCTTCGCAACATCAGCATCCGGGGAATCCTCCAGCCCGACACCGCCTATGGCTAGAGTGTAGGCGAGGACTTGGACGCCTTTGTTCTGTAATAGCTTCGTCGCCACGGCCCCTGCCGCGAGGAAGGCGGCTGTCATTCGTCCGGACAGTCGTCCGCCTCCTCTGTAGTCGTTGAACCCGCCATACTTCACCTTCGCAGGATAATCCGCGTGTCCAGGTCGGACAACGTCCTTCAGAGATTCGTAATCGGCGGGTCTGGTGTCCTTGTTCCTCAAGTGAAGCGTGATCGGAGCTCCGGTAGTGTGGTGTTGAAAGACTCCAGAGAATATTTCTACATCATCGGGTTCGCGCCTGGCAGACACTACGTCTTTGTCCTGAGGAATCCTGAGTTCTAGAGCTACCTGAATGTCCTCTGGTTCTAACGGGAGTCCCGCGGGGCATCCATCGATCGTGACGCCCACTCCAGGGCCATGGCTCTCTCCAAAACAAGTGACGACAAATGCCTTTCCGATGGAGTTACTCCACATCAAGCCGTGCTCCTAGTCTTTCCAGATCGTTGAAGAATGCCGGGTAGGATTTTGAGACGACCTCGGCGTCTTCAATCACAGACTGCCCATTCGCAGCCAGGGCTGCCGTCGCGCAGGCCATTGCCACTCGATGATCGTGGTGTGATGACAATCTTTCTCCCACCAGCTTCTCACTGCCATCTATCACAACCTTGTCTTCCTTAACAAAGACCTTGGCTCCCATCTTTGTCAATTCCTCCGGAACTGTCTCCAACCTGTTGGATTCCTTGTACCTGAGCCTCCTAACCCCACGGATCTCCGATCTGCCCTTCGCCTGAGCTGCGAGAACTTCTAGAACTGGCACAAGATCCGGATTGTCGCTAGCGTCAAAGGCGAAATGTTCAAGCTGGCCCTTGGTGACGAGCAAGTCTCCACCGATCTCCTTGACGTCGATCCCTATCTGTGGAAAGAGTTCTAGGACTACACTATCTGGTTCGACGATAGAATCTCGATCGAGGCCTGAGACTGTTATGTTATCTCCTGCTGTTCCCCCAGCTGCAATTAGGAAAGCGGCTGAAGAGAAGTCTCCCGGGACCCGGTGAGTGATGGGTCTGTATTCTTGTGGCGCAGGAATTCGGAATGAGTCTTTTGTTTCCTCCAATAATATTCCGTGTTGCTTCATGATAGCAAGAGTCATCTCTACGTAAGGACGAGATTCGATCTGTCCCTCCAATGTAATGCGAACTTCATCCCGGGCGAGGGGGGCGGCCATCAATAGACCCGAGATGAACTGGGAGCTTATCCCCGCATCGATAGAAGTTGCTCCCCCCTTGAGAGGTCCTTGGACTGTGACGCGAAGATGATCCTCAGCTCGATCCAGTCGAGTAGACGCTCCGATTATTTCAAGGGCATCTAACAACGGCTGGATGGGCCTCTTGGCGAGGCTGTTCCCGGCGATGAGGACTGTTTTACCCATGCTCGCGGAGGAGATGGCTGTGAGCAAGCGAAGTGTTGCCCCCGATTCCCCGCAGTCAAGCGGAACGTTCGGCGGCAAGGGGACCCCGACCCCACGCGATACGATTACATCTCTCGACTCTCGAACCCTAGCACCCATCTCGCGGATAGCATCAAGGGTTCTCATTGTGTCGTCGCTGACGAGGGGTTTCTGAATAGTGGTTTGTCCAAGAGATAGAAGCGAAGCAAACAGGGCCCTGTGAGTGTAGGCTTTGGACCTGGGAGCCTGGACCCGCCCGTAGAGTTGGTGAGATCCATCGATTCGGACTCTCAACCTTCGATCACGGCTCTCTTCTCGTTAGGCGAGGAAGCAAGCACTCTACCCGGAAACTTCTCCCAAGCCTTCCTCACCTTGGCAACGTCATCTTCCTCGACCACTGCAGTGACGGCCGGGCCCTTTCCCGAGAGGCCTGCTCCTAGGGCTCCTGCCTCTAGTGCTGTTATGGCTGGTTTCGGGTCTTCGCCGAGAACGGAGGAGTAGGCTAGTCCGTTTAGTGTAAGAGCGTCCCAGAGGTGACCGTTGCTGGCTTCGCTGTAAGCTAGTTCGGAAATTCGCCGTATGGGCATGAATTTTGATTTGTCCAAGGTTCCAGTGTAAGTCTTCCGGGGTGGAACTAGAACTAAGATGTGAAGGTGCGATGGGACTTTGATCGTTTTCTCCACCTTTCGGCGGAGGTTGTCTGTTAGCACAGCACCACCATGGTAGGACGCGTAGGAGTCGTCGAAGCCTCCTGTGAGGCTGACACCTGACTCGAGAGATGCGTCTATCCCGATACCGATGATGGTGTCATGGTCAGGCTCTACTCCGAGGGCTGACGCTGCGGCAAGGGCTGCCGCATTGGCGGCCGCACTGCTGCTCTTTAGCCCTACAGCTGACGGAATGTTGGATGAGGTAATGATTTCGCCCGAGAACTTTGCCGGGTCCCCATAACGCTCCAGGGTCTTCTTGACAGCGGCGACCACGAGCGCACTGGATTCGGTGGGGTCTGAGGTAATTAAAACTGAGAACTCGCCTGAACCATCTCGTAGGGTGACCTTGGCCCTCGTCCAGAGGTCGATGCTGAGAGCACCCCCCTTACCCGTCGAGAATGCGTTGAGAATGCTGATGGCCCCGTGGGATAATGCTTGGCCCGTTCCTTTCATTTCCAATCGCCGGCTACGTGTTGGACTAGTATCGACCTCATGAGTTGGAAGGGCGCGGGCTTTCCCAGCCAGATCTCAAATGAGAGGGCTGCTTGTTGGACGAGCATCTCCAACCCACTGATTCTCCTCACCCCCGGAGGAAGAGGGTCCGGGGAATGGTCGTAAGCTAGGTCAAACACCCACAATCCTGTTGGAAGTTTACTCGGCTCTGAGTTCAGGCCTCCGAGGAGGCTGATGGTTTGAATGGGCGTTGCGTTAACTACTAGCTGGACGTTCTTAGCTGAAGTCTCAAACCCGGATTTTGTGAGGCCTCCATGAGACACGCGCGACCTGCTTCTTGTGGCGTCCGCAATCTTTCTGGCCTGATGTGGGTCTCTGCTTAGGATCGTGATTTCCGCGTTTTCCTTCGACAATGCTTGAACGACGCTTCTAGCAGCCCCACCAGCTCCCAGAACAAGTACGCACGAATCTTTCGGATCTAAGCCATGGGCTTTGATGGCCCGTATGGATCCTTCTCCGTCAGTATTGTATCCGACCAATCCCTCGGTAGTCTTGGAGACCGTGTTAACGGACCCTACATCTTCAGAAGTTTTGTCGAGCTTGTTCAGCGTTTCGATTATGTTGGTCTTGTGGGGCATGGTGACGTTGAAGCCTTCAAAGCCCAAGGTTCGGGCAGCTTCTACAGCTCCTGTCAGGTTCTTGGGAGTGACCGAGAAGGGAATGTATGTTCTCGAGAGTCCTAGCTTGTCAAACGTGTTGTTGAATATGATGGGGCTAAGGCTGTGGGCTACTGGAAACCCGAAGAGGCAGTGGACCTTGGTCTCGCCATCTATCATGGAAAATCTCACGCGAGGCCTATTGTCTCGTAGATTCTTCGTAAGTCCGTTATCGCCAGCTGGCCACGCCCCGTTTCCAGTCCTCTTCCCAGCGAGGCGTAAGTGAAAGGCGCTCCATAGAAGGGAGCCATGATCCTGGACCAGATGCCTGTTTGGCCCATTGCGAAGCAAACTAGGGGCGTTCTCTTGCAGTTCTTGTACAACAAGCTGAGAATCGTCAGGTTATCCTGAGGAAACTGGGCTGTGGTAACGATCTTGTACAGGTCAGGCTTGTACTCCTGCAGCTTGGTCAAGGTGGTTTGGAGTTTAGTAATGTCGGGCGTTCTGAAATGGTCGTGGTGCGAAAGAAGGATCTTTGCACCCTTCTTCCTGAAGCTTGTAATGGCGTTGCCGAGCTTTGAGGTCGCGAGTTCCAAGTCTACATAATCGAATCCTTCGCTGACCGCTTCTGTCAACACTTTCAGCCGGTCAGTTTCTGACCCGTCGTAGGAACCCTTGTCCGACAAGGGTCTGTTGGTGGCTATGAGAGGTTTTTCCACCGCCCTTGCTATCTTGGATAGTCCACGGTAACTTCGAAGCTTGTCAAGTCTGACTTCTATGAGGTCCGCGAACAGTCTCTCTGCTTTCTGCGCTTGTCCTAGTAGCTCGGGAACATCGGTGGCGGAGATGGAGACGCAGACTTGGACGCTCATTTCTCGATGATCATCTCGCCCGCGATTCTGGTTCCAAAGTGTCGGCCTCCCTCTTCCAGGCGGACAAGAATTTGGTCTCCTGGTTTCAGCTGAGAAACGGATGTGGATCCGTCGGGTGTTACCAGCCTTACTGTTTCGGCATTCTGGACTATCGTCCTCACGGTTCGTTCGCCATCTGAGGCCTCTACTAGGATCATAGG